>Ga0265294_10005582_pt1 | contig 15339 bp, 13 predicted proteins | sample MunlanPumphouse3_FD_192504 | JGI IMG/M metagenome (GOLD analysis project Ga0265294, IMG submission 192504) | Groundwater microbial communities from a municipal landfill in Southern Ontario, Canada - Pumphouse #3 | ecosystem: Environmental > Aquatic > Deep subsurface > Groundwater | place... | reverse complement strand
AACGCAGTTTATTTAATTTTATTCAAATACTATTGGGTGTTTTGTTAGCATTTTGGTTAATGTTGGAAGCATATAATTTAATTAAATCCAAGGGGGATGTAAAAAAAACCATAATGGATATAATTAAAAAAACTGTATTAGTATCAATTTGGATTTGGGTTTTAAATAATGATCCCGCAAATATTTTTATGACTATATTTGGGCCTATAATTAAAGTGGGCAGTTATACATCTGATTTAATTTTAAACTCGGTTGTTTCAGAAGCGGGTAAAATTAATTTGCCGGACACATGCGGTGCGATACATAATTTTGTTGGTGATAATGGTTATATTGCAGATTTGATTTGTATGCCGACACGTCTGTCTGGATTTTTCTATACTTGTATTACAGCAGGGTTTAAATGGATGTGGACGGGATTGGGTCACAGTGCGCTGACCTTTGTTGCGGGGGCGGTTTTTGTAGTTATGTTCACTATGAATTTGTGGAAATTTGCATTACTGGCATTGGGGGTAATTGTTGATTTATTTTTGGCAACGATTTTATTACCATTTACCGCGGTCAAGGAATGTTTTGGGAAAGGGACCAGCCTGCAAGGGGTGGTGGGTAATATCTTTAATGCTTTTGCTGGGCTTTTCAAAGCGGTCAGTTTGAATGATCAAATAATGCGTTTTATTCGTGCGGTAATTTATTTTATTGTATTATCTGTAATGGCGGCAATTGGCGCGGCATTACTTGGCGGGGTGGTTAATGCTGATTTGTCTGCGGTAACACCGTCGGTTGAAAGCGAAAGCTTTATGTCGGTTTTAATAGTTGGTTGCTTGGTATCATATTTGGTTTCTAAATCAGCAAAAATAGCCGAGGATTTAGGCGGTAAAATAGATGGCTCGTTTGGTGAAAAAGTTCAAGGAGATATTAAAAATCTTTGGAAAACGACTAAAAAGCAATTTTTAGATTGGCGAAAACTTTATAAAGAATCAAAAAAGTAAATTGATAATTAATAAATATTGCGGCAAAATAGATAAAAATTACAGGAGAAAAAATGTTATCAATGATGTTATCCAACTTGGGTTATGAAATGGGCAGTGGTTTATCCTTTGCCTGTGGTTTTGCAGTTGCTTTGTTTATAGTGTTGGTGTTTGGGTCTAAATATATAAATGCCATGATCCGTTGGCAAAGAAAGGGACAACCAATCAGCGAAAATGTTCCACAATCTCATTTGGTCAAAGCGGGAACCCCAACAATCGGCGGTGGGTTATTATTATTTGCCATTATTATATCCAGTTTTTTATTTATGGATTTTGCAAATCCGACGCCTTGGATTGCGATTGGTGCATTGATTTGGTTTGGCGCAATTGGGTTTGCAGATGATTATAAAAAAGTAACCAGTCAAAGCAAAAAAGCCGCCAATGGTTTATCAGCAAGAATGCGTTTATTACTGGAAGGTTTTGGGGTTGTCGTACTGGCATATTGCGCGAATGCCGTAATGCCTTTCTATTTGCCATCATATTCAATTGCTTTGCCAGGGGGATATGTTTTATTAGCAGGTATTTCATATTTTGTTTTTGCTTATTTTGTAATTGCTGGAACTGCAAATGCTGCAAACATAACCGATGGTTTAGATGGAATGTTATCAAAAATATATTTGCCGATATTGGTGGTTGTATTGGTTGCTTTGTTTGGTGCAACCCGTGTTGGGTTTATTCCATACTCTCTATTACTGCCAGAAACGGTGGGATTATTCCCGGTGCTGGGCGCCGCATTTGGCGCGTTGGTTGGTTTTTTGTGGTTTAATTCAGCGCCCGCAAAAATTTTTATGGGCGATACCGGCAGTTTGGCATTGGGCGGATTTGTCGGAACAATATCAATGTTATTAAAAGTCGAGGTTGTAATTGGAATTGCCAGTTTGATGATGGTTGCGATTTTGGCGTCAAGCTTTATTCAAACGTTTATTTACAAATTAACCAAGAAAAATGGAGTGGGCAAACGTGTATTTTTGCGTGCACCATTACATCATCATTTTGAAGAAAAGGGTTTACCAGAATCAAAAATCGTAGAAAGGTTTTTTATAATGTCCATCTTGTTCAGTGGGGTGGCTTTGTTGTTGTTAAGGTTATAAAATGATAAAACGTGGCGAAGAAAGCACTTTAACCAGTTGGTATTTTGAAATAGACAGGCGTTTGTTCTGGTGTGTGTTAATAATGTTCATTGTAGGTTTATGGGCAATGGTTTCTGCCGGCAGTGTTGCGGCCGAGCGTCTTAATCCCCCCCAGCCATGGCATTTCTTTTTGATAAAGGCGATACCTTTGTACATAATTGGTTTAATAACTTTGATGGTTTCGTCTTTTTTAACTCGTCGTCAAGTAATGGGGATCAGTGTTTTAAATGTACTTGTTTGTGGATTACTTTTATTTGCGACATTAATTATGCCGGCGGCGGTCAAGGGTTCTGCTAGATGGGTTGATTTAGGGTTCGCATCCGTTATGCCCAGTGATTTATTAAAGCCCGGTTTTATAATTATAACTGCTTGGTTTTTAACAAGGCTTGAAAAATTATCCCCTGGCGATATATTTTTTTCAAAACGGGTTTGGAAATGGGACGCATGGCCGGCGTATTTGTTGGCGTTCTTTCCAATGTTGCTGATTATTTTAACCCATCCTGACTTTGGCTCGTTTACTTTGTATGCTTTGGTATTCTGTGCAATGATATTTTTAGCTGGGTTGCCCATGTACTTTATACCAGTTTTAATGGGATTTGGGCTTGGTGCGGGGGTATTTGCATTTTTTACTATGGCCCACGTCAGATCGCGTATTTTGGGCTTTTTGGGCCTGGCGGGCGGCGGCGATAATTATCAAATTAGAAAGTCGGTCGAAGCGATTCAACACGGTGGGTTGTTTGGTCGCGCCGAAGATAGTTTTATAAAACAATCCCTGCCTGATGCACATACGGATTTTGTTTTTTCGGCAATAGCGGAAGATTCTGGCGCAATAATTGCATGTATTTTATTACTGGGATTTTTATATATATTAAAACGTTTGGCGGCGAACGCGATGAGCGCCAAAGATAAAATGGTATTTTATGCATGTGGGGGATTGATGGCTTTGTTCGGTGCCCAAGTTTGTATTAATGTAATGTCGGCACTGGGATTATTCCCGCCAAAGGGGATAACTTTGCCGTTTATTTCTTATGGCGGGTCTTCCTTTGTTGCTTTTTGTCTGGCATTTGGTATGATTATTGCATTGGTTCGTGAAGATAAATGGAAATAGATTTAAACAGGGGTAAGCGATGAAAATTTGGATAGCAACCGGTGGAACCGGGGGACATATTTTTCCAGCAATTAGTGTTGCCGAAGAATTAGTGCGTCGTCATCATCGTGTTATTATTTCCAGTGACGGTCGTGGAACGCCAATTGTTAAAAAGAGCAAGCCTGCGCGCGCTGGATCTGCTTTTATTTGGGCGTCAGGGGTTGGCGCAAAATCAAAAATTCAACAAATTGTGGCGTTGTTTAAAATTGCGGTTTCTTCATTTTTTATGACTTTGCGCTTTATGGTTTTTCGCCCAGCGCGCGTGGTTGCGTTTGGTGGCTATTCGTCCGTTCCGGTCGTGTTTGCTGCTAAAATATGGAAAATTCCAACATTATTGCATGAACAAAATGCTCACATTGGTCGTGCTAATTTATTTGCTTTGCGTTGGATTGATACATTAATGACAAGTTTTCCAAATGTAAAGGGTATCCCAGAATCCAAAGCAAAAATTATTTATACCGGATTACCAGTACGCAGGGAATTTTTAATAGAAAAAGAGTATAATCAAACAACAAATGAAAATCGTTTATTGGTTACTGGCGGTAGTTTAGGTGCCCAAATTATAGACGAGGTTGTCCCTGATGCGATTATGAATTTACCAATGACGTTTCGTAAAAAATTATTTATAACCCAACAAACCAGACCTGAAAATGTTGCGCGCCTGCAAAGATTTTATGCCAGTAATGGGATCAAGGCTAATGTAGTCAGCTTTATAAATGATATGGCGGATGCATTGGGCGGGGCAGAATTGATAATCAGTCGTGGTGGTGCCAGCACTATTGCAGAAATGCAAGCCATGGGTCGTCCAGCAATCATTGTTCCATTGGGAATAAATCCTGATCAAATTGCAAATGCCGAAGCATTCGCAATAACTGGTGGGGCAATCGCAATCGAGCAAAAAAAATTCACGGCAAAATGGTTGTCTGCAACACTAGAAGAGTTATTTGAAAATCTTGCCAGATTAAAGAAAATGGCGGACAAGGCTAGAATCCCAAACAAAGCCGTTGAAAATATAGTCAAAGAAATTTTGTTATAAAATACTTGATTATATAATAATTATAATTTATAATCATTTTCGCATTAAAAGAATAATGAAAATGATACAAAAAGAATTCATAAATATTATTGAACAAAACATGGTTATTTTAGCCTGGTTGTCGGATACTTTGAAAAGACCGACCAAGGTTTTATTGCGCCGTCCCAGACAACAGCTGGAAATTTTGGTTCGTTTACATTTGGGCGGCCGTGCCAAATTAAAAGATATTGCTGCACGTGAATATACGCCTGCATCAAATTTGTGTTCGGTGTTTCGTATACTGGAACAAGAGGGTTTGGTAAAACGTGAAATTGATAAAGATGACCGTCGCAATACTTGGTATTCTGTTACATCAAGCGGCACAAAATTGGCACGAAAAACCATAGATGCTTTTCGCGGACGTGTAGCAGAGCTTTTTTCTGAAATATCAGATGAAGATGAAAAGAAATTAACAGAGGCACTTAAAAGTATGAATGTTATCTTAAATAAAATAAAACAGGAAAAAATATGAAAAAAATAGCGATATTATTATCTTTTGTTATAGTTAGTTTTATGCAAAATGCGTTTGCTCGTGAGTTATCTTTCAATGATGCAGTGAATATGATTTTGGTTGAATCCAATGATTTAAAAAAAGCCGATGCAAATGTAAAAAAGGTCCAGGCTCAATTAGCGGCTGTAAATTCTAATCGTTGGTTTCATATCGATGGCACAGCAACTTATATGAATCTGGTAAATGTTAAAGACCCCAGCAATCCAAATGGTGTTGAATTACCGCCAGAATTAGGTGGATTGATTTATACAATGACGGGTATTGGCGGAACAATTGTAATTCCTGATAATCTTATGGTTGCCGGTGTTACAATTACGCAGCCAATCTATACTTTTGGAAAGATAGGGAATGCTGTTGATGCAATGCACAGTGCAGTTCAGATGTCGATCAGTGGTAAAGAATTGGCCACACGTGAGGTTCGATATGGCGCAGCACAATTATATTGGACAGCAAAAATGGCGGACGAAGCGGTTAAAATTTATGAAAAATCTTTGAATGAATCTTATGCTGCAAAAAAGAAATTAACCAGTGCAGGTCGTGCTTCGCGGGCTAATTTAGTAAAGATAGAGGCAGATATTGCCGTTAAAGAAATTACTCTTTCTGATGCCCAGTTTAATCGTGATACTGCAAATCGTATGCTAAAAATTATGGCTGGGATTGATGTTAATGAAGACTTGATTTTAACCAATGATTTTCCATCAACGTTTAATGAATTAAACGCTGGAAAAATGGATACAAATCCAGAATGGGATATGTTAGAACGTCGAGTTCAAATGAATGAACAAAATGCCAGTGCAAAACGTGCTGGGTATTTACCAACATTAGCAGCAACGGCATCTTATAATTATGTCGCATCAAATGATGACGCAGAATTTTGGCATGGGGATAAAACCCAAAATGCATATTGGGGGGTATCTTTATCTGTTCCAATTTTTGATGGTGGATTAAATCGCGCAAATGCAACAGCCGCAGCAATGGATGCCCAGATTGCACGTGAAGATTTAGATAAATCAAAAAAACTTAAATCCGAAGAATACCAAACGGCTGTAAATAAATATGATCATTTGCGGGGTAATTTATCTGATTTGGAAAATGCTCGTAATTTGGCTGAAAAAGCATACGGATACAGCCGCGATAGATTCGAAGCCGGTCAAACCAGTGCGGTTGAATTAGCCGATGTTTCTGCTGCTTTGTCTCAAACGAATATGGCGGTATTGAATGCTAAATACAATTTAGTAATGTCCCAAGAACAAGTAAAAAAGTTGAATAAATGAAAAAATATAAAAAAATAATTTATGTTTTAATTGGTCTTGCTCTTGCTTTTTGGATTGGTTTTCGTATCAATTCAATTTATCAAGAATCAAAACGCCAAGTATTTAATTCTGCGCGCCGGGCAGCATTGCCAGTTGAAACAATGATTGCACATCGTCAAACAAATTTTTTGCGTGAACCAGTATTTGTTAAGAACAATCGTGCATTTATAGCATCTTCTCGCATAAACAAATTTCGCGCAGGACAAAGCATAGGTAACGGGCGCATAATATCAGTTGCAAATCAACTGGATTTAGATACAGGAATGTATTTGGTAAAAACATCTGGGGTAAGAGATGGGGATAATTTTACCCTGCAAACATATACTGGGTTCTTTATACCAGAATATGCGGTAAATGATGGCAAAGTAATGGTGTCTGAAAATGGAATGGCCACGATTAAAGATGTAGAAATTATAGATAGCGATGCGGATAATATTTTAATAAAGTCGGGAATTAATGATGGCGATATTATAATTTTATCGCGTGTGGAATCTGGAACCATGGTGAAAACAAATGATTAAGTTTTTCGTAAAAAGACCAATAACAACATTAATGTTTGTTTTGTTTTGGGTAGTTTTGGGGATTGTAGCCTTGCCAAAAATGAATGTGGAAAGAACCCCAGCTATTGATTTCCCAATGGTAACGGCAACTTTTATTTATCCAGGTGCTACGCCCGAAGAAATTGAATCCCAGGTTATTAAAAAGGCAGAAGATTCTATATCCGAAGTTGCAGGATTAAAAAAGTTAACCGTCCAGGTTTTTGAAAATGGCGGCTATGTAATGGCTGAATTTAATTTGGGTGTTAATGTTAATGATAAATCATCTGAAATAAAAGCAAAGTTGGATTCAATTTCGTCAGAATTTCCATCAGATTTAAAAAAACCAGTTGTTGAAAAATTAAACCCTTTACAGGAATCAGTTGTTGATATTATTTTGCAAGGCGCAGATTCTCGTGATTTGGAACAATATGTGAAAGATATTTTGTCTAATAAAATAACAGAATTACCAGGTGTTGCGAATATATCTGTTTTTGGTGGCCGCGAACGCGCAATAAGAATCTTTATGAATCCAGAATTAATGGCTGCGCGTGGTGTTGCGGTTATGGATGTTGTATCTGCGTTGGGATCCAAAAACTTGAATGTCCCAGGTGGTAAAATAGAATCTGGAACAAACTCATCAAATGTTCGTTTTATCGGTGAATTTCAATCAATTGATGATATAAACAATTTACGGATTACTACGTCCGAGGGACAAAATTTTCAACTAAAAGAAATAGCAAAAGTTGTTGATGATGCGCGTGAGGTTGAAACTGGGGCACGCTATAATGGTGAAGATGTTCTTATGGTTTCTGTTATCAAAGCGTCAGATGGTAATGCAATAAATATATCATCAGCATTACGTAAAAGTTTGCCCACTTTCCAGGCTGATATGCAGTCTAGATTTCCAAATTCTGAAATGAAAATTATTTCAGATTCTTCCACCGCAATTGCCAGTGAAACATACAGCACGGTTTACGGAATAATCTTGGGAATTTTATTTACGGTTATTGTTTTGTTGGTGTTTACCAGAAATTGGCATTCAACATTTATAGCTGGGGTTGTTATTCCGTCGTCATTGGTTGCTGGGTTCTTCTTTATGAATGGCAGTGGGTTTACAATTAATACTATGACTTTGTTAGCATGTTCTTCGGCGTTGGGTACGCTGGTGTCAAATGCAATTATTTTGATTGAATCTGCAATCCAAGAAATGCATAAGGGCAAAGATTCCAAACAGGCCGCGATAGATGGTACCAGAAACGTTATGGTTCCAATTTTGGCGGGCGTTGGAACAAACGTAGTTGTGTTTTTGCCATTGGCATTTATGGGTGGTATCGCTGGGCAATTTATGACTCAATTTGGATTAACCGTTGTCTATGTTACATTATTGTCTTTGATGTTTTCGTTTACTTTGACGCCAATGATGATCGGTATGTTTTTACGTCCGTCGAAAAAACAAAATAAAACCAAGACAACCAGTGCGGAAGCTAAAAAGCAAGCAATGCCACGCTTTCGTAAATTGTTTGATTATCAGGATAAACATCCATGGCGCGTTATATTAATCAGCTTGGCTGTTCTGGTATTATCAATTGGTTTATTAAAATTTGTTGGTAATGAATTTTCGCCCAGCACAGATACAGGTGAAATAATTTTAAATGCACGTGCTCCGATGGGAAGTACCTTTGAAAAATCGGAATTGATTGCGCAAAAAATAGAAAAAAAATTGCAAGAATTTCCAGAGGTAACATCTACATCTGTAAAAATAGGTGAACGTGGGCTGCAAAATATATACGTTAAAATAAAATTGGTTGATAAAGCAGATAGAAATATTTCAGATAAATTACTGGTTCAAAAAATGTTACCAAAGCTGGCTGAAATTCCAGACGCTGAAATTCAAATTCGTGCGGGCCAAAGTATGGGAAGTGGCTCAATCTCTTCGGACTTGGTTTTGAATATAATTGGTGAAGTTGATGCAAAACGTGATGCGTACGCAGCCCAAGCATTAAAACTGATAAATCAAATTCCAGAGGTCCAAAGTGCAGTTCTGGCGCAGCAAGATCCTGCATCAGAAATTAGATTTATCCCAGACGATACCAGTATGAATTTCTGGGGTATAAAAAATGCCTATGCAGGATTAACTTTGCGTACAGCAGTATTTGGAAATGACTCGTACAAATATAAAGAGCAAGGCAAAGAATATCCAATTATATTGGAATTTGCCAAACCATTTGTAACCCAGGGAATGTTTGATAGTATTTATGTTAATTCGCAAAAAGGATTGGTGCCTTTATCAAAATTGGGCGCCATAAAGAATGTTAGCGCGACACCTGATATTCGTCGTCTGGATAAAAACAGAATTACTGAGATTGATGTTAATTTGGGTAAATCCACAATTGGACCCGTTCAGAAGAAAATAGAAAAAGAACTGGCAACTATAAATTGGGAAACTGGATACAGTGCGGCATTTGGTGGTATGTCTGAAATTCAAAGTGATACAAACAGCGAAATTGGAACAACATTTTTGTTGGCTACAATTTTAACATTTATGTTATTAGCGGCAATTTTGAATTCTTTGGTGCATCCATTTACAATTTCAACATCTATCCTTACCAGTTTTGCGGGTGTATTTGTTTTGATGTTTTTATCTGGGGCAACTATAAACGTTGCCGCATTGTTGGCAATTGTTATGTTGGCTGGATTAGTGGTTAATAATAATATTTTGGTTCTAGAACCCGCAATCATCAGGATAAATAATGGTGAAAAACCAATAGATGCTCTGTGGGCGGAATTTGTTGATAAAAAAACAATGATACTGATGACATCAATTGCAATTATGATCGGTATGTTGCCACAATTGTGGAGCTCGGACGGAATGAAAACGGCCATGTCGGCGGTTATGATTGGTGGTATGTTCGCCAGTTTGATATGGACATTTGCACTGACTCCGGCATTGTTCTTGTTGATGGAGAAAGTAAGACACAAGTATAAAGATATAAAGGAAAGAAAGCATGCTTAAGAAACAAAAGGTAGTAGTATTTGATTTTGACGGAACAATGAATGCGCGTGATGCAAATATGGAATTTGGAAAATATTGTTTTCGTCGCAGCCTTCGTCCTTGGTTATTTTTGCCGGTGATAATTTTTGGGGCATTGCTTTCTTTGTTTGATTTTAAAACAACAAAAATGCGATCAATTAAAATAATCTGGCGCGAAGTTATGCGTCGCTTTGTCAGTGAAAAATTGGTTAAAAGACTGGCCCCAGAATTTATAAAACAACACAAAAAATTACGTTGGAATTGGGTAAACGCGGTTGTTGCAAAAGAGCTGCCGGCAAAAGATGTAAAGGTTATTTTAATTTCCGCAGGCCCCGATTTTTTAATTCCACATTTGGTAAATGATTTGAAATTTGATGCAGTTTTAACATCCGATATGCAAAAGCATAAGCCTTGGAAATTTAACTTTTTCGCATGGGGTGATAATAAAGTTGTGATATTGGAAAAATGGGCACGAAAGAATAAAATCCAGCCGATTGTTTTACGCAGTTATGGTGACAGCTATGGCGATACACCATTGATGGCGCGCGCCCAAGAAGCAATCTGGATTGATTCTAAAAACGGTAACCGCCGCGTTTAATTTTCATTCCCCAAATTCCAGTTCTTTTAACTTTTCAGCCCTGGGGGCGATTTTACGAATTGATATTTGTAAATCTTCTATATCGTTTTCCGCCATTTTGAAATGATTTTCAACCTTTGCGGCGCGGTCTGATAAACGTGATAAATCTGTTAATAATAAATTCAGTTCTCTTTTTATCTGCGCGGCAACGCGTTTAATTTTTATATCAGACAGCACGGCGCGGATTGTATTTAATGATGCCCATAATGTTGCGGGTGATACGATAAAAACCTTTTTACGTGCCGCATAATCAATTACGCCCGGGAATTCACGATGCAGTGTTTCAAATATAGATTCTGATGCGATAAACATCATTGCGCTTTCAGCGGTTTTTCCAGAAATTATATATTTAGAGGCAATCGCATCAATATGCGTGCGGACCGATAATTCAAAAATCTTGCGGGTTCCATCATCAGGCGTCTCGACGTATTTCGAATACCCTTCTAATGGGAATTTGCTGTCTATAATCATGTCCCCTGGTGGATATGGCAGGCGGATTATGCAATCTGGGCGCGCACCATTTTCAATTGTTTTTTGGAATTCATAAGATTCGGGCGGCATTATATCTGCGACCAGATCTTCCAGTTGACGCTCGCCAAAGCTGCCGCGGGCCTGTTTAGATCCCATCAGGATATTTTTAAAGTTTGCGATGTCCCCACTGATATTTTTTAAATCGGCGGCATTTTGAGCCAATGTGCTTAAACGTTCAGATATCCGTTCGCGCAGACGAACATTGTCTTCGCGCAGGGACGATAAATCTACGGGCTGTCTACGAAACATTAAAACAACCAATAAAATAATGATTATTGCCAGTAATATAAAAATTATTGCCATTTGAATTTCCTTTGTTATCATTATAAACGGCTATGAATAAATTACAAATGAAACTTTGTGGGGATTTGGTTTTGCGCGAAAAATGTGCGCCTGTGGACGATATATCCAAATTTTCTGATATTATTGATGAAATGGTTCAAATGATGAATGAACAAAAAGGGGTGGGTTTAGCCGCGCCTCAGGTTGGAATTCCACATCGTTTTATTGTTATGAAAGAGGTTAAAAATCGCAAAGACCCGGGCATAGTTCATAAAATGATAAATCCAAAGATTGTATCAAAATCTGAAAAAAACTGTGTAATAGAAGAGGGTTGTTTGTCTGTTCTGGATAAATACGATATACCAATTTATGCCGATGTAACAAGACCTGAAACCGTTGTTGCTGAATGGACCGATGAAAATGGCGAAAAGCACACCCAGGAATTTTCGGGCTATGTTGCACGTATTGTCCAACATGAATTGGATCATTTGGATGGAATTTTATTTATTGATCATCTGCCAGATGTAAAGCGTGAAATGATAATGCGCAAAGTTCGGAAAAGAAAATGAAACTGATTTTAGTGGGCACGCCCAGTTTTGTTGTTCCAATTTTTGATAAAATTGCAAACGAGCATGAAATAATTGCTGTTTTTACTCGCGCGCCAAAACCAGTTGGTCGCAAGCAAGTTATTACAAAATCCCCAGTGTATGAATGGGCGGATAATCGCGCAATAAAAGTTTATACAAATATAAATGATTTTGATTTGGCAGGAAAACCAGATTACATAGTTGTTATTGCCTATGGGGTTATACTGCGTGACAATGTTTTAAATTTTGCGCCATGTATAAATATTCATCCCAGCGATTTGCCAAAGTATCGTGGACCATCGCCAATGGCAACCGCAATTTATAATGGTGATGAACAAAGTGCAGTTTGCTTAATGAAGATAGCGCCCGAAATAGACGGTGGTGATATTTTAGTGCGTCAAGAATTTAACATTGGCGAAAATGAAACACTGGTGGAAATAGAATCACGGGTTTCCCAAATTTCTGCTCCAATGATTTTGGAATATTTGTGCGCGCCTGAAAAATACCCATCAGTGCCGCAAACCGGCACACCCAGTTTTACGCGAAAATTTACCAGTGCGGATGAAATTATTGATTGGTCACGTACCCCAAAACAAATTCATGACCAGATTCGTTCAATAACTGGTCGCACAAAAATAAATGGAATTGATGTTAAAATCTTGGAAACAAAAATTACAGACGAAAAGTTGGAAATTATGCGTATTCAACCATCGGGCAAAAAGCCAATGGGCTGGAAAGATTTTGTAAATGGACTGCGCGGCGCGGATATAGAGTTTGGAAAATGACACGGTATAAATTAACACTTGAATATGATGGAACGGATTTAATTGGCTGGCAGGAAAATCGCCAGGGTGCGTCCGTGCAATCTTTGGTCAAAGGCGCTATAAAAAGCTTTTGCCAAATGGACGTGGATGTTGTTGCGGCTGGTCGCACCGATGCGGGCGTGCATGCTTATGCAATGGTGGCGCATGCGGATTTGCCAGAATCGGACCCTGAAACAATTAAACGCGCATTGAATTTTTATCTGAATGATTCGCCAGTGTCAATTTTGGATTGCAAAAATGTATTTGACGATTTCCATGCCAGATTTTCATGCACACACCGAAATTATAGATATATAATTTTGAATCGCAGTGCAAAGCCGGCATTGGATATAAATCGTGTTTGGTGGATACCACAAAAACTGGATATAGACGCAATGCAAAATGCAGCAGAAAAATTGATGGGCAATCATGATTTTACCAGTTTTCGCGCATCTGAATGCCAGGCAAAATCCCCAATTAAAACATTGGACATGGTAAAGATAAAAACTGACGGCGAAATGATATTTATTGATTTTTCAGCGCGTTCTTTCCTGCATCACCAGGTTCGTAATATGGTTGGAACTTTGGTTGAAATAGGCTTGGGGAAATTATTGGATATTGATGAAATATTTGCCGTGAAAAATCGCAGCTCGGCGGGACCTACGGCGCCGGCAACCGGTCTTTATTTTGTTTCGGCGAATTATGCCACCAACGACTAGAATTTATATATTCTATATTTCCATTTTTATAAATTACAAAACCGCCCCGTAAAACTTTTGCATGGCACTTTTCGCCAGCGGTTATATCCAGGTAAGAAACCAAGAAATCATTTTCATCGCATAATTTTTTAACACCATTTAACAGCGGTATAAATTTTTGAGTGTATGCCAACGACCATTTTTCAGTATGAATAATACATAATCCCTTTTTACATTTTATGCGTTTGTTTGGTGTACCTGTTTCTTCATTATTATTTTGTTTCCATGTATCAAACGCAAAGAAATGATTGCTGGCTTTATTTCTGTTAAAGTGTAATTTGCCGTCTTGAACAACAGCAATCAGTTCATTGTCATATGTTGAATAAAAAATTGGTTTTGGTTTTATAGTGGTTAAAATTATTGGTATTAAAAAGCATGCGGCGACAGAAATAATTTTGGCTTTCTTGTTCTTAATCATAACCAAACACACCAGGCCAACAATCATTAGATAAAATGCAAATCCAGAAATGGTTGGGACTTGCATTCCAGCAAGTGGCAATCCATAAATCCAATTTGCAATATGTAAAGTCCAATTATAAACAGTGGTCGCCCATGATGTCATGCCCAGCAAGGTAAGTGGCATAATTAGAATTGAAAAAATCGGCAAGCATAACAAATTACCAAGCAGGCCATAAATCTGAACAGTATGAAAATGGTATGCGATAAATGGCATGGTGAAAATAGTTGCAATAAATGTTGTTTGTAACATTATTTTTAATGCACGCCAAATTTTGCCCGTAAAGGAAACTTTTTCATATTTTTTATCCCCAAAGAACCACATCAATCCAAATATAGCCGCGAACGAAAGCCCGAATCCCGGCATAGTCAAATAATCAGGGTTTACCAACAGCAGTGTCGTAAATACCAATGCTGCATTTCGCATAGTGAAAACATTTCGTCCCAAAATAAAAGCAGAGAACATAAATCCTGTGGTTAAAAATGCTCGCCACGTTGCAACATTTGCGCCGGATAAAAATAAATAAAACAATAATCCAGCAAAGGATAAAATCATTGCGGGATAACGCGCGGATGTTCGACGGGTTATCCATGGGGATAATCTGAATAAAAAATAAAACAGCATAAACAGCCAACCACCAACCAATGAAATATGAAATCCGCTGATAGAAAAAACATGTCCAACCCCAGATGCATTCCACGCATTTGTCTCGTCTTCTGGTAAAGTGTGTTTGTATCCCAAAACCAGTGAATCAAAAAGTTTGGAATCAAGTTTTTTATGTAATTTATTACGCAGGTTGGCAATGCCATGTGAATTTGTATCTGTATTGTTAACTGTTAAATCGATTATGTAACCAGTTGCAGATATCCCATCAAAATAAGCCCATTTTGCAGAATCAAATCCGCCGGGCGCATCTGCGGGACTGGATGGAAAGATAGCAATTTTGGCGGTTATATCATTGCCAATGTTTGTTTGTGGGACTTCAAAGTTCGCAGACAATCTGTAAAGTGCGCCAGTTTTATTATCCTTTAGAAACACGCGGGTTTTATCAGGGGTGTAATCTATGTTTTTGACAGTTCCCGATACTTCTATATTGTGTTTTGGGTTTGTAATCCTTGGGATATCAATTTCGTGAGTATAACCAATGCTGTAAAAGAAACCGAATAGCAAAGCGAATACAGGCGCGGTTAATCTTTTGCGCCAAACAATGAAATTTACAGCACAAAGTGCGGATATTAAAAACGGATAAATAATCGTTGGTTCAAATGGCAATGCAAAATAAATTGCAATACCAGCGCATAAAGCAAAAAGACTTAATGCAAGATTCATATTAAATAGAATGCTAGTAAATAATAAATTTAAAGTCTAGATTACTTTCCAAAAACAAAATCGGGATTTTGAGAGAGTGCGATTATAGCGTCCATGCTATCTGCGGGGGCGGATTTGCAACGTGCAATCTTTCCACATTTTTCGCATTTGTGGGTAATGATAAATTTATCCCCGGCAGATTCAA
>Ga0265294_10005581_pt1 | contig 15345 bp, 12 predicted proteins | sample MunlanPumphouse3_FD_192504 | JGI IMG/M metagenome (GOLD analysis project Ga0265294, IMG submission 192504) | Groundwater microbial communities from a municipal landfill in Southern Ontario, Canada - Pumphouse #3 | ecosystem: Environmental > Aquatic > Deep subsurface > Groundwater | place... | reverse complement strand
CGAAGACCGCTTTTTATTAATTTCTTTTTCATCCTGTCATCTCGCAAAATCTTTCAATCTTGCCGAACATTAACTTATCTTCATTTTTGTTCTATTTGAATTGACTAGGAAGCCCTCATTTGCTTCCTAAGAACTTTCGTTCTTAACGAGAAAAACCAACAACCTTGCGGCAATCATTTTTCTCAATTATCTTCCCTTCTCTTCTCTAATATCTCTGTAAAAATCAATCACGCTCGACGTTGTGTCGTCTCACGTGCCTCAATAAACTATCAAAAAACAGGGTTACTTGTCAAGCATTATTTTTATTTTTTTTCGTTTTTTTTATTTAAAAGCTTTATTGTCCTATTATAAAAGAAATTATTAAATATTATTTTTTTTATTGTCTATCAAAAATCATAGTGTTACATTATATAAAAGGAATAAAAATGAACAAATTAATTTATTTTAAGGCTCCAATGGTTTTTGGTCATCGAGGATTTAGCGAAAATGCTCCAGAAAACACGAAGGCCTCTTTTGATATGTGTATTGAAAATTTGATTCCCGGAATAGAAACAGATGTACACAAATGTAAAACAGGCGAGATTGTAATAACTCACGATTTTAATCTTAAAAGAGTTGGTGGACTTAATCAAACTGTAGAAGAAACCTCCTGGTCCACCCTAAAGACCCTTGATGTGGGTTCTTTTAAAGATTCCAAATTTAAAAATGAAAGAATTTTACTTCTAGACCAACTACTTGAAGAGTATAACACTAAATTCTATTACGATATTGAACTTAAAGTCCCGTCAAAATACATCTCAAGTGAGATGCATCGAGATATCTTCAATATAATAAAAAAACATAATTTGGTTGATTACATCTTAGTGTCATCTTTTAACCCGATAGCTTTAGGTAAATTCAAAAGAGCCAGTCAAGGGACAATACCAACAGCTGATATCTTTTGCAAAACCAAAGATGTTCCAAAATTTCTTCAAACAGGAAATGGAAGATTTTTCAGCCATAGCACCTATCTTAAACCAAATTTTACACAAGTAAACTTTGAGTTTATGAAGCGTTTTAAGAAAAAACCAATAATTACCTGGACGGTTAACACCGAATCAGAAGCCCTAAATCTTCTTTCGTTAGGAGTAGATGGACTAATTGGTAATAATCCAGTAATTTTAAAACATGCAGTAGAAACTTTTCAAAAAAACAAAAGGGAAAAATAAAAAATGGCTGAAATTTTGCACGTAGACGATTTAAAAGCCTCAGCTCATAATTGTTTAGACTTTATAAAGATGAAGAAAGGTTATACTCTTTTTCTTAGATTTACTTCCAATCAATTAGAGCTTTACAAAGATGATATACTTTTTGAAAATATGAGCCTTTGCTCTTCAGGAATATATCTTTCACTTTGCACTAGAGGAAACAAGCTTTCTTTTTATTGTAGGCCTTTTAGTGTTCTCAGAAACTTTGCTCCTACCCTTAAAAAACTTCATAAGGCCGATTTTAAAAAACTTCAGAAAGACCTTGCTAAACAAATAAAAGAAAGGGCAATTATGCCAACATCTTTTACTTTTGACCTTGAAATTAATGAAGATCAAATTATTTCTAAGAAGTGTCAAAAAGGAAAAATAACCTTCTATTTCAAAAACAAAAATCATAGCAATATGAAGTTAAAACTCTATTTCCCAGTATTTCCTTATGCAGCAGTTAAGAATTTTAGATCAAATCACTCTTTGCATATTGCTCCCATTTCAAACAAAACCATGTTCTGCCTTGGAGACTCCATTACACAAGGCTTTAACACCGTACAAATAACAGACAGCTACGTTATCAAACTCGCTAACCGATTAGGCTACGACGCCTTAAATCAAGGCATTGGAGGCTTCTGGTTTGACAGTAGAGCCTTAGAAGGTCTTGAAAGCCTTGATAAACCTGAATTGATAACCATAGCTTATGGAACAAACGATTGGCAACATTTTGATAAATATGAAACAATTGAAAAAAATGTAGAACTCTATTTTAAAACCTTAAACAGCAAATTCCCCGAAACTCCTGTTTTTGTAATCACACCGATTTGGCGTGCTGACATAGACAAAGACACAAAAGCAGGTAGCTTCATGGCAATAACCATGTTAATTGAAGGAAAAGCCAAAAAGTACTCAAACTTTAAAGTAATAAGAGGAATTGATATTCCAATACATAACCGCCATTACTTTAGAGACAATTACCTTCACCCAAACAAAGAGGGCTTTACCATTATGGCCGCCTATCTAGGCGAAAACATAAGGAAAACCCTCTCAAATCAACAAAATTGATAATTTTTAAACCAATTTCTCTAATCTAACCTTTATAGCCTTAATAAAATCTTCAGTATAAACAGGTTTAACTGTTTTATCTAAAATTAAACCAATAAGATCTTTAGTCATAATATTATCATCTAAAGTTTCAAGGACACTCTTTTCGAGTTTTTGGCCAAAAACCTCCAGCTCTTTTATTCCATCTTTTTCACCACGTTTTGATAAAGCTCTTGACCATGCAAAAATGGTAGCAACTGGATTGGTAGAAGTCTTTTCACCCTTCAAGTACCTATAATAATGTCTAGTTACAGTTCCATGAGCTGCTTCAAATTCATAATTTCCCTCTGGAGATACCAAAACACTTGTCATCATAGCCAAAGATCCAAAAGCAGTTGAAATCATATCGCTCATAACATCACCATCATAATTCTTACAAGCCCAAATATACCCACCTTCACTTCGGATAACTCTAGCGACTGCATCATCAATCAAAGTATAGAAATAAACAATTTTAGCCTCTTCAAATTTCTCTTTGTAATACTTGTTATAAATTTCTTGAAAAATGTCTTTGAATCTCTGATCGTATACCTTACTAATCGTATCTTTTGCAGAAAACCATAAGGATTGTTTCATATCGAGAGCATATTTAAAGCAACTATGGGCAAAACTAGTTATTGAATCATCCTTATTGTACATTCCTTGAATAATTCCAGGACCTTCAAAATCAAAAATTGTCTGTTTGTGCTCTTTTCCATCTTCTCCAGTAAAAACTATTTCAGCTTTACCTTTTCCAGGGACCTTGTACTCAGTACACTTGTAAACATCACCATAAGCATGACGAGCAATAGTGATAGGTTTTTTCCAATTACGAACAACAGGTTTTATAGAATCAACAACAATAGGAGTTCTAAAAACTGTTCCATCAAGGATTGCTCTTAAAGTTCCATTTGGACTTTTATAGCATTCACTTAGATTATATTCACTCATTCGTTGTTCATTTGGAGTAATGGTTGCACATTTGACACCAACGCCATATTTTTTAATGGCATAAGAAGCATCTTTTGTAACCTGGTCTTTTGTCTTTTCTCGGTTAACCAAACCCAAATCATAATACTCAGTTTTTAGATCAACAAAGGGAAATATAAGTTCATCCTTTATCATTTTCCAAAGAACCCGGGTCATTTCATCTCCATCCATCTCCACTAGAGGGGTTTTCATTTCAATCTTTTTCATAACTAACTCCTGTTATCTGTTGCTGCATAATAATTCATTAAACACCCCGTAAGTATTATCTGGCGTTCCTCAGAGGTAAGATTCTTAAGTTCTAGGTCAAAAGGTTTTACCTTTTTACCATCATACAAGAAGGCTTTTAAGCTTTGTTTACCAGACGCAAGAGCTTCTTTTATATTTTGGACCAAAACATAACTGTCAACTTCTCCTTCAAAGATCTCACCTTCAGAAAGTGTAAAAGGAATAATTCCCCAGTTAATACAATTACTTCTATAACGCTTTGTAGCATATTCAATAGCAATATTAGCACTTGTTCCAAGAACTTTCTGACAACTTGCTGCTTGTTCTCTTGCAGACCCATCACCCGGTCGATTTGCATAAACACAGGAGCTATATTGAATACTTGATAAATCAATTTCAAATCCCATCTTCTTAAGAATTTTAGAAACCTCATCAGTTTTTCCAGAGAGTCTATCCTGTTCAACTTTTTCAACAGCTTTTGCCCTTTCAACATATTCAGGAACACGCCTAGACAAGGTAAACTCAGCCAGTCTTAGAGGATTAGATCTATAACTTGAAGTTTCTCCGGAAGGAATAAGTTCATCAGTTGTTGTAACCGAATCTCTAATTACTGCAACCATTTTCAAAAGAATGTTTTCTCTTAAGGGATACATTTTAGGCCACAAAGTAATATTTGGTCCAATAATTAACTCTTCATTTGGATCAGGTTTTCCAAAACCATTATAAACGCGTTTTGCGTAGATTGAAGAATCATAATGATATTTATAATTCTCTTTGCAATCTGGATACTTAGCGGCACTTGTAAGTTTTCCACCATTTCTAGCTGTAGCAGCAATAGACCTAGCATCCATCAAAGCTACACCACTAAGCTGACCATCGGAAGGTTTTGAACCTTCTCTATTTGGGAAATTCCTAGTTGTATGACGAATTGAAAGTGCATTATTAGCAGGTACATCCCCAGCTCCAAAACAGGGACCACAGAAAGCTGGTTTTATAACAGCTCCGCTTTCCATCAAATTTGCAAAAACTCCATTTCTTGTCAATTCAAGTCCAATAGGATTGCTTCCAGGATAAATAGAAAGGCTGAAATTACCATTTCCAATCGTTTGATCTTTTAATATTGCTTCTGCAGCACAGATATTTTCAAAAAGACCTCCACTACAACCTGCAATAATACCTTGATCTGTCCACAAAGCACCATCATGGTATTTGCTCATCAAATCTAGGTTCACTTTACCTTCATAACGATCTTGAATCTCCTTTTGAAAAGCTGGCAAAATGTCCAAGCCATTTTCATTAATATCATCAATTGTAAAGGCTTTACTTGGGTGGAAAGGAAGTGCAATCATTGGTTTAATTTGACTTAAATCAATAATAATAGCTCTGTCGTACATCGCACCATCTAAAGGTTCCAATTTCTTAAATTCCCTTCCATGCATCTTATCATAAGACGCAACAACTTCATCAGTTTCCCAAATTGAACTTAAACAAGTTGTTTCTGTAGTCATAACATCAATTGCACATCTAAAATCAATACCAAGGTCTTTAATACCAGGTCCGGAAAACTCCAGAACTCGGTTTTTCAAAAAACCTTTGTCGAAAGTTTCATGAACCAAAGCAAGAGCAACATCATGAGGCCCTGTTCCAAAAGGAACTTTTCCCTTTAGGTAAACCAAAACCACCTCAGGTCTTTTTATATCATAAGTATGACTTAAGAGTTGTTTTACAAGTTCAGGACCACCTTCTCCAATACCCATAGCACCAAGAGCTCCATACCTAGTATGGCTGTCGCTTCCCAATATCATTTTCCCGCAATCTGCAAGAGTCTCTCTTACATAGGTATGAATAACAGCTTGATTTGCAGGTACATAAATTCCCCCATATTTCTTGGCTGCACTCAACCCAAAAACATGATCGTCTTCATTGATTGTTCCCCCTACTGCACAAAGGCTGTTGTGGCAATTTGTCATTGCATAGGGAACCGGAAAAGATTTTAAACCGGAAGCTCTTGCAGTCTGAACAATACCAACGTAGGTAATATCATGACTTGCTAAAGCATCAAATTTAATTTTCAGATTTTCCAAATCTGAACCAACGTTATGTTTTTGCATAATTCTGTAGGTCATTGTCCCTTTTCGGCCTTTTTCTGAATCAAGATTACACTCTCCAGAATCAACAATTTTACCTTTTGTTAAAAAAACTTTCTTATCAATTAATTCCATATACACTCCAAATTATTCTTCAATATTTCTGATTACATCGATTATACTTCCATCACGGTAAGTAACTTCTCCAACCACTTTATCTCCAAAAGGAAGCTTCTCAGGTCTTCCTACAATGGATTCTGCTTTTTTCTGAAGGTCGTTAATATCAACCAATGAGATATGATTTTCAGTTAGACACTTTATCAAATCCTCCCTTGCAGGATTAACTGCAATTCCTTGGTCAGTTACAACAACGTCAACAGTAGATCCAGGAGTAACAATAGTATTTACTCTCTTAAGAATTGAAGGAATTCTTCCTCTTAAAAGTGGACAAACAATAATTGAAAGAGCACTTCCAGCGGCAGTATCCTGATGTCCCCCTATTGCGCCCATTATAACTCCATCGCTTCCTGTAAGTACATTTACATTAAAATCCACATCAACTTCTAAAGCAGAAAGAACCACAACATCCAACATATTAGCTGCTGTACCTTTCTTATAAGGGTCCGCATAATAATCTGCATCTATTTGCTGATGTAGATGATTATTCTTTAAGGAATTAGCGGCAGTTAAATCAAAACTTTGAACATCTAAAATTTTCTTTATAAGACCTTCTTCATAAAGTTCCACAATCTGTCCAGTAATACCGCCAAGAGCAAAACTTGCGTTTATTTTATTTTTTCTCATATCTTCTGCCAGAAATCGAATAACTGCAAGACTTGCTCCACCACTTCCTGTTTGAATTGAAAAACCATTATAAAAATATGGGGAATTAACAATAACTCGAGCTGCCCTTTGAGCAATAAGTAAATCTTGAGGCTTTGTTGTAAAACGTGTAGCCCCACTCATTATCTTATCTGGATCTCCAATAGAATCCACTACTACAATATTATTTACATAACGCTGACTAATCCCAAAAGGAACATTAGGATAGGAAACAATATTATCAGTAATTACAATAACGTAATTTGCATACTGTGCGTCTATTCGGGCATATCCCATTGAACCACACATTGACTTTCCTACCCCATCTCTAGTATAACCATTTGCATTTCCAAAAGGGTCACAACTTGGAGCACCTAAAAAGGCAACATCAATTTTAAGGTTTCCTTCTGCTATAGCATTAGCTCTAGATCCATGACTTCTAAAAATAACAGGATTTTTCATAATTCCATGACTTACTGCTTCAGCAAGTTCTCCACGAAGTCCACTAGTTTCAATCCTAGTTATTAAACCACTTTTAATATGATCAATCACAGGAGAATGAACACTTGAAAGAGAAGAAGAAGCCAATCGTAAATCTTTAAAACCCATCTTCTCAAGAACATCAAGTACCATATTTACAATTCTATCTCCACTTCTAAAATGGTGATGAAAACTAATTGTCATACCATCTTTTAATCCAGATAGCTTTACAGCTGTTTCAATTGAATCAACTATTTTAACATTTCCTCTTTGTTTATCGAGTAAAGTAGTTCTATCTTTTACAACCAATTTTGGATTTTCATAAGGAACATAATGGGTTTTACCAGTTTCTTTTAAATATTGATTTAGATACTTTTCCATCTTATTCCTCCTCTTTTTCAAAATAAGCGCACGAAGCCTTAGCCATTTCAATACATCTAAGAGCTCTTAACATTACTGGTTTGTCTACCATCTTACCATTAAGAGACACAACTCCACTACCCCTTTTTTCAGCATCTTCAAGAGCCATCTTAATTTTTAAGGCCTTTTCAATTTCTTGCTGTGTTGGAGTAAACACTTTATGTATAGGCTCAATTTGCCTAGGATTTATAACAGATTTTCCATCAAAACCTAGTTGTTTTATAGCTTGAGCCTCTTTAATTAATTGTTCTTCATTATAAATGTCAGAGTAAACAGTATCAATACAATCAATTCCCGCTGCCCGAGCAGCAACTACTATGGTCGCCCTTGCCAAAAAAAGTTCACTACCTTCAAGCGACCTGGTTGTTTTTATATTGGCGCAATAATCTTCTGCTCCAAGTGCAATTGCAATAAGCCTAGAACTAGCGGTCGCAATTTCATATGCATTTACAATTCCTAGTGCACCTTCAATAGCAGCCATCATTTTTGTAGTCCCTAATGGAACATTAAACTTAATTTCAGCTTTCTCAATTTCTGCTTCAGTATCTTTTATATCTTGAGCACATTCGGTTTTTGGTAATCGAATTACATCTACTCCACCGGCAACCATGGCTTCAATATCGGCTTTTCCATACTCAGAAGAAAGAGGATTAACCCTTACTACCAGTTCACAAGGTCCATAATCAATGGTTTTCAAAGCTTGATATACAAGATTTCTAGCGGCATCTTTTTCTTTCATTGAAACAGAGTCTTCTAAATCAAACATTAAGGAATCAGCCCCATATATATATGCATTAGATAGCATTCCTGGATTATTCCCAGGACAAAAAAGCATCGTTCTGCGAAGTTTTATAGGTTTATTTCCATTCATATTCGCCTCCTCCCGCCCTCTGTATGGCTGTAATCATTCTTGCTTTAATAGTACAATCTAAAGCGCCTTTATCTTGCAACTTTACATCTACATTTTCAAGTTTGAATTCTTTGCAAGTTTGAAGCACAACTTTCTCAATGTATTTTCCAAATTGAGTTTTTACTGTACTTTCCAAATCAATATTAATTCCCTTTGTACTAGGGGAAACTTCAATCATTACATCACCGGATTCCAAGGTTCCAGCAATTCCTGTTTGCTGCAAATTCATTAAAAGCCTCCATTTGTTTGATTTATCAAACCTAAATCACATATACTATAACGCACAAAATATTAAAATTAAACCTCTATTTTTCCATTTTCCCTATTGTACACAATAATGACAGATAAAATTCTTTTCTTGCATTTGTATAATTGAATTCTTATACTGAGGACATACTACTTAAGGAGCAAAACATGCCAGGAAGATTCATCATTACCAAGACACCTACAGGATTCTATCGATTCAGTCTTCAAGCTGCAAATTACCAGACTGTTCTTACCAGCAAAAACTATGCGACACTTGCTACCTGTCGTGAAGGGTTAGAAACAATTAAAAAGAACGCCCAAGCCCCAATTGAAGACAAAACTTTAAAAAAAGCTAGTACACCCCTCAAGAACCCAAAGTATGAGGTTTACTTTGATAAAGCAGACAAATACCGATATCGCCTTCTTGCTTCAAATGGCCTAAATATTGCCATGGCAGAAGATGGTTACTCCACCAAAGCAGGATGCATAAATGGAATCAACGCCATCTGCAGAGCAGCAGAAGACGCACAAGTAGATGAAACTGCATTGTAAAAAGTTTTTTTAGAGAATTTCTTAACTTGTACTATTAATTTTTTTAACTTATAATTTCAACATGCTTAATTTTGAAGGGCAAGAAGTAACACTTGAACAAATTCTTGATAATAAAGAAAAAAGAAAAGAAAAACAACTTTTACTTTTAAATAATTTTAAACAAAAAAATATTGTTCTCGTTTGCTTTACAGTGGTAATGCCAGGAAAAGTCAAACAAAATAATGTCTCCTCTATAATTTTTGATGAAGGTTGTAAAGAATTTGAAGATAACTTAAAAATAAATAAAATAAAACTACTAAAAAAAGAAACTGAAAACAAAATCACTGGGAATGAAGCTTTCTATATTTTAGAAGGGAAAACTCCAGAAGAAATTAAAAAAGATTGCATTAAATTAGAAGAAAGCTCTAATTACTCCCGACTTTGGGATTTTGATGTTATAAGCAAAGATGGAAATATAATATCTAGGGAACAATTGGGTTACAAAGAAAGAAAATGTCTAATATGTGATGAAACTAGTCGTGTTTGTTATAAAAAAAGAACTCATTCCCTTTTTGACCTAAAAATGAAAGTTTTAGATTTAGCCTCCCAAATTAAAGGAAGTAACTATGAGTGAAATTAGAAACCTTACCACAAAAATGGAACTTCAAGAAAGAAAACAACTTCTAGAAAATAATTGCCTTAGAGAAACAGAAGCAAACTATATTATTGGTATTTTTGAGATGGACAAACTCCTTGCCACAGGATCTATAAAAGACAATGTAATTCAAACGGTTGCAGTTGAAAAAGAAAGACAAGGCGAAGGCCTTATGAATATTATTATCACAGAGCTTTACACCTATGGAAGAAACAAAGGTTATGAAGATATATTTATTTTTTCAAAAACTGAAAATGAAAAGATATTTAAAAGTTGTGGTTTTACAACAGTCTCAAAAACTGACAAATGGATTTTTCTTGAAAGTGATAAAAATGGTCTAAAAAAATGGGTTGATAAATATAAATATTTGTCAAAAGATGAGAATTCTTGTATTGTTATGAATGCAAATCCTTTTACTCTTGGGCACCATTACTTAGTAGAAAAAGCTCTTGAAAAGTTAAAGATAAATAGTAAATTGATTGTTTTTGTAGTTGAACAAGACTCTTCCTTTTTTGATTTTAAAACTCGATTTGAACTTGTTAATCTTGGACTTAGTGATATTAATCAAAAAAAACAAATAATTATTATTCCCTCTGGTCCTTATGTTCTCTCCATGGCAACTTTTCCCACATATTTTACTAAAGACAAAGAGGAAGCAAAATTTGCCTGCTCTCAACTTGATATAAACCTTTTTGCTCAAAAAATAGCCCCAGAACTTAATATTAAACAAAGATTTGTAGGAACAGAAGAAAATGATATAACCACTGCTTGTTATAATAGGAACCTCTTTTCAAGTATTAATTATCTTGTTCAAATCCCCCGATTAGAACTTTCTGGAACTCCTATTTCAGCTTCTTGGGTAAGAAAATTTTACAATGAAAATAACTTTCAAGATATGAAAAAACTAGTTCCAACTTTAAATTACCAATATCTTGTCTCAAAAAGAATATCTTCCCTTGCAGGAAAAAGCTTAATAGAAGAAGTTCTGTTAACACCAAAACCTGGTTTAGTTGATCAAAATAATAACGGAAGTCATCATGATATGGATATTGATTTGTTTTTTAAATCTTCAAAGGCAATTGAGCCTTTCCTTTTTAAAATAGCTCAGTTGAGTTTTACTTTGGATCCTTTAAAGAATAAAAATTCATTAAATTCTGAAATACGTAAAATTGGAATAGAATGTGAAAAGGCTATGTTTGAAGCCACTTTTGGAATTAATACTCATAAAGGTGCCATTTTTTCTTTTTCACTGTTTATTTATGCCATTGTTCAGCTTATTCAGGAACAGTCAGTTTTATCAGCTCTTTCAATTGGGAACAGAATAAAATTAATATCAACGGATTTTGATAAGGAATTTAAAAATTATAATTCTTCTAGTAAAGGTCAACTTGCTTATAAGAAATATAAAATTAAAGGAGTTAGAGGAGAAGCTCAAATTGGTTATGATCATGTTATAAAAGCTTTTACTTTTTTTAAAACTCTTTTAAAAACCCATAGTTATAATAGTAGTCTTTGTTGGACCCTTATATGGCTTATAGCAAATCTTGATGACACTAATATTATAACAAGAAAAGACTTACAAACCCAAAAATGGGCACAAGCTGAAGGTGAAAAAGTACTTAAAACTAAAGCTTTTGAGAACCTTGAAATAATAAAAGACCTTGATAAAAAATTTATAGAAAAAAATATCAGCCCTGGAGGATCTGCAGACCTTCTAGCGCTGACTATTTTCCTTTACAAACTATCTTGTAAATGAATTTAAAACCTTCCCAGAAATTATTCTTTTTAAATAGATAATGAAACTAATTACACTTGCTAAAGCTGCAAGAGTAAATAAAATATTTGCAATTAAAGAAAGAATTGAAGAACTTCCTGCAAAAAATGCAAAAGCATAAAGAACAATTCCAAATAATGCACTGATTGCATATAAGACTGCTTTAATTTTTCCAAAAATATTAGCTGGTACAGCTTTTTGTTGTCGCATCATCAACATTCTAACGAATAACATTCCAAGTTCTCTCCAAAGAATAATCATAAATGCCCAATCACTCATAATTGAAACAGTCATTAAGCAAACGAAATAAGTCAATCTACTAAAAGTATCGGCAAAAGGATCCATAACTTTTCCTAAATCTGTTACCATATTTCTTTTTCTAGCAATGATTCCATCCAAAAGGTCTGTAAGTTCAATACAGACATAAAGAATTAAAACAAATACAATTGAAATTCCTGTTAATGATGATTGTCCTGTCCACATGGGTAAGTGAAAAATCACAAAAAACAGAGGAGCCATTATCAACCGAGCGATAGTTAGTTTATTTGGTAAATTCATTTTTTTCTCCTGTTTCCTATTTATATAACCCTTTGTATCTGTTTACAAGATATTGGTCGAAATAATCAACCTTCAAAGGTTCACCTGTAACTCTTTTTATCAGTTCTTCAGCTTTATAAATAGCACCATATTGATAAATATTAGTGTCTAAATAATCTTTTATAGGTTTTAAGTTACCATTTTTAAGCAAAGAACTAATATCCATTGTTTTATTCATAGTATTATAAATCTGGGAGTTATAAAGGTTTCCAATTGCATAAGATGGGAAGTAACCAAACATTCCAGCTGGCCAATGGATATCTTGAAGAACTCCTGAGTTAATATCCTTTGGTTTTCTACCTAATACTTTTAAACTCATCTCTTCCCAAGCCTGTGGTAAATCTTTTATTAAAAGATTTCCACTAAAAAGTTCTCTTTCCAACCGAAACCTAAGTATAATATGAAGAGAATAGGTTACTTCATCTGCATTAACTCTTATATCAGTAGGAGTTATTTTATTTAAAGCTTTCAAAAACTGTTCTAGACTTATTCCTTCAAGTTGACTAGGAAATAATTCCTTGAATTCTGGAAAGTAAAACTCCCAAAAATCTGCACTATGACCTATTATGTTTTCCCAAAGCCTACTTTGACTTTCGTGAAATCCCATACTAGTTCCTTCAGCTAGGCTTGTATCTTTTGTAACTTTGTTATTTGCCCCCATTTCATAAAGTGCATGCCCGCCTTCATGAATATAACTGAAAAGACAATCTGCAACATTAGGGTCGGTAAACCTACTTGTAATTCTTATGTCATTTCTACCTAGGGTGCTTGTAAACGGATGAGTAGCAATCCCCGTTAAACCACGGGAATAATCGAACCCCATATCCTTGAGAATTCGTTTTGAAAACTTTTTTATTTTTTCATTTGAGTATTTTTTATATAAAAAACTATCATCAATTTCTGTTCCTTGAGTAAAATCCATTATTTTGTGAATACTCTTTTCCATATCTGAAAAAAGTACTTCAATTTTAGAAGCGGTCATTCCGCTTTCAAACATATCTAAAAGTGTATCATAAACATCTTTGTCTTCTTTAAGGTACTCGGCTTTTTCTTTCACCAAATCAAAAACTTCAGACAAATAAGGTTCAAAAGCTTTCCAATCCCCGGTAGATCTTGTTTCAAACCACTTGCTTTGACATCTATTTTGACTTTCAGTCAGTTGCATAGTTAAATCTAAAGGAATTTTCTTCATATCCTTGTTATTTTTTCGTACTTCTCGAACCAAGGCTTTATCTCGAGTAGAAAAATCTTTTATATCTTCATCTTTGAGAATCTCAAGGAGACTTTCAATCTTGGAGTCAGACAGTAACTCATGGATTTGGTGAGAAATGTAAGACATTTGCTTCCCTCTTTCTTCTGATGCCTTTTCCTTCATTATGGTTTCAGCATCCCATTCCAACACTGCATTTATATGGTTCAATAGAACCATTTTACTATCTATCTTTTCAAGTTCGGCAAAAGCTTCCCTAATTTTCATTTTCTTATCTCCTAGAACAAAAAATAAAGCTACTGCTTAAAAACAATAGCTTTAAATAATAAATTTTACTATTTTACTTGTTCTTTATTATCAATGGCATTCTTAACTTCAGTAATAAAATCAGAAGTCGCAACACCAAAGACTTTTCTTCCACCTCGGTATCTAACGCTAACCACATCATTGTCAATTTCCTTTTCTCCAATTATTAGAGTGTAAGGTATTTTTGATGTCTGTGATAATCTTATTTTTGCATTCATTCTATCATTGCTAAGGTCTGAAGATACTCTGAATCCCTGATCTTTAAATCTTTTTTCAAGTTTGCTAACTTCATCATTAAAAGTTTCTGCTACAGGAATCAGTCGAATCTGTTCAGGTGAAAGCCATGGGGGAAAAGCTCCAGCATAATGTTCAAGAAGAACACCAAAGAACCTTTCTATTGAACCAAGCAATGCTCTATGAATCATATAAGGCTGTTTCTCAACACCATCTTTATCAGTAAAAGTTAGGTTAAAACGTTCTGGTAAGTTAAAATCAAATTGAATTGTCGAAAGCTGCCATTCACGACCAACAGCATCTTTAATTTTCAAATCAATTTTAGGACCATAAAAAGCTCCACCACCTTCATCAACTTCATAGGCAAGACCTTCTTTTTCAATTGCACTTCTCAAAGCTTCTGTAGCTTTATCCCAACGTTTAGGGTCACCAACAGCTTTTTCAGGTCTCGTTGAAAGATAAGCTTTAATTTCTTCAAATCCAAAACTATGTAGCATATAAAGGCTAAAACGTAAAACTTCAGAAATTTCTCCGTCCATTTGTTCTGGAGTTACAAAAAGGTGTGCATCATCTTGTGTAAATCCACGAACTCGCATAAGTCCATGAAGAGCTCCAGAGTTTTCGTATCTATACACAGTTCCAAGTTCAGCCCACCTACAAGGTAAATCTCGGTAAGATTTCTTTGAATTTTTATAAATCATAATATGGAATGGACAGTTCATAGGTTTTATATAATAATCTGATTTATCCATTTCCATTGGTGAATACATGCTATCTTTATAGAAATCTAAATGTCCACTAGTTTCCCAAAGCCAGCTCTTTCCAACATGAGGGGTATAAACCATTTCATATCCATTTTTATAATGTTCTTGTCTCCAAAAATCTTCAATTGCAAGACGGATTCTAGCTCCCTTTGGATGCCAATATACCAATCCAGGACCTGCCTCTTCATGAAGTGAAAAAAGATCTAATTCCTTTCCTAATTTTCTGTGGTCTCTTTTTTCTACATCTTCAAGATAAGCCAAATAGGCCCTTAAATCTTTTGGATTTTCCCAAGCTGTTCCATAAATCCTAGTAAGCATTGGATTAGTTTCTTTTCCTCTCCAATAAGCTCCTGCAATACTTGTAAGTTTAAAAGCTTTTGAATTAAGTTGATTTGTTGATTCAACGTGAGGACCTCTACACAAATCAGTAAAACCACCTTGGTTATACGTTGTAATAGTTTGTCCCTCTTCTATGGCATCGAGTAATTCTAATTTATATTTTTGATCCTTAAAAAAATCAGCAGCTTCGCTTTTGGTTACTTCTTTTCGAATAAAAGGTTTTCCCTCAGCAATGATTGCTTGCATTCTCTTGGTAATTTCATCCAAATCACTAGGTGTTAAAGCCCTTGGCAAATCGAAATCATAATAAAATCCATTTTCAATTGAAGGACCTATAGCTATTTGAGCTTCCGGAAACATCTGCAGAACTGCTTCTGCCATTACATGACTCATTGAATGTCTCAACATAGCCAGTTTTTCATTTTTGTCCATTGATT
>Ga0265294_10005580_pt1 | contig 15345 bp, 15 predicted proteins | sample MunlanPumphouse3_FD_192504 | JGI IMG/M metagenome (GOLD analysis project Ga0265294, IMG submission 192504) | Groundwater microbial communities from a municipal landfill in Southern Ontario, Canada - Pumphouse #3 | ecosystem: Environmental > Aquatic > Deep subsurface > Groundwater | place... | reverse complement strand
GGGTCCTGCGGGATCTCGCAGGCGATCCGCGAGGATTCGGGCATGCTCCGGCGCAACCGGGCGGCCGAGAAGAGGTCGACCCTGTTTAAGATGTAGTAGAGCGGAACGCCGATCCGTGCTGCCATATCCCCGACCTTCTCCGCGAGCCGGAGCGACTCAAACGACGGGTCCACGACCATGAGGACCACGTCGGCCCCCTGGTCTACACCCCGGCCGAAGTGTTCGATCCCGGCCTCCGTATCGGCGATGACGACATCTTCATCCCCGAGGTCAAGGTGGTCGAGGAACTGGCGGGCGAGCATCCCCATCGGGCAGGCGCACCCCTCCCCGGCGTCATGGATCTTCCCGATGGCGACGAGCCCGACCCCGTTTTCCCGTACGACATAGTCGCCCGGAATCGCGTCGATGGTCCAGATCTCCCCCACCAGGTCCACGGACGACGGATCCGGCATCGCAGCCATGATCTTCTCTGTCACTGCTCTCTTGCCCCCGAAGTACCCCATAAGGTCAGGAGGGGCGTCCGTCCCGAGAAGACGGTGCAGCCCGAGGTTCGATTCGTCGGTGTCGACGACCAGTACCGCACGGTTCCTCCGTGCATACTCGCGGGCAAGCAGCGCGGCAACGCTGCTCTTCCCGCTGCCTCCCTTGCCACAGATGGTAATCTTCATACTATGTTCACATCCTCATACTCTTCTACAACCACTCAACACCCTGTACCCGGATCGGCGGGCGCCCTCTCTCACCGGCACCCGTCCACCTCCCACCAGATCTTCACCCGCGTCGTCATGCCGGAGAGCACCAGGTCGTCGCCGTTCTCCGAGAGCATACCGGCGAGGTAATCCCTGAGCATTCTCTCCTGTGCAGGGGTCCTGACCCTGTACTGCTTCCCATACTCGGCAACTGCTGCGTCGATGTCCGGGAACCTGCGGGTATGCTCCATCCGCACCGTCTCCACGTTCGGGCAGATCCCCATCGCGTAGAGGACGTTCCAGAGGACGTCGACCTTCGGCCCCCGCTGGTATTCCTTCCCGTGCAGGCCCGGCCAGAGGTCGAGCATCCCCTGCTCCCAGGTTGTCGTCCCGGCAAACCAGAAGAGGTAGACCCGTCCCGAGGACGCCTTACACATCTTCTCGATCGCTGTTCTGATATCCGGCATCCCGAGCGAGTACGAGGCCATCACAATGTCGTAGGGACCATTCAGGTCGGCCGCCGGATCGACATCCTCCCAGCGTTTCCGCACGATCGAGAGGTTTGATACACCCTCCTCTGCCGCGTACTCCTCCATAACCTCCACCATGCCTGCCGCTGGTTCGACGGCGGTCACACGGGCAACCCGGCCCGCAAGGGGGACGGCAAGCGTTCCGGGTCCGGCGCCGATATCCAGCACCGCCGATTCGACCCTGATCGGGAGCCCGTCGATAATGTGCTGGATCCGTTCGGGGTTCTCCCGTGATTGATTCAGAAAATCGAGTGCTTTCTCACGTGATTCCCAGATCGAGGCGCATTCCCCGCTCCCCCGGCACTCTGCATTCTTCTCGTAGAGGTCTTTCCAGACGGTGTTCCAGTCAATGTCTCTGTATGTCATCTCCACACTCCGATTCATGAGACCTCCCGGGTTTGGGCAACAGGAGGTTCCCTCAGTTCAACCGCGTCATGGTCCGCCGCCGGGGAACAACCCGATCCGGCATACTCGTCTCCTGCATCAAAAACACTGATTTTCGTGTGTGCAAGCATCATGGCCGTTTCAGGATTAGGCGCCAGCATCGGCAGCGAGCGTGTCGATAGAGAAGGCCGCTGGAAAGACAGCCCCGGATGCCGCACCGAACGCGGCTCCCGGCAGGACTGCGAGGATGACCTGGGGCAGATAGACTACCGGCTTCGCGGCCCCTCCGGCGGTCCAGTAGCCGCGTTTCGAGAGGAGGTGATTGAAACCTGTGGACCCTGCTATGTGGTCTCCTCCCACACGGAGGGTGCAGGTACCTCCGTTTCTGTAATATCAGCTATATAAAACGTATCAATGAGTACTATTTAATTTAAAGATATTCATCAAGGATGCAATAAGTATTGTATTTTATATCACCACCCCGACTGCCGGATGTGGCGCATGGCGCAGCGCCCGGAGCGCCCGCCCCATCCAGAACCGGTATATATCCCCGGCGACAACCAGACCCTTATGGAACTAAAAGAGCAACTCACCGGCGTTCCCGGGATGCTCCGGCCGTTCAAGGCCTACCTCCGCGAGGCAGGGCTCAGTGCAGGCGACCAGGTCGTCTACTACGGCTGTCCCGGCACCTGCACGCCCTTCATCGAGCTCCTGGGGTTCGCTGTCCGGGACCTCCCCGTGGAACAGGTCTACGTGCCCTACGCGGACGAGGCGGCGGCAAAGGTGATCCGCCCGGTTGGTGGCGTCGGGATGCAGGTCTCCGGTGACGCGGCCCGCGTCGACCCGAAGGTGGTCGTCCTGATGGGCGGACTTGCAATGCCGGGCGTCCCGGTCACGAAAGAAGCGGTGCAGGCGGCCGTCGGCGCCCACCCGGGCGCATCGGTCGTGGGCGTCTGTTTCATGCAGATGTTTGAGAAAGCGGGCTGGCTTGATGCCTTTGCGTTCGACCTGGTCATCGATGCCGCCCTTGACCCGGTCAGGATCTGGGGGTAGCCGGCTGGTCGCACCGCCTGAGGGTGAACCGGAAAGCGGCCCCGCATTCGGGGTGTCCCGGCACCCGGTCCTCGACCCTGATGCTCCCGCCGTAGCGCTCAACGAGCATCCGCGTGATGTAGAGACCGAGTCCTTTCCCGCTCCTGGTATTCGTGCCCCGCACAAAGCGGGTGAAGAGGAGGGGTTTTACCGGGTCAGGCACCCCCGGCCCGGTGTCCTCGACCGAGACCTCGACCATCCCGTCGTCCTCCTCAACACGGATCCTGATCTCGACTCCCGGCTCCCCGAATTTGACGCTGTTGCTGACGAGGTTCGTGAAGACCTCAGGGAGGAGGTCGTCGGCCATAACCCAGACTGGCTTTTCCTCGTAGACGATCGCTGCGTCGGGATGATGGGCGATCCCGGCCCTGATGACCGCGTCCAGGTCGATCGGTCTCACAGTGGTCTCTCCTGAGCGCAGGCGCCGGATCGTCGAGACATTCTGGATGATCTCAATGCTCCGGCTGATTCCGCTCCTGAGTTTCCAGACCATCTGCCTCTCCCTCCCCTCCAGCATCTCGGCAAGCAGGTCGGCATAGCCGAGAGCGACGGCGTTAGCGTTGTTGATATCATGCACCATGATGTCGAGGTAGAGGTTCGCCTCGCCGTGGGCCGCCCGCAGTTCTTCCTCGGCTCGGATCCGGTCGGTGATATCGGAGCCTGACCCGATCATCCCGGCCGGCCGGCCGTCATCACCGGTGATTATCGTGTCCTGCCACGCGAGGATCAGCACATCCCCGTTTCGCGTAACGACCTGGTTCTCCTGCCGCCCCCGGGAGGCGTCGCTCCCGGCGATCGCGTCATCGAAGGCCTGCCGCCGTGCTTCCCTCAACGCTTCCGGGACAACGGTTGCGAACCAGTCCCTCCCGAGCAGTTCCTCTTCCCGGTAGCCGAGCAGCTCACAACCGTGGCGGTTGATGAGCCTGATGGTATGGTCGCTGCCGATGACGACGAAGAGGACACCAGCCACGTCCAGGTAGCGCTGCGCGAGATCCCGCTGCTTCTTCACTTCCCGCTCCCGCCCCCTGAGCTGCTCGGAGAGGGAAGCGACAACAAAGGCGACGACGACGAACATCAGGATACGTGCGTAATCGTTTGGGACCAGCGGGTCTGGGCTAAAACCGAGGGTGCCGACGACGACGAGCCCGCCGAGGAAGAGGGCGACCAGGATACTCCTCTTCTCCCACCAGAGGGCGGTCAGGATGATAGGAATGTAGAAGAAGTGTGAAAAGACGGTCCCGAGCATCAGGACGGTATGGAAGAAGTAGGTCAGGAAGACAGATATAGCAAGGAGAACCACGAGAATGGCCACCCGCTGCTGTTCGGTGAGGGTTATCACGGTACACCCGCCTTGACTTCAGTACATATAACATCAGTAATATAAAAATATTCACATGCTAAAAACAACGATTTTCGCGTGTATTTCCGGGAATTCCGGGAGATGAGCGCCCTCTCGTGAAAGACAGAGTGCCCGGGATCGGTCGATGCCTGACACAGAGACCCTGTGGGTCCGGGCCGGTGGGGGCGTATTCTGTCGGGATGCGCCCGGTTTTCTGCAAACAGCCTATATTTAATAGATCGCAGAACGAAACGTATTCTACCTGACCTTGCTTCAGGTGCGGGCCTGCTGCTCGCACCGCATGAAGCAGGATCATGCAGCGTACCGTACCAGAACCTGCCCCCGGTGGTTGACCTGAGGCAGGCAGACGCCGGGAGCGTCCCGGCGCCACGAGAACGCATCCGCTGGTGAACCCGTGTCAAGAGATCTTATCGAAGCACTGAAAGCGATGGGCTATGCGGATACCGGGATCCCTGCTCTGGCAGAGTCGTTCCCTCCCGCAGTCATCAACTACCTGGGGGACTTCCGGACGCAGGAGGTCCACGACATCATCGAGACACTCCTCTACATCTACATCGCCCAGAACAGTTCGTCGTCCCGGGGGAGGGGGGAAGGCGTGGTCGAAAAGAGTTGTTACGCGTATACGTCGGGGCCGCTCTTCGCGCTCAGGGAAGTCGGCCTCATCGACTCCGTCTCCTGGCACGGCACGACGGTCATCAAGGCGACCCCGGCGGGGGAGGCGATCGCCCGGCCGCTGATGGAGGCCCGGCTCCGGGCGCTGGATATCCGGAGCCTGGCATGCGAGATCCACGAGGTCGTCCCGGTCCTCCTTGCGGGGACGGTGAAGGGGTCATATGTCAACAAGACCCTCCCGTCCACGCTTCCCCGAACCGAAGAGACGTTCATCGGTTTTCTGCTCAACAACAACCCCGCGCTCTTCGAGGAGTGTGAGCGGTTCGCCGCCCGGCTGAAAGCCGCCGGGTGCGCCGTCCTCGCCTATGCCTACGACCTCGACGGGTTTGGAGCCGGCGGCGTCGTTTACACCTTCCCGCCGGAGTTCGCGTATATCCTCAAAGGCATGCTTGAGACGATCGATCCCGGGGTCCGGGAACACTACGATATGCTCCTTGAGTCGTTCCATTCGACGTTCACCGTCCTGCGCTACCTTGTCTGCGGCGAGGACTACGACCGTATCCGCGCATCGCCGGCCCACCGCCGGGAACTCTCAAGGGTGCTCGGCCTGCTCGCCGACTCGATCTACGTCCTTGAGGAGGTTCCCCAGGACGACGGCGTCGACCTCCCCCGGTTCATCATCAAGGACCGCGACCTCTACGACGCACGTCTCCGCGACCTCGGGCGGGCGCTGATGGTCGATGTTGCAGATAAGATCGTCATCGACCGGCCGGCCCCGGCCCCGGAACCCGCTCCCCTCCCCAGAGTGGAGGTTCCTCCACCGCCGGCGGAACCGCAGCTCCTGGATGAGGAAGAGTGGGACGATGAGATCTTCTCAGACGAGGAAGAGGACGTGGTTGAGGAGGCGACGCCCGTGCCGGTTCCCGTGCCCCGCCCCGCCCCGGCGGTGGAGCCCCCCCGTCCCGGCGGGCTTGACATCTTCCTCGGCCACGCTCCTGACGGGCGGCGGGTCAACTGGTCACCGGGCAGGCTCAACAACGGCCACATGATCATCCTCGGCGGTTCCGGCGCCGGCAAGACCGAGACGATCCGGTGTATTGCCCTCGAGCTTGCAGCGCAGGCGCTGCCGGTCATCATGATCGACTTCCACGGAGACATGGCCCCGAGTATCGGCGATATCAGGACCTACAAGATCCGTGAGGGCGGGGAGTACTACTTCAACCCGCTTGAACTCGATCCCGCCATCGACGAGATCACCCCGCTCCGTGCCACCTCCGACTTCGTCGACGCGATCTCCATCAACTTCCCGACGCTCGGGATCCAGCAGCGCCGCAAGATCAAGAACATCATCAAGGACTGCTACCGGGCATCAGGGATCACGGGAAAGACCGCGACCTGGACGCGGGTGCTCGACTTCGACGATATCGAGGGGGAGATCATGACCTGCGAGGATGAGACGATCCCGGCCTACCTCGAGGATATCTTCGACTACAAACTCTTCTCAGGGGAGGAGAAGATCTCGCTCCCCACCATCCTCTCAGGCGGGATCACCCATATCAACCTGAATGCCCTCCCCGAGAACCTGCGCTACCTCTTTGCCGACCTCTTCCTCAGGCGGATCTACTACACCCTCCAGGCGACGGGCGAGATCCCGCGCGGGACAGACAACGACCGGGAGAAGTTCCGGCTCTTCGTCATCGTCGACGAGGCGAAACTCCTGGTGAGCCAGAAGAGCGGTTCAAAGACGGCGATTAAGGCGGTGCTGAACAAGTACGCCACCGAGATGCGGAAGTTCGGTGTCTCGCTGATCCTTGCGTCCCAGCTGATCGCGCACTTCAACGAGGAGATCCTGGCAAACATCGCCGTAAAGTTCTGCATGCGGGCCGAGAACAAGAAGCAGGCTCAGGAGAACGCCAAGTTCTTCGAGGTGAGCGAGAAGGACCTCCTCAACTTCCAGCCCGGGGAGGGGATCCTGATCATCGGTTCGGAGAAGATGAATATCAGGATCGTTCCCACGTCCCGGCGGGATCTCTAGGCCGGGACAACCCTTATCCCCGGCAGCGCCTGATTCCATGCATGAGCAGGCCTGACGATCCCCACGGGGAGGGGGAGGTTGCCCGGACGTCGGGAGACCGCCCGATCTTTGTCATCCAGAAGCACGATGCGACCACGCTCCACTACGACTTCCGCCTGGAAGCTGATGGCGTGCTGAAGTCCTGGGCGATCCCGAAAGGGCCGTCCACGGACCCGAAGGAGAAGCGCCTTGCCGTCCCCACAGAAGACCACCTCCTTGACTACGCCGACTTTGAGGGTGTCATCCCGGAGGGGAGGTATGGGGCCGGGACGGTCATGGTATGGGACCGGGGAACCTACCGGAACCTCACCCGGAAGGGCGGAGAGGAGGTTTCGGTCACCGAGGCGCTCGGACGGGGCCACGTATCGGTCTGGCTCGAGGGGGAGAAGGTCAGGGGCGGGTATGCCCTCACCCGGTTCAGGACAGGAAAGGGTGAGGCCTGGCTCCTCGTGAAGATGGATGACGTTGAGGCGGCGCCAGGCAGGGACCTCGTGGCAACGGAACCCCGGTCGGTCGTCTCCGGGCGGACGATCGAGGAGATCGCAGCGGGGGAGGGTTCAGCATGAGCGAACCGCCGCGGAGGCGAAGGATCCCCGTGGAGATGGGTGAGTTCATCTGTCCGATATGCGGTAGACAGTATCCCACCCTCGAGGAGCTCCATGCGCATGTCAGACGCGCGCACCGCCATCACCCGCGGGTCCGGTGAGGGCATGGGGGGTGCCGCAGGTCTGGTGCACTGTTGCGGTACGGGAGGCCGCCCGGTGCGCGACGAGTGAAGTGGATACGCGATCCCCGGACCCCTTTGGAGCGCCGCAGTAGTCACTGCCCGACTGCCTTTCGGTCGGAGTGCTGCCTGATGGGCGATTGAAAATTTTCAATACCGGTCTTAATGGTTTTTCTCGAAGGTTGAGCAACCTGAAAACGATACATGAAAAAGAACAATTCCAGGTGACCCTATTTGCCGGTAGACCCCCTCAGCAGGGGCCGGAGAGAAAACTGCGCGGGCGAGAAGACTCACACAAAATATGAAATGTACTGGATATTTGGCATAACAAAAGACAAATAAACGCCTTAATGTCGTCATTTTTAGAATATGGTAAAAATACAATCCAGAATTATTGATATCTGGGGATTGCTCGAACCTAACGGATAAATAACGGTTATTCTCTTACGGTATAATGCATAAGTTTAAAATCTGGACCATCGAAAATTAAAAGATCAAATCGATCAGAGATACCCTTGAAGGTGAGATCATGGCAAGTAAGGTAATGACAAACAACGTTGCGGCAAACAACGTTATGGCAGAGATGATGAGCGACGCAGAGATCGTTGCAGAGTTCAAACAACGCGGGAGTTGGGGACTGTATACGAGCGTGGACCTGAAGGGCTGCGACCCGGCATCGATCAGGGACCCGGAGAAGATCCGCCGGTTTATCATCGAACTCTGCGACCTGATTGATATGCACAGGTTCGGCGAACCGCAGATCATCCACTTCGGCCCGAACGAGAGGGTCGCGGGGTTCTCCATGACCCAGCTCATCGAGACGTCGCTCGTCTCCGGCCACTTCGCAAACGAGACCAACGCCGCCTACCTCGATATCTTCAGCTGCAAGGAATACGAACCTTCAAAGGCAGCGGAGTTTTGCAGGAACTTTTTTGGAGCACAGTCGGCGACCTACCAGGTACTGTTCAGGGACTGAAGAAGACCGCACACGGCACTCACCACTGCTACCACACAACGATGGAGAGCCACTGCCATCTCCCACCGGTATGAACAGGTAGTGCCGAAGAGTTGCCATGAGCCGGGGTTCATGGTAGCAATCCCTCACCCCCGATTTTCAAAAAATAGGCTGCCGAAAATCTTCCCGTATCTGGATCCCTCTCCGTTGCACTCCCAAACACCAAATCTTGTGAAGTTTCGCCACGGAGGGAGACGGCACGGCCGCGGCGAGGAGCCCCTTTCTAACGCGATTACTCAACCCGGTTCTCACGGTGCTGGGCGAAGACCCGCATCACTTGTGCCCTGAGGCCGCGCCTCATGCGGCTGGTACACCGATTCCGAATTGCCAGACTCTATCGAACCCCTGTACCGGTTCTGGTGATCGTCCCCACCCACCTAAGCGTGGCTGGTGAACGCGGAGTATCTGCCGGCTCACCCGGACAGGGGACCGTGGTGGCTATCACCCCGGGGGTGGGGACAGAGGAGGGGGCTTGCCCCCTCCCCGCAGGCGGCGGTACCGCGAACCCGCCACCCCGCCCGGGCCTGATAACCTCCCGGAGCGAACCGGTCGGGCTCTCACCAATTGCCCCCGACAAGGATCAAGACCGTTTTCCGAGGAGGTGGACGATTGACCGGAGAGCGGCCAATAGTGCCCTAAAACGACGTTCGTCTCCTGAATTGGGGGGTATCCTCACGAGTCTCCATACCGAACGTTCGCGCGTATGGGGTCTCCCCCTCCCCGCACAAGCCGGACCCGGGCACAATAGAACAGAGCGTGCCATGAGCCGTCGGCTCATAGAGCAGGGGAGCCTTCCCGTCGCCAACCCGGGGAGGTCTCCGTGGAAAATTTAGCTGCAATTTTCGCCTTATTTTGAGGAACCCGGTGCGTGAGGAAGACCTGCCGATACCACCCCCACATTCTTCGCGCTCTTCGCGTGAGGCAACAGTATATGTGAAATGTTAGATGGAAACAGTCCACCAGGAGTTCCTGAGATCGCCGCTCCCGACCTCGGATGGGGCGGATGGCTTATCCTGGTAGATACTCATGAGAAGAGCCCTTCCGGCTCCGCAGAAAAAAAGAGAGAGTTTCAGGGAGACTCGTAGGGGTTCCGGAGACCCTTCGGGGTTCCGTCAGCCTTGAGTCCGATGGTCTTACGTGCATCCACGTTCTTCTGGTTCTTCGTGATCTTGTCGGTGGCGAGTTTCTTCACGAGGTCGAGGCCCGGCTTGACCTGGTCCATCGGCTTCGTCTCGAAGAAACCGGCCTTGATAGCGCCGTCCCAGACGGTGTTGCCCTTGGTGCTCCGCACAAAGACCGTGCTCCAGCCGTCGGGGCTTCCCACGGAACCGCTGGAGATGTCGGCGAGGTTCGCGACATAGTCCAGGCAGACGTTGCATCCGGGCTGCACGTACTTGTGGATCAGCTTAAGCGGCATCTGTGCGACTGCACCGCGTTCGGTGTAGACCGTGAACTTGCCCTTGCCGATATCCATCTTCGTGACAGACTCCATCTTCTGGTTGCAGTGGTCCTCAACCATGGCCTCCAGTGCCTGGTAGGAGAGGTTCTCCATGCAGAAGATGCCGAGCGCGAGAGCGATCTTATCGTCGACGTCGCGCATCCCGATCGGGTAGACCTGAGCCTTTCGGACAGCCTGAATCTGGCAGGGGGTACCGACGATACCGACCCTGTCCAGGCCGTAGCTCCGGGTCGCCTCCTTGATCAGGGAGAGGTTCGGGCTGATGGTGTAGCGTGTTCCGGCAGCGGCCAGGAGTTCGGCCTTCGTGGTCACGACCATTGGCTCCGGCTTCCAGGGTTCATCACCCGGGCCCGCGACGATGGCACCATCGATGATGCCTTCCTCGAGCGCGTAGGCAAAGAGCGTCGTGATGATGCCGCCGTCCTGGGCCTTCTTCAGGATATCCCTGTCGGTCGAGCGTGCCGATATCACGGACTTGTAGTTACCGAGTACATCCATCTTTCTCACCTCACTCCATGGCTCCACGGATTGCATCCATGATGCCTTCATAGTTGTTCATGACGTCAAAGTTGAACCAGCTCCGCGGACACTGCGCGTAGCAGGCACCGCACTTGATACAGAGATCCCGGTTCACGTTCGGCTTGCCGTACTCCATGGTGATGGCACGGACCGGACAGGTTCCGGCACAGGTTCCGCACCCCATGCAGAGCCCCTGGTTGATGACGTCATACATCAGGTCGCAACCGCAGGCCTCATTGCCACGCTGTGCAAGCTGCATCAGCGGCGTCAGGTAGGCGGTCGCGAGTTTCTTCTGCTCGTCGTTGCCCCGGAGCAGCAGGAAGGCCATGACGGCAACGTTCCTGACTGCCTGGGGGCACGGGGGACACGACGGCAGGAAGAGGTCGACGTCGACGACCTCGCTGATCGGCACGTATGCCTCCTGACCCGGCTGGTTCCACTGGCCACCCCGGCAGAACCGGGTGATGTTGCCGTAGGCCGCACAGCCGCCGTAGGCGACGAGTACCTTCGACTTCGCCCTTGCTTCTTTCAGTTCCTCTACCGAGAGCTTGTCATCAAGACAGCACGAACCCTCGACCAGGCACACGTCCATCTCAGGCACGTGGCGCACATCGACCAGCGTCAGTGCATAGGCCAGGTCCGCGTAATCATCGAGCAGCTTGAAGAGACCCTCGTAGTTATCCGCAAGCGTCACGAGGCATCCCGTACATCCGCTCAGATGTAATTCACCTATAGTAATCTTCTCTGCCACAGGCTTTTCCTCCTTTTGTACAACTTCCACCTTATCTTTTCCAATCGCATCAGAGGGCTTCACTGCAGGTTTCGCCTGCGGTGGATCCGCTGCAGGCTTTGCCTCAGGTTTATTTTCCGGTTGTTTCCCCGGCATTTCCGGCGGTTTCTCCCGGCGACGCCCAAAGATGCGTTCCTTGATGGTTGATAGCAGCCCCATATTCTACCCCAATTTCTTCCAGTACGATACGCACTGTTTTGGGAATGGCCCCTTCAACCTCCTCAGTGAGCCCTAGTTCAAACTCATGGCTAGTGACACGCTTTGGCTGGCACCCGATGATCGTGATATCGACGATATCCTTGAGCCGCTGTAGCGGCTCGGAGAGGTCCCACGAGTGGACATCCCGGTATGCGCCCGGCGGCAGGTCCTCAGGCCGGAGTTTCGTCACATCACCGGGTTTTGCGCCGAAGTCGGCGATATCGATGATGATCAGCTTCTTCACCGGCACCTCTGCATCTTCCATCAGGGTAAAGAGGAAGTGAGGGGCGCCAAGGCCGGCATCGATGACCTTGACATTGTCGGGCAGTTGTAACTTCTTGAGTTCTTCCACGACTGCAGGGCCAAACCCGTCGTCTCCGTAGAGGGGGTTGCCGCACCCTGCGATCACGATCTCACGGAATAGCATGCGTGTACACTCACTGAATGAGTTTCTGGGCCACTAACCTCTTGTCTTCGTCGACGACCAGCATGTGCGTTGCACATGAGACACAGGGGTCATACGCACGCACGATGACTTCCGCGAGCCGCCAGGGTGCACCGGTCAGTGCACGGCTGCAGGTCGGGAAGTTCCAGGTGGTTGGGACGAGCATCGAGAAGTACTGGACTCTGCCGTCCTTGACACGGGCGAGGTGGACGTCGGTTCCACGGGGAGCCTCGTTCGCAGCCCACCCGAGGGACCCGTCACCCTGCGGGATATCGTCTGCAAGCACAGATCCGGAGGTATTGAGCGCATCCAGTGCGTCGAGGATGCCATACGCGGTTCCGGGGAGCTCCATCTGGCGTGCAATCTGCAGCCCAATCGCACCCTTCTCGTCATAGTTCTTGAACTGGACCTGACGTGCACGCGGTCCGACCTCGACCGGCTGGCCGTCGTAGAGCGGGACACCGGTGCAGGCCTCCATCTGGGGCCAGGTCTTCGTGCCTACGGGGGTGGTGCCACCTATGGGGTAGTTCTCGTCGGCCTCGCTGACCTCCATCTCACCCATATACCAGTCCCAGGGGCGGACTTCGGTGAACCGCTCCGGGAACCAGGTAGGGTTCTCATCGAGGCTGCTGCTGCCGTAGATCGGCGCAACGGCCATGTAGCCCTGGTTGTGGTAGCCGAGGTCGTCGGGGATAGGCACTTCGACGCCGCCGACTTCGGACCAGTCACGCTTCTGGTAGTTCCGGAAGACCGAGATCATGAACTCCATCTGCTGCTGGGTGAGAACCCGGGCCTCTTTTGCGAGATCATAGATCTTGGCTTTTGCACGCGGGGTGATGTTGGTGTACATACCACCGACGCGAGGGTTGCTCGGGTGGATGGCTTCCCCACCGACGATCTCGCCGATGGTCTGGCCGATCTCACGGATCCGCTGGATCCGGAGAGCAACACTCCTGACCGGTTCTTCCTTGGTGAACGGGTTGATCTTCGTATCGGTCCCGGGGATGTACATGTCCGGGAGGGATAGGATGTTGTGCAGGGAGTGGCTGTGCATCCTGTTTGCACACTGCAGGATGTAACGTAGGAGTTTCGCGTCCTCGGGGATCTCACACCCGATGGATGCTTCCATCGCCTCAATGCCCGCCAGGGTATGTGCGATAGGACAGATACCGCAGACGCGCGATGCGATCTTTGGAACCTGCTCCATCGTCTTGCCGATAGCGAGCTTCTCGACACCCCTCACCGGGGTGATGCTGAGCCAATCTCCACGCTCGACGATGCCTTCATCGTTAACTTTTAGAACGAGCTTTGAGTGGCCTTCATGTCTCGTTGTTGGGGAAATCTCTACAACTTTCGACAAATATATCGCCTCATTCCGATATTCTGGTGTTCTGAACACTATACCGGTGTTACCACACAATTTTTTGCACTGAAAACGTACACAGGTACGTCAAGAAGGAATATGAAGAAAACAGAGTTTATACCTTTCGTTTGGGCCCATTTTCAATATTACTCAATTAAAATTTCGTAACACCCCATGTTAAAAACAGGTTGACTGTGTATTATAATCAGTTAACATAATATAAAAAAGGAAATATGTTCTTAGGATCTATAGTGCTCCCTCATCCATCTCCGCGACGAGTTCAGCTATCGTTGCCTTCCGCTCAGCGTATGCATCGTGCTGGTGGATACTCTCCTCATTTGTCTGTTTTATGGTTACCACGGAATCTCCGGGGAGATCCCGGAACTGCGCGATCACCTTGCGGGCCATTTCGCGAACACAGTCTTCAACGAACCGAGCATTCTTGTGAGCCTCCATCACAACGTAGCTCTCGTCGCCCCGCTTGAGGAGTTCGTATATGCGCGCACTCATGGAGTCCTTCAGGATCTTGATGATCTTCTCGAGGCTGACATACTGGTCGTCGTCGGTCTCGACACAGAGGAAGCCTCGCCCACGTTGGTTGTGCGTGGCCATCGGCACCTCCTCGAAGAACGCCTCGATCTTATCCTCCGCCACGCCGAGGTTCTCGAGGACATGCAGGGCATGGTCCTTCATGATGTTCTGGGCGCAGGGGCAGGCGGTCATCCCGGTCACTTCGGCGCCGATGCTCTTTCTGATGATCGGGCTTCCGTCGTTCCTCTGAGCGATCGCGCTTGCATGAACGTTCACCACTTCATGGCAGCTGGTTTCGCTGACCGGCGTCTCCCGCCGGACCATGAACTGGCTCCGCATCCTGACTTCGGTCCGCTCCGCGTACTCATGCCGGTCGAGGAGTTTCCGCGCTACTACGCTGCAGAGTTCCTCGATCACCTTTACCTCCCCGTCGATGGCCTGCTGTAGCACGTCATCAATGACTTCAAAGTTGCGGGAGAGGTTTGCACCTTTCAGGCTTCCCGGCAGGTCGACGAAGACATCGAAGTTGGAGATGAAAATGACCGGCCGTTTGCCGGGGCGAGCGACTTCGACGAGTTTTTGGACGTTTTTTACACCTACCCTGGTCAGATTGATGCGGACCTCCGGCAGGCTGGACTGGACATCTGGCAGTTCCATCTCAAATCCTCAATAGTGTATAGAGAGTAAGGTTTCTCTTCATGGACCTTAAATAACTCTCCCGACAACAGAGGATTTCCGATACAATGTTTATTAACTTTGCTGTCTAACCGGAGGTGAGTATCTATGGTGCAGAAATATTATGAGTCTGACGCTGATCCCCGCGCCCTTGAGGGCAGGACGATCGCCGTCATCGGCTACGGCTCTCAGGGTCGTGGACAGGCGTTGAATCTGCGTGACTCGGGCTGTCAGGTCGTCATCGGCCTGCGGCCGGGCGGCAGCTGGCAGAGAGCGTCGGAAGATGGTTTTGAGGTCTACCCGGTGGCTGACGCCGTCAGGCGCGCCGATATCGTCCAGATTCTCCTCCCCGACGAGACCCAGGCGGCCGTCTACCGCGCCGAGATCAGCCCGCATCTCAAAGAGAACGCCTGCCTGATGTTCTCGCATGGGTTCAACATCCACTACGGGCAGATCGTTCCCCCACCCACGGTCGACGTGATCATGGTCGCCCCGAAAGGGCCCGGCCACATGGTCAGGCGAACCTACGGGGAGGGGAAGGGCGTCCCGGCTCTCATCGCCGTCCACCAGGACTACACCGGGAACGCGCACGCCATCGCGCTCGCCTACGCCCGGGGGATTGGCGCAACCCGCGCGGTGGTGCTCGAGACGACGTTTGCGGAGGAGACCGAGACTGATCTCTTCGGGGAGCAGGCGGTCCTCTGCGGGGGGGTGACCTCGCTCATCAAGGCCGGGTTTGAGACCCTTGTTGACGCCGGATACGCGCCCGAGATGGCCTACCTTGAGGTTCTGCACGAGATGAAACTCATCGTCGACCTCATCTACGAGGGCGGATTTACGAAGATGCGCGACTCGATCAGCAACACTGCCCAGTACGGTGACCTG
>Ga0265294_10005579_pt1 | contig 15346 bp, 19 predicted proteins | sample MunlanPumphouse3_FD_192504 | JGI IMG/M metagenome (GOLD analysis project Ga0265294, IMG submission 192504) | Groundwater microbial communities from a municipal landfill in Southern Ontario, Canada - Pumphouse #3 | ecosystem: Environmental > Aquatic > Deep subsurface > Groundwater | place... | reverse complement strand
AATAATGACAGATTATAGTTTTAACTGCTTTTCCACTACTATAAAGATAATTAATATCTTTCACCGTTCCATACATATCTTTTATATTCATTTTTACCCTCCTTTAATAAAAATATATAAAATTGTTTATAAAGCGTTTTTATTTTCTTACTCCTTTATTATTTTATAACCCATCATTAAGTTATTACTTTTAAAATAAAACACATCATCTTGATAATCTACTTCACTTGCTGATTCTGGTAACCACAACCAACTATCTATTATTTTACCGTTTTTGTTAGTTCTAAACGCCACGGCGTTTGTTTGGACTTTTGATATTTCTCTTATTTCATCATTTATTGTTCCCCATATCTCATTTTTTATTTGTTTAACTTTTACGCCAACTTTTAAATCTCTTTTTAACTGTGCAAATGTTTTTTTCATTTTTTATTCTCCTTTTTTTTCTTAATTTTCTAAAACTGTAATTTCTGTTATAAAAATATTCTTTTCCCCATTTATATTGTATGTAAATGTTTCTAAATAGTATATTTCAATATCCAAAATATACCAATCATCTTCAAACAATAAACCACCTATATAACTTTTATCAATCCCCATTGTTTCATCCCATGTTGCAGATTGTAAATTAAAATCATCAATTTTCAATTCTTTTTTTATCGTTTCAATAATATCATTCAAACTTTTTCTTTCGTTTAACAAAACTTTTTCTAAAAATCGCTCTAGTTCTATTACATTTTCAAACCCTAAATCTTTTAATCTTTTCATATTTTTCATACTCCTTTTGTTTATTATTTTATAATTATTTAATCGTATTAATAACATCAATCATAATGCTTGTTATTTCCAAAACATCTTCATCACTAAAGCCAAAATCAAAATCTTCAAAATAATTTAATAATGTTTCCATTGCTTGTAAATTTTCTGTGCTTTCAAATCTTTCTGCTAACTCTAAAAAAACTTCTTTAAGTGTTTTTAACTCAATCATTTCATTACTCCTTTTTTTCTCAATTTTTTATTTTTTTTCTACTCAATTTTTTATTTTTTTCTACTCAATTTTATTATTCTAAGATATCCATTTTTTGTTTTTTAGATAAGAAAAAGTCCATTAACACAATTTAATGTGTCAATGTTCTTATTCTTTTATTTGTTTTAACATTTTACTAAAATATGATAAACTCAATTTTTTATTTTTTTTTATAAACTATTAAAATCCCAGCGTTTTCTTTTTTCTACTATATAAAGCCCCATGCTTTCAAGTTCTAATTTTGGATAGATATTTCTGCCACCTTTCCAATCATTATATTTGCCCTTCTTATCTTTTTTGTTTTCATCCGCAGTTCTTACTAACAAACACGGTTTCTGATTTCTTAAATCCTCATAACTAAAATAATACAGTTGCCCATCTTTTCTCATAAATCCCGACCTGTAGTTATAACGATTATGATATTGGACTACTTCATAGCCTAACGCCTTTAATCCCTGTTTTAAACTAACTTTTCTCATTTTCTTTTACTCCTTTTTATTTAAAATAATCTAATACTTCATTTTTAATTGAATCAAAATCCACAAAATCCAGCAACGCTTCATCAAACGTATTATAACAATGAAAGCCGTTTTGATATCCATTGAAAACAAAATATTCATAATTTGAATCAAGTTCATCATACCAATATAATGCGTTTGCTCTTATTCCATTTGTCCTAAAATCTTCATCCGCGATTGTTTCTAATGTTTCATAGTCATATATATAATTATCAAAACTTAAAAACCTTTCATAATCAATATTTAAAACGTCCAGAAAGTCTTTAAACTCTCCATCTGCTAAATATTCCCACGCTTCAATTAATACATCTAAATCTTCAGCCTTAACATAATATAATATATCAAATAAAACTTCATTCCATTCGTCATCAACTTCAGTCGCTAAATCCTTACATAAATAACTTATTTTTTCCCTGTCCAGTTTTTTTAATTGTCCTTCCATGCTTTCATAATAATCTTCATCTGTCATATAATTAGCATATTGAGTCATATAATATAAATCTTTCATTTTTCTTTTTCTCCTTTTTTTATTTTCTTTTTATAAGCCAAAATCATTGTTTGTAATGCTATAATTCCAACTTGCTCTGTTGCCTGTATTTACATTTACAACTAAACCATTATTTAATGTAAATGATGCTAAATAAGCACCCAATCCGTAAATGCTCTCACTATAAGCCAATAAATCAACTTTAACAGGTTTTAAATTATTTTCTTTTAAAAATCTTTTAAATTCTTCCCTACCGTTAAAATTTGATGCTTTCTTGATTTCTTTTAATGTTGTTTTAATCATAACAAAACCCCTATTTTTTCATCAAAATGTTTTCTTGCTTTTTCTTCATAAAAATAATGTTTTTCATGCAATCTATTTTCATTTAACATCTTTACATCTTGCGTGATTCTTCTTGCATATCCCCCGCTTGAGTAAATGGCTTGATATTGAATATTATTTATTTTAATACCATACCTAATTATTAAACCTTGACTCGCTATTGCGTGAGTGTCCATCATATAATCACGCTCCAATTTTGCCCCATTTTCTTGCAATCCTTTCAATTCTTCCCATGAATAATTTTTCTTTAATTTCATTTTTTTAATTCCCTTCTTCCTAGTTTAGTCTAGGCACAATTTTAGAGTTTTTTAAATAACTCTACCAAAAGCACAATTCAAAATATATCAATTATGCTTTTAAACAATTATTTAAAACTTATTTTTACCCCCACCATAATTGTATCATAAATGCAAATATGTTGTCAATAAAAATATTTAATTTTTTTAAAATATTTTATTATAATATAAAAACATTATAATTTACCCCACTAAAATTGTATCATAAATGCAAATATGTTGTCAATAAAAATGTTTTATTTTTTTTAATTTTTTTATTATTATCTTTTTTTTAATTAAAATGTTTTTTATTTTATTTTTGTTTTTAAAAAGTGAAAAGTTTAAACATTATAATTAATTTTTGTTTTTTTGTTGTTTTTGATAGTTTTTAGGGTATTTTTATTATTAATAGATAGATAGATAGATAATATTAGTAAATGAGAGAGAAAAAATATAAAAGAGAGAGATGGGATATATATATATTTATTTATATTGTGTATATATATGGTATATCATCTATCTATCTATCTATTTAACAATAAAACACACAATAAAGCACCATTTTTATACACTTTTTCACATTTTAATTATAATGTTTTAACTTTTCACTTTTTAAAAAAGAAAAAAAGCATAATTTACCATTTTTAAAAATAAAAATTATGTAAAAACTTTTTTAATCATAAAAAGTGATATATTTTATTATAATGTTTTACCCCCATCAAAAGTATAACATAAATGCAAATACATTGTCAATAAAAATAATTATTTTTTTTATTTTTTTTATTATAATGTTTTGATAGTGTTTTTGATGAGTGCTTGAGAGTATATCATTAAGAGTTTTTTTAATGTGTTTTTGAGCCTTTATTTTAGTTCCTAACACGTTTTACCCTACTATGTGTTTTGTTATTGATAAGCCTTTAATAAAGCGATTTGAAGCCATTTTAAAGCGTTTTTTATAGTGTTTTGATAGTGGATTAATAGTATATTCGATTCATTAAGTTGTATTGATGGATTAGTGCTTTTTGTAGCGATTATTATGAGATTGTTTAACAGAAAAAATTTTTTTGAGGGGGGGGGAGTTAAAACGCTTGATAGGCTGGTCCCCAATAATATATATATTATACCTCTCCCAATGTTTTACAATTTTAAATATCATACTTTTTAAATATCATACCTTTCTATTGCAATTGTCGCAAAAACAATATATAATATATATAAGGAAAGGTGGGGGGGAGTGAAAAGGAATGAAATTGTATAGTGATAGACAAAACTACGTAATAGAAACGAAAATAAAACCAAACATCAAATTGATACATGATATGAAGATTCGTGGATTAAAAGATAAATATATAGCACAAGCACTGGGAATTGGTGTAAAGGAATTTTTGGAAGTCAAAGATAGTTATGAGTTATTAAACGATACCTACAATGACGCAATGGAAATATTTTGTGCTGAACTAACAGATATTGTTGTATTAAGAGCGTTGGGGAAAGATGGTAGAAAAGATAAAGATGGGAATGATTTACCTGCTGATGAAAAGTTAGCGTTTAAGTTATTGGAAAAATTAGATAGTAGATTTAGTGTAAAGAATGAAATCAAGCAAACAATAACGATAGAAAGCATAATAAAAGGAATTGCTAAAAAGCGTGAAGAAGCGTTGATTGAGGTAAGTGATGATGAGGAAGAGATAGAGAAGGAATAAAATGGCTAAAAAAGAAAATGTGTTTATGGATATAGGAAAGATGACAGATATTGAAGAATATATTTCAAGTCCTAGAAAGTTTATAGAGAACTTTTGTTATATCATCACCAAAAACGCAACTTTTGAGTTGTTGAAACTTAATAAACCGCAATCGATTGTTATGGATTATGTTGAGGAGTGTTTAAGGGAGAAAAAACCTATTAGGGTTAGGATATTAAAGGCAAGGCAAATGGGGTTTTCTACTATGATAAGTGCTTTAGGCTTTTGGTGGGCAACCATGAATGAGAACTCTAGTTATGCTGTTGTGGCTCATAAGGAAGATTCGACGGTAAGTATTTATGATAAGAATAGGATATTTTATGAAAATTTGCCTAGTGCATTAAGACCAAAAACGAATAGATTCAATAGTGAGAAGATTAGTTATGACTATTTATCAAAAGATGGTGAAGGTGGACTAAAGAGTAGGATTTTCTTTGGAACAGCGGGGGGTAGTGAACTCTTTCGTGGTGAAACTATATTGTTTTTGCATAAATCAGAAAAAGCCTTTTGGGAAAATATTAGTATGCTAAACAAATCATTAAATGCGTCTGTGCCATTACTACCATTCACGGCAGTGTTCGATGAATCGACGGCGAATGGATATAATCACTATAAAGATGAATGGGACGCAAGTGTAAAAGGTGAAAATGATTATAAACCTTTCTTTTTTGGTTGGAACATGATGGATGATTATCAAATGGAGGTAGAAGAAGGATTTAAACTTTTAGATATTGAAGAAGAATATATGTTAATACATGATTTAACTTTAAGGCAAATGCGTTGGAGAAGAGCAAAACTTGTCAATGATTATGGTTATGACTTAAATGATATCAAAAATGATGAGATTGATGACTTTAAACAAGAATATCCGCTAACACCAGAAGAAGCGTTTATTGCAAGTGGTAAGAGTGTGTTTAGTAGCAAGGTCGTCGCTCAAGGTTTAGAATGGTCTAGAAAGAATCGTCCTATTGCTAAATATGATATTAAAAATTTTCCTTGCAAAGAACAATTAGAAGTTTATGAAGAGCCTGAGATTGAAGAAATCATTGAATACGACCAAATTGTTGAGTTTGATGATGAACAACAAAAGTATGTTTATAAAGATACGGATTTGATAATTGGTAAAAAGTATAGATATGCAAACTACCTTATTGCCATTGATACTAGTGGTAGTGGACAAGATAGAAATGTTATTACAGTATGGCACACTTATAAAAAGAGAAAAGTTGCTCAATGGATTAGAACAAACATTAGTGAAGAATATTTAGCAGAAGTTGCGGTGGAGATTGCTACTTATTATAATATAGGTATGATTGCACCAGAAATAAACTTCTCACATTCGCTCGTTGGATTCATTGAGAATTTAGGATATACAAATATTTATATTGGTGAAAGTGAAACTCGTATTGATAAAAAGAAGGAAACACTAGAATATGGTTGGAAGACAACTACTATTACTAAACCTATCTTGGTGAGTGTGATGAAAAAAGCATTAAATGAAGATTATACGATTTGTCCAGATATTAACTTTTGGGAAGAAGCAGAATATTATTTACAAGGTAAAAGTCCTAGCGGGAAGGTTACATATAATAGTGCTAGTGGACACCATGATGATAATGTTATTAGTAGTATGATTGGAAGACACTTGTGTGATTCACTTATGGTTAAGCAAAATTATACGATAAGTAAAGACAAAAATTTATATGAATCACAAAAAAAATTACAAAAACGTGATTTAAGTGATATAATGGTAAAAAAGAATAAAGGTATCATAATTGGTTATGATGAAAAAAGGGGAACAAAAAAATTAGACAAAGGAGTGTTTAGGAATAATGCTTGATTTTAGGGGAAGAAAACTAAAGATTGAAAAATTAGAGGGCGAAAATGATTTACTTAATGAGAGGTTAAATAAAGCTATGAGTAAATTAAACGAAGAAGCAAAAATTGTTGTTAAGAAGGATGAAGAGATTGAAGCCTTAAAAAAAACTATTGAAGACTTGAATCTAGTTATCAATAACTTAAAGACGGAGAAATCTAAAGAAATTGCTATTAAAACTAAAAACACTAAAAATTGGCTTTATGGGTATCATGGAGAAGGTGATGTTGGTGGGGGAGAATAATTATGGAAAAAATAATGAATAAAACCACAAGAGTTCATCAACTGTTCCAAAATGGGCAAGCCTATAAAAATGGGCAACTCAATATGTCTACTGAAATTAGTAGATGTATAAACTTCGTTGAGGGAAGACAATGGAGTAATGCAGAAGGAACAGAAGATTATCCAAAGATTGTTTTAAACTTCATGAAACAAATTATGAAGGTAAGACAAGCAGGCATTCTTCAAAACGATTATTCATTTTTAGTAAATACATTAAAGTTTGGAGATACTAAAAAGATTCAATACTTTTTAAAGTTCCTTTATAATTCAACAAAAGTTAGAAAGAAAAACATAAAGGTAATTGCTGATAACTTCAAAAAAGGAACAAGTGGATTGTATTGGTATTGGGATAATGATACTAGAGCAATTTTATCAAACGATATTGGAACATTGAAATGCGAAGTGTTTGATATTAGAAAACTAGTAGTTGCTGACCCAGAGATTCAAGATATTCAAGACCAAGAATGGATAATCTATAATATTAGAGAAAAAGTTGGAGCGTTAAGAAATAAATATCCTGAATTAGCAGATGAGATTCACGCTGATGGATATAATGAATTAAGCGATTCTCAAAAAGAACAAGTTGGTGTTGAAGAAGAAGATGAACTTGCTAATGTTTATACTTACTATTATAGGAATGAAGAAGGACAAGTTTGTTATTCAATTCACACTGAAACTCTAGAATTACAAGGTGCTACTTTCCTTAATCCAGATTATGAAGGTAGTAAAGAAGAAATGCCTAACACTATGTCTAGTAATGATGAAAAAGAAGAAAAGAATTTTGAAAAGCCAGTATTTGGATTATATCCTTTTGCAATCTATATTATGGATGAAAGAGATAATATTTTCTATGGTGTTCCAGGTGCTTATGAGTTCATTGAGGCACAAAAATCAATCAATGCTCATTTTTCTACTTATGATTATGCAATATCTCAAAACGTATTAGGTGGATTCGTAATGAAACGTGGTGTATTGGGCGACCAAGAAATCACAACAGATAACGCTCAAATTATTGAACTTGACTTACTTCCAGGAGAACAAATTGGTAATGTGTTTTCTAGAATACCAGTAAACAACATTCCTTCTGATGCCCTTAATTATAGTGGTGTTCTAGGAAATAATTTAAGAACAGTAAGCGGTGCAACTAATATTCAAATGGGACAAGCAGATTATTCAAACCAAACTGCGAGAGCAACTGAAATGCTAATTGCAAGAGCAAAAGAAAATAGTAGTGATTATGCTATTTTATTCGAAGAGTATATGAAAGATGTTGCTAGTATTATGTTCATGTTTGCTAAATTCTATTATTCAAGAAAAGAGTTTAATATTGTTGAACATGGTAATGAAAAAGATACCAATATAGAATTTAGAGATAAAGAAGCGTTTCATGGAACAGATTATCAAATGGAATTCGTTGATTTTGATATTCAAGTTAGTCCATCAAGTAGTTTCAATGAATCCGTTTTACAACAACTTGCGATGATGAGTGTTCAAACGGGTAATTTAAAAATGTTAAGTGTTCTAAAAATGTTACCTTATAACACGTTCCCTTCATTTAAAGAATTAAAAGATGAATTGGTGAAGGAAGACCAGACTATGGCAATCATTAAGGCTCAAGAAGAACAACTAAAACAAGCACAACAAGTTATGCAACAAATGGCTCAAGAGTATCAAAAGACACAAGAGAAGATGGCAACTATGGATGCTGTTGTTAAAGAAAACCTTCGTTTGAAACAAGAAATGGCAGAAGTTTATGCTAAATCTATCGCACAAACACAAGAAGCAAGTAAGAATATGTTAGGTATGCAAGAAGAGATTCAAAAATTACTTGGTGTTCTTGGTAGAAAAAAATAAAGGAGAAAGAAAATGAAAAAACTATTATTAATCTTAATAGCGATACTAATTGTGCTTGGTATGTCTGGGTGTAAGACATCTGAAGAACAAACCAATCCAAGTATTGAACCAGACACATATGATTATTATCTGCTGATTGTAGTGAGCAGACAAGACCTGAGTTCAGGTAACTATGAATACACACTGCATGAAGCGGGTAAACCATTAACATCGGATAACAGCATTTATGAATCAGAGCAACTCTGGTCAGTAGGAGAGTTTGTAATAGCTATTGAGTTTGATGAAGTAGGTAATGTTTACTTAACTGACCTTGATGCTACAACATCTATGATTGTAAATCAATATCAATAATTAAAGGAGAAAGAAAATGAAAAAAGAAAAAGCAACATTATTGTTTGTGCTTTGTATATCAATGTTATTAATTGCATTGATAATTGGAAACTTTGTTCAAATACAAAAACTGAAAAATGAGTCGCAAGAACAACAAGCACAAATTAATGAGTTACAACCCACTCAAAAGGAAAGATATCTATACTCAGTTTTAGAAGAAGAGATGAGCGACAATGTTCAGTTTATTGAGTTAGACGCAACTATGACTGATACTATTGAAGGTCGTGACAATGTAATGTATGTTATCGAATTGACAGAAATAACAATGGTTGAAATTACAATTAGATTCAAAAACAACTTTTTAGAATGGTATGACAATTCAGTTGATTTGAATATCTACTATGGTGGAATATCTGAACCAGATATTATACATGGAGAAGATTTGGAAAAAACTGCTTCATACACATTCGCATTACAAAAAGGCTTTTACACTATTGAGTTAGACAGTTATTCTAGCTATACTTGGGAATACACCATAGATATCAGAGAAAAAAATTAAATGAGGTGAAATAAAATGAAAGAAGAAAAAATTTCCAACGTTAGTAATATAAAAATTAAGTATCCCTTATTAAAGAAAGAAGGATACAAGTTAAGTTATGGAACTAAAACAGAAGATTATGTTGATATCTTTTTTACAAAAAAAGTTGATGACGCTACAAACTTAACAATATTTATTAACGAGAAAAAAGTAGTAAAAAGATTTGAAGGTGCTAACTATAATAATAATATTGAAGCACTAACTTGTAAAGAAATATTAGCAGTTGCAGAAATAATTGCACAAATCTGTTGAAATCTGTTGACTTTGCTTAAAAATATGATAAAATGAATTAAAGACGTAAGCCATATTCGTTAAGTGGCGTCGCTCCTTGAGCGTAAGAAAGGAAATTGTTATGGAAAAAGAAGAAAAAATTGTTGTAGAAACTCAAAACAGCGAAGATGAAACTATTATCATTGAAGAAACAGATGATGAAAATGATGATAATGAATTCTTAAAGTCTTTGGAAGAAATCGATAATAAAGAAAAAGGTGATGAGCCTAATGATGATGAAGATGAAGAAGCCAAAGCAGAAGCGTTGAGAATCAAAAACAAAAATGCTGAAGAAGCCCGTAAAAGACGTGAATCTGAAGCAAAAGCAAAAGCCGAAGCAAAAGCAAAGGAAGAAGAAGCCAATAAGGCTAAAGAAGAATCTCAAGTGGAAGATGAAAAATTGAAAGAAATTACTCCACAACAACAAGTTAAGGATTTAATTACAAAATATCCTAATCTTGATTTAGGAGAACTTGACAAGAACGAAAACTTCCAAGAGTATTTAGAAGGTAAGTGGGTAAAAGGTGGTAAGAGTATCACTGAAATCTATGAAGCATATCTAGGTTATGAAGCAAGACTTACTAAACAAGATAAGGTAGAAGTAGAGAAACAATACCAAAAGAAATCTACTCCAAGTTTAAAAGGCAGTAGTGGTGGAACTGGTGGAACTACCAAAGTTGAAGATGTTTATACTAAAGAAGAATTGGAATCTTTAAGTGTTAAAATGCCGTATATGAATCCAAAGCAATATGCAAGTATTGAAGAAAAGTATGAACGTAGTATTAAGTATCACAGAAAAAATAACAAGTAAAAAAGGAGAATGAAAGAATGGGAAATAACTTAAATGTTGAGTTACCTAAAATTTCTCAAAAAATATTCAAAGAGTGGACAGCCAAAACAAGATTAGTTCAAAGTTGCTCTAATGAATATGAGGGAGAATTTGATTTAAAAAATCTTGAAATTGATATTCCAGTGTATGGACATTTATCAATTCACAAGACAAGTATTAAAGAACGGGATGTAAAACCAGCGGATATTGAGTTCAAAAAAGGCTCTACTATTAGAGTTATCATTGACAAAGGACGCTATAACCACTGGGGAGAAACAAAACTTAATGAGTTAATGGATAAACTTGGACAAGAAGATTCTGAAACTCGTAAGAGATTAGTAACAGATTGGGCTTTAGACGCAGAAGAAGAATTAGGAATTGCAGTTGCAAAACTACCAACTACAAGACACCTGGATATGAAAACAATACTAAGTGGTGCAGTTGATAAGACAAACATTTTAAAAATGTTTGATATCTTAAAGGCTAAAGCAAAATCGGCTCATATGAATTATCAAGAGTTCGACTTTATGGCAAGTGAACAAATAGGAACAATTTGTAGGGACGCTCAAATCGCTTTCAACTCTACACCCGCTAAAGAAGCGTTTGGTGCAGGTTATGTTGGTAAAGTGAATGGTATTGAATTTACAGAACTTGAAATTGACGCTCTTGTTAGTAGAAATGCAACTACTGGTTTAGTAGAAGCAGAATATGGTATTTGGAAAACTAGAGATGGTATCCAATATGTTGTTCCTTTTAAAACAACTGCTTCATACAAACTTGATTTAGATGAAGTATTATTAGGTGGAACGGGTTATCAAACTGTTGAATATTATGACTTCTTCAATATCTATGCAAATAGATTATGGGTTGTTGATTTAAAATATACATCAACTGCTACTTTACCTACTTTCACAGGAGCTAATCCAACTGCTAACGTTATCAACAAAGATAACTTAAAAGCAGTATTTGGAACAGTTAAATAATAAGGGAGGATTAAAAAATGGCTATTAAAAATATTAGATTAAATATTCATGTTCCTGGTGTTGAAGGCTTGCAAGCACCTATTGCATTTACAAGTGTAGCAACTGACGGGGATAGTTTTAGAATTCCATATCGTTATCCTTTTGTAGATGTTGTTCATTATAACCTATTAAAAGACGCTGGTGTTTTTAGACACTCAACAAAAACAGTATCCACGAATTTAGGTTCAAACACAACTAATACTGAAGGTGGTTTAGGTTTACAATTACCGAGAACCGAGAAATTAATATTATTAGTAAAACGTAGTGTAAATGAAGATTCCGATTTAACAATTTCAGGAAACACGAGAACAGGGAAAAAAGATGTAAAGATTGAATTGCTTGCTGGTGGAACTGCAACTTACTTTTCAGTAGAATCAAGTGCAACAGCTGGCGAAGTAAAATTAACTTCAGTATCTGGTGCAACTGCAACAATAGCGGAAGGCGATAAATTCATTTATGACGGTGTTACTTATACAGCGTTAGAAGACGGAACTGCAAGTGACAGTGCAATTGCAAGTTTAGAAGTATCTCCAGCGTTTCCAAGTGGCGTATCTACTCCAGTAGCAATTCCAGCAATAGATGTTTTCCCTAATCATTCAGCCTTAAATGAAATTGATTTATACGATTTAGGGTTCTTTGTAGGTGGCTATGAAGACGAAAAAGGTGTAATTATCACAACAGAAGAGAATTCTGTTGAACTTGCTTTAATTGCTAGATTCTAACAATTATAATAAACATTTATTAAAAGTAGAGTATTTTTATATTCTACTTTTTTTTGTTTTGTGGTATAATAGACATAAGGAGAATGATAACTATGGCGAAATTATATTTAGTTCAAATTAAATCAGATAGCCTTGTTCACGAGGGTGGCAACGCTTTATTGATTCCTATGGAAATGGATAAAGAAGGATTGAAAGGTATAACACAAAAAGAAATACATGACGCTCTCATTAGGGACGCTATCAAGTTGTATCCACAATACACAAAAAAAGAAGACAACCCTATCTTTACTATAAGTAGAATGACAATGAAAGAATATTATAGATGGAAAAAAACTAATATATTGAAACAAAAATCATTAGCAAGGGGGGTAAAATAAACATGGAATTATGGGAAATAAAAGCAAACGCACTAAAATTAATGTTTGCTGATAGTGATATTCAATTTAGTAAAGAAGAATTTGAAAATGGTTCTTTAGAAAGTAATGGTAACACCAGAGATAAATTAGTTAGAATGAATGATAGTATAAGAAGGGCGATTGACTTATATTATCAACATTGTGGTCAATTTAATAGAGTTGCAAAGGTATATTTAGAAGAAGATATAGATGGTAATATGACTAACATCTTGAATCTTGAAAATATACAAGATTTTGGTTTACCAAACAAAATAAATATAAACTTTTCTTTTAGAGGGATTGTAAAAAAAGTTGAAAACATTCCATTTCACTTTGATAACATTAGTAAGACTATAATGATTGATATAAACCTTATTGGTGGTTTTTATAAATATGAAAGTAGTGTGTTTGATTTTGATTTATTTTATAGAATGACTAAAGAAAACTTGCCTAACGATATCGAAATAGATGATTTAGTTTTTGACTTAAATATTCTAAATATACCAGAAGACATCCAAAGAATTATACCTAAATATATAAAAGGTGAATTATACGAAGAAGATGAGGCTTCAATTGCTAAAATGTCAAAAGATGAATATATTCAATTTTTATATAATTACAATAGAAAGTTTAGCACATTCCAAACAAAAGTAAAAAGCACATTTAAAAGGGGATAAGATATGGCAAACGTAAAAGAGAGAAAAAATTTTAGCTTGTCTAATTTTAGAGGACTTGATAAAGAAAATAAACCTTTAAAAGTTGCTCCTTTTCGTGCTGTTGATGGGGAAAATTTTATAATAGATAGTGAAACTTTGAAAACAAGACCTGGTTTTAAATATTTTAATACTCCTATCAATTTAGAAGATAATGAAATAATTGATTTTTATAATTTTAGGGGGTTATATGTTTATGTAACTAAAAAAGGTTTTTACTTTAAAAGCGATGAAACTATTATAAATGAATCTACTAATCCAAAATTAATAACAAACGTAACTTTTAACTATGATTTTGTTGGATTAAGACCTTATTTTCAAGAAGAACAAGAAGTTTTATTTATCTTTTGTATGGATGATATATTCGTATTATCTAACTTATATAATCAAACAAATGGTGTTTTAGAAAATGTTGTTTTTTATTCAATAAGTAATAAACCTAGTAATCCATTTACAGTTGATAACTCATATTATCAAGATTTTGTTGATTTGCCAGTTCCTTATGAGCCTACATTATTCATTGGAGATAATGCTTTAGATGATGTGAACTTATTATCAAATGTTTCAAAATATAAATTATTTGCTAATACTTCACTTAATTCACAAGAAGGAGTTAATACATACTACCTTCCTACACATTATGACGAAGCAAAGCATGGTTATAATCCAAAAGTGGAAGTATCTTTCTACAAGAATAGATTCAAGTCGCTTGAAATCTATCCTATATTTTTAGGTAAAGAGGGCGAAAACTTTGACATCTTAAACACATATGGTGTAGTTATCAATCAAGATAATCCAATTATCCTTCAAGAAGATTATATTGCTAAAGAAGTTTTTGAGTATAAAGGTGACAGAGATTCTGAAACACCCCCTACTCCTATTAAAGAGATACTAGGACTTACTAAAGAAGACTTTTTCGATTTAAAAATTAAAGGGAATACACAAAGAGTTTTTGAGTATATTCTTGACTATATTAAAATCAATTATCCAGATAATGATATTGAAAGTAATAAGATTTTGAAGTTTATTCTTCCTTATCAAAGAACATCGAATTATCGTAATGAAACCAGCAATGAAATTGAAAAAGTGTATAAAGAACAAAGAGAAGAAACTATCTATATTCAATTAAAACGATTCAATGATAATGATGTATCATTCGTTAATAAGGTATCAAAAGAAGGCGTATCGGTGAATGAACCCGCTTCTAGCGAATCATTCCCCTCTTATCCAACTATGGACGTTGTTCCAGACGTAGGACTTACTTTTGATATAACACCTAGCCCAGTTGAAAAAGCAGGATTCACAATTAATGATTTTGTGAGTATGGCTAATACTTGGTTAGACCAAAATAAGTTAGATGAAGATTTTATAAACGGTAGCAAGGTTAAGTTGTTAGGTAAATTGTTTGAAAGTAAATCAGAAACAACAGGTGCTAGTGTGAGTGGTTTTGATTATTGGTATATATCAGATGTTTCTCAAGATATAGAATGGAACGTCCCTTCTACATTTCCAGATTTTCCAGATTTTAATAATGATTCAGGAAATGACCCACTTGATTTAGGTATATTTTCAAAGAGTGGACAAAACACATTTTTTTTAGATTTTAAGGACAAAGTAAGAAGTGCTATATTGGCTCAAGTCAATTCTCTTAGTAGTGATGAGAATTATGGTTACGCAAAGTTTAGATGGCAAACATATTGGGATGATGGGCAAGGTTATTTTGAAGATAAAGGACAAAGTTGCGTTGTAAGGTTTTATTATACCAAAGAAATAACTTACAATTATGAAAAAAGAAACTCATTTGCAATGACTTTAACAGTTGCTAAAGATAAAACTAATATTGTAGATGATTTATATAATGTTACTTTTGATAATAGTATGGGTTCATTCGTCTTGAAATGTAAAGATTATTTTTATGATTTTAACGGCGAACCATCAATAGATGTAAAGATAACTTTTAAAAAAAATACAGATTATGATATTATAGCAAAATCAAAGTTTGGTATAACGTTTGGTAGCGAGAATAGATTGTTCTTAGCAGGTAATGAAAAAACACCACACATTGAT
>Ga0265294_10005576_pt1 | contig 15351 bp, 12 predicted proteins | sample MunlanPumphouse3_FD_192504 | JGI IMG/M metagenome (GOLD analysis project Ga0265294, IMG submission 192504) | Groundwater microbial communities from a municipal landfill in Southern Ontario, Canada - Pumphouse #3 | ecosystem: Environmental > Aquatic > Deep subsurface > Groundwater | place... | reverse complement strand
CCCCAATTGACGGCGTTGGAAAACAGGATTCTGAGCAAACTGGCATTGTATCCAGCATATAGCAGTACTGATCTTTCCCGTGAACTTGAGATAAGTTCCGACACGGCCAGAGAGTATATTGCCCGATTGAAGTCAAAAGGGCTTCTGCAGAGGGAAGGGGCTCGGAGATATGGTTCATGGAAGGTTACTGATACCGGATTGCAGTTAATCGGGGTGGGGATTGATCGCGATAACGACTGATGCAATGTGCGAGCATGAAGCTTTTGAAGTCGGCGTGCATCCGCCTTTCTCGGCGGTTAAAAAATGCATTGAAAATCAGTGGGACCGCCGATGAACGCCGAACACGCAGAGAAATGCGGAAAAAAGAAAAAGATATGATTTTAGATTCACCCCAAATGCTTTTTGCCTTTCTCGGCGGTTAAGAAAAGATTCAAAAGCAGGAAACCGCCGATGTACGCAGAGAAAAACTTGAAGAAACAAGTCTGAGGTTTTCGGTTTACAGAATTTGACAACTCGGCGTGCATCCGCCTTTCTCGGCGGTTAATAAATGACTTTAAATCAGTGGACTTGTCTATGGACACAGATTCGCAAAGAGAAATTCTCGATCAAACGACTGAAATAATCATTGGCTGTTGCTACGCCGTTATCTCGAAACTCGGGTCTGGTTTTCTTGAAAAGGTCTATGAAAACGCCCTTGCTCATGAAATCAGAAAAATCGGCTTGAAGGTCGTACAGCAGCAACCTGTCAAGGTAATATATGACGGAGTAGAAGTTGGAGACTACGTTGCAGATCTGTTGGTGAATGACCAGATACTTGTAGAGTTGAAAGCAGTCAAGGCGCTGGATAATGTTCATCGAGCACAATGTCTGAACTATCTGAAAGCAACCGGATTGCGTGTGTGCTTACTAGTGAATTTTGGAACTCCCAAGCTGGAAGTCAAACGAATTGTACTTGATTATTAATGATTTTTCTTCATGTATCCGCCTTTCTCGGCGGTTAAGAAAAGATTCAAAAGCAGTGAAACCGCCGATTGACGCCGAACACGCAGAGAAATGCGGAAGAAACAAAAGATATGATTTTAGATTTACCCTAAATGCTTTTTGCCTTACTCGGCGTGTATCCGCCTTTCTCGGCGGTTAAGAAAAGATTCAAAGCAGTGAAACCGCCGATTGACGCCGAACACGCAGAGAAATGCGGAAGAAAAAAAGATATGATTTTAGATTTACCCTAAATGCTTTTTGCCTTACTCGGCGTGCATCCGCCTTCTTCGGCGGTTAAGAGCCGGTTATCGGTTTGGTTGATCACGAAGAGTTCAAGGAGATCGACCGGGAACTTTTGAAGGAAAAGGTGTTGATCGATACCAGAGGCGTTTGGCGCTGATGCGAATGTAGTTATCGCAATGCGTTATCCTATCACCAACGGATTAAGTGCAAGAGCCAGGCGGGTTCATTAAAAGGTGTCTGTCCCCCTTAGGAAGTTTGGACAAGGTAAAAGCCAAATCGGAGCGTTTCAAGGATCCGGTCATCGGCTGTCTTGGTTTGGCCTTCAAAGCTAACATAGACGACCTGCGCGAGTCGCCGGCTATGGAGATTACACGAGACTTGATAAAGGCCGGGGTTGGTCGTGTAATGGCGTGCGAGCCCAACGTAAATGGTAATTTTAAGGAATTTCCGCTTTACGAGTTGGGAGAAGTTTTGAAAGAGTCGGATATTCTTCTGGTGCTGGTTGATCACGAAGAGTTCAAGGATATCGACCGGGAACTTCTGAAGGAAAAGGTGTTAATCGATACCAGAGGCGTTTGGCGCTAATTCGAAAGTAGTTATAACAATGCGTTGTTCTTTCACCCACTGGTTAGAGTGCAAAAGGCAGGCGGGTTCATTAAAAGGTGCCTGTCCCGAATGGCGCTAGTTTAAGGATATTTGCTTGAAAATATTGGCCAAATCTGACGTGATGGCTTATGCATAATACAGCACTTAGATTTCGAGTTTTTTACTGCAAACCCTGTAACTAAAGCCTTTTTCAGACCCGCAGAAAAATGGCATTGATGAAGTCTGTGCTTTCAAAGAAATTGGCAATGAAATCATGCAACTACCGCTTAAACTAGTGCCATTCGTGCCTGTCCCCCTTAGAAGTCAACAAAGTGTGAATCAATTTAATGGGTAAGAGGATATATGAAGTGCTTTATTTTGTTTCCACTGTTATTACTGGCGATGATTCAACCCGTATTTGCGGCCTCCCCTACGCAGGTGGTGAACAATATTGTCATTAAAGGGCCTTGGATTGATGCCAGTGCATATAACACACTTGCCGCTGGCGACGCTGCAGCAGTAGCGGCTGGAAAACTGCTAGTCATATCTACAGTATGGAGCATGGTGCCACCTGTCTTGAACGCGAACATCAAAGTGCTCCCCAGTGGGGGGGTCAACAATTCGGAACCCCTTGCCATTAACGGTACTTTTGATGCGGGGATGTACCAAGTGTTTAAGGGTAATGGACCGGTCTCGTTCGGAAAAGGCACCGTCAAAGAGGTCAATGTCATTTGGTGGGGGGCCGACCCCACAGGAACGGTCGATTCCACGTCAGCCTTTGAACGCGCCATTTATGCCTACGCAAAAACATCGCCCTCAGGGAAGTCTGGATGGGGGCAGGGTCTTGTATTTGTCCCGAAGGGTATTTTCAGGGTTGATGGCACTATCGGTTCCGGTATTGCTGGCTCGCCTGCCTTGTTGGGAATAAAATTCTACGGAGCAGGACAGTTTGCCACTACCGTTACTCGCACCACTGACACCGGTGTAATGTTCAATATGGGAATAGTGTCCAGTTTCGAAGTGTCAGATATGAGTTTCAAGCACATAGCGGTGGGTGCGAACACAACATGGACCAATGATTTATTCAACTATAATGGTAAGGGCGGTGGCCAAAAATTTTTGATGAGGCGAGTCTATACTTCAGGATTTAACAGAGTGATGTGGATGAACGGTACGTTGAACGGTGATACAAACTATTTTCAAGATTGCACTTTTAATAATTGTAACATATTCCTGGATTCGGATAACACTCAGGCGATCTTGAACACCTTTGACCATTGCACCTGGAACGGCGCAATCACCTATGCATTCAATATAGCCGGTTTTCATCGCACAAGAATTACAGACAGCAACATTATAATGGATGGCACGTTCATAAATATGAAAGACACGGCACAAAAGTGGTCAGCCGGTTCATACTTTGAACTGACCAACTGCAAGATGGAATGGACTGCCGCCCATAACATCAAGAATCATTCAAAGACTCCTAAACTCATCAACGCGGACGGAGCATCTGTTAGTGGAACCATTGTTATCAGAGGTTGTGGCTTGACGGGTGGCGGCATTAAACCGTGGCGTGATGCGCGTTGGATTACTGTGGGTGGTCCGGTATTTGTTTCCGTTGACAACTCGTTTTTCGAGGGGAAGATAGAAGTAAAAAGCAGCACGAGTTATCAACCGATGCGACTTACTGGAATTGACATAAAGAACAGCAGTTTGAATGCCCCAAGTGAAATTATTTTCACAGATACCTCGACATTAGGTGCTGTCTACCCGAACATCTCGTTCACAAACTGTCGTAGCACAGGTGGCCATGTTGTGTATTCCGACATAACCCTTGCAAAAGGCACTGCGTACCCGAATTCTGGAACCGTATTGCTTACACCCTTGCGATTTGCCAACCTCTCCAAGATTGATGTGGCTGTCAGCACATTGGTAGCTGCTGGGTCTGCATTGCCTCAATCCCTGTCCTTGCCTTTTTATGGCCAGTATTGTTCAATCAAATCCGTTACCATAAACACAAAAAAAAATTATACAGGCACGGACACAACATCTACTAAAATAATAAATATATACAATGACACTGCCAAAACAGTTCTTATTGGAACCGTCACCATCCCTGCTGCCACGACCACTAGGCCGGTGATTTACCCTGTGACGATAGACGCGAATGTTTATACAAACGAAGGCATATATGTTGAAATTGTACAGGGAGCAGGTACCACCTCAGGTTATCTAACCGGTACGATCAGTATCGAGTACACAGCTATTTAGTGACAACGTAAACGCTTCTTGGGAGTCAGGCTCTGTCGCCAGCAACAACTCTCGACTCCCTAAATCCGTCGACCCTTCAATGTCAGTATTGGATGGGAGGTTCTTTCTCAGGCATTGGAGGTTTTTTAATTTTGAGCAATCGTATTTCACTCACACAAGAGACTTTGGGCAGCGGTGCTTGGCAATTTGCGACCTTAGTAACACAGGGAATAGTGCAACTGGCAGTAACTGCAGTTTTAGCTCGATTATTGGGACCTGCAGAATTTGGTGTTGTTGCTGTCGCTAATATTGCTATAGGATTTGCAGGAATATTTTCAAAATTTGGCTTCGGACAGGCGATTGTTCAACAAAAGATCTTAACAGACAGGTACATCAGAGTGGCTTTTTCCCTATCTATTTGCGTAGCTGTATTGTTGACAACACTAATCATCTTAATAGCACCGATTTTTGCTTTATTTTTTCATAACCCTGAAATAACCGGCGTTTTACGGGCACTGAGTTTATGCGTGCTTTTTAACAATTTTTCTATCGTCGCCGAGTTTCTGTTAGTACGGGAAATTGCGTTCAGGAAACTGTTTTGGGTATCCTTCTTCACCTACACTCTTGGGTATGCAGTCTGTGGTATCATCATGGCAATGTGTGGGTATGGTGTCTGGGCATTGGTCGGAGCAGCAATAGGGACTAGTCTTGTCCATGCAGTTGTTTTGATATTGTTGAAGCCACACCCGAAACGTCTATTATTTGCCGCAGCTGAATTCCGAAAGCTGACAGGCTACGGGGGGGGCGTAACCCTTTCCACCCTCTTTAAGTTTATTGCAAACAATGGTGATAATTTCATTGTCGGTCGCTGTTTGGGCTCAGCGTCTTTAGGTATATATCAGCAGGCATTTAATATCATGGTGATATTCGCTCGTTATCTCGGCGACGTTCTGGAAAGGGTGCTGTTTGCTGTCGCCTCCAGAATCCAGGAGCAAACAGACCGGCTGTCTTTAGCTTACTGCCATTCATTAAGCATTATACATCTTCTTCTGGTTCCGATCAGCGTGATGATGATCGTTCTGGCCCCTGAACTTGTAATGGTTTATCTCGGGCCAAAGTGGCGCGATGCGGTCCAGCCAGCCCAATTGCTTATGATTGGTCTCACATTTCGCTGCCAATCCAGAATCTCGGACGCCTTTGTTAATGCACTTGGCGTTGTCTATCGACCTGCATTGCGTAAAGTGGTCTTTGCTTTGGCAGTCATTATCGGAGCATGGTTTGGGAAAAATTGGGGTATCGCAGGCGTAGCGCTCGCTATAACTATTTCAATGGTCATAGACTGTTTTCTGACTCTTGAATTGGGATTACGATTGACGTCCACCAAACTCAGTACATATGCGAAAGGTGTTATTCCCGGCTTTATTCTTGGGCTAGTTGCTTATTTGGCTTGTTTTTCCATCTCCAATTACCTGCGACATATCTACTTAAGCTCATTCTTAGTATTGTTCTGTTCTATTGCTGTTACTACTATTTTTTTAGTAATATTTGCAATATGTTTCAAAAAGTTGCTTGGCACCTCAGGTATCTGGTTATTTAAACAGCTGTTTAATTTGCTTCAAAGCAAACTTGCTTCGACAATGGCCAAAAAAGTATAACCCATTATGACCAGGAAAATGGCTGCGTCTGCTATAAAGCGTATTGTGAACCTTGAAAAGTTTCAACTTTTATAAAGATAAGGTAGGCTGGAATGAGCAAGATTGTTTGGATATTTTATCTATTATTCAATATATCCTTTATTTTAATTGCAGATAATATTGTCTGGATATTCACGTTTAGTTTTTATTTTTATATTATAATGCTGTTGTTGGATATATATAAAAAGAAAAAACTGCTGTTAATCCACCTATGGATTATTGCATTCGTCTTTATAATCCTCTCAGAAGGGATTGTATTCAATTCCGAAATATCAAGACTTGGAAATACTGGATTGTTCACAAGCAGGTTGTTGTTACTTGCAAATAGTTTAGTCATTATTGGTTATTTGTTGGGGAACTTTAAATCCAGACAGATTTACGCTGCTTATATAAGACCTCGGAAATATACCTATATAGCTCTTATGCTCATTGTGATTTTTTATTTTTCATTCAGTTTCAGCGCCGCAATGAAAATGTTTGTTTTAGGAAGAAATGCGGTCTTTGAAGAGAGAGGAAATCAAGTCGCTTGGGTGAAAGTAATTGAATCCTTAGGGATGATCTTACCTGCTTTTATTGCATATTATTTCCGTTCATCACGTAAATCAAATAATACATTGATCATTTTATCCTGTCTTCCAGTCTTTATAATCTTGTTTCTGTCCGGCACAAGATATCCTCTCTTGTTTTCCCTGCTCGGATATTTACTGGTCTCAGTCAATGTTGAGGCATTGCAATTCAAGACCCTCTTTAAAAGGATCGTGCCAGCATTTTTTGCGCTTATTGGTTTTACGCAATTCATGGTTAGCGTTCGTACTTTTGGCTCAGATTCTTTAATTAATGCAGGTCACAAACAATCAGAAAACATCCCAAATATTGATCCGGTTACTTCTTTTATTGCTTCAAAGATGAGCCCAGAAGGAATTATTCAAGCTTTTTCTAAAATGGTTGACTATATGGACTTCCATCCCTTTCTTCTTGGCAAGTCGACTGGATTTGTTCTTTATTTTTGGGTACCGAGAGTTGTTTGGACTGAAAAGCCGACCATGTTAGGCTCATGGATGATAAGGGCCACCAGTGATGGTTTTGGCCGCTTTCACAGTGCATCCTACGGTTTTTGCGGGGATTTTTACGCGGATTTCGGGGTGCCCGGCGCACTCCTTCTTTCTTTTTTACTCGGATTCGGACTTAAAAAACTTGAGGCAGTTAAAGCCGTTCTCTATTCTTCGGAAGGTGTTGGAATGATTATTGCCGCGATGATGTATCCTTATGTCTTTTTTTCGGTAAGATCGCCTATTACTTCCACTATCGCTTTTTTGGGAATTTTATTTACATATTCAGCTCTGAGCCTGCTTTTTATTAAGATTAATGATGTGAACAATGGGAAAGAGCACATCTTGTCTACTTAGTGTTCAACCCTTGTTTGTTCTCTGTTCGGTGAAATTATGATTGGTAGCAGTAACTCTACAAAAAAAGTAACTACATCATACGACATTCTTGATTTCAATCAGGATATGATCGAGCTGATTTCTCCCATCATAACATCTGCGGAGGAGTCACATCATATCAAATATCCTGGTGAAAGCTGGTTCCGTTGGAAGTTTTCCCCGAACCCGTTTGGATCACCCATAATTAAGGTTGCCATCGGTCAGAAAGGTATGGTAGCCGGTGTCGTTGCTTTCTCAAAGGCTGAGGTTCTTATCGGTGAAAAAACAATCTCGGCTGCATATTCAACAGAGACCTTTGTCCACCCAAGCTCTCAGGGAAAAGGTTTGTTTTCCATTCTCTTAGACTCAGTCCAAAAGTCTGCACAGTTGGATAACATCGAGCTTCTATATAACTTTCCAAACACTAACAGCCGCCACGGCTTTCTGAAGAAGGATTGGTCGGACGTGGGTGGCGTTGATTCATGGATTTTACCGACAAGGCCTGCAAATTTCTTTGGCACAATAATTGGTAGGAAGTTCCGGATAGGGGCAATTAAGGCGGATAAATCATTTGGCTGTACTCCCTCGGATGATTTCAATATGCCGGAATCAGAATTTTTCCCTTTGAGTAAATGCATCGGCGGCCTTGCAATGCATAGCAGATCGTCCGAGTTTCTTGCCTGGAGGTATAACACCTGCCCACTTGCAAGTTATCTGACAATTATTACGGAAGAGGGTTGGGCCATAATCCGGCCAGGGAACCGCGGAAAGCTACGGGAGGCCCAACTGCTTGACATTTTTTCTTTCCGTCAAGGGCTCTCGCAATTTGAAATGAGAAGGCTGCTCTCTGGGATCATCTCCGAGGTCAAAAAACGTTGCTGCGTCGACTTTATCACGTTTTACACCTCCAGAGCGAGCGGACTTTCGCTCATGCTTTCGTCGCTTTTATTTCTGAACGTACCAAACCATATCAATTTTTTCAACCTGTCTCTCGTTTCACACCAGACACATCCGGGGCACTGGCTGCTTACCGGATCGGATTTTCATACTTACTAAAATTTCGGTTGATATATCCTGAATTTTTCCTCCGATCAATAGGACCTGTGCAGATGGACAAACTTAAAAAACTTATATTAATCGCAATGTCCGCAGTGACACCCCGGCGCATACGTCCCAGGGTGGTTTACTATCATAGCATTCATCCGAGTGATAAAAATTCAATGCATCCCGACACCTTCAAGTCGCACCTTCAGTGGCTCATTGAACATGAATACAATATTATGTCATTAACAAAATTCATGAATGCCTTCTTTGGCGGGTCTCTTCCGGATAGGTCTGTCGCCGTGACTTTTGACGATGGATACCTTGACAACTTCGAATTTGCCATACCGATTCTTCTGGATCTCAAGTTGGAAGCTACCTTTTTCGTCGTCTCAGGGCTGATCGATAGTTCTCCTACGAGTTCCAATAAAGGATATAAACTGCTGCCGGACAAACTGATGTTGAATAAGGGGATGCTGCGGGAGATGCATAGTTTCGGGATGGAGATTGGTTCCCACTCAAGGACCCATGCAAATATAAGGCAAACCCTTGAAACAAGTGCCAATTGTGCAGGTCAGGAAGCATATTCGTCCAAAACTGATCTCGAGGAAATACTGGGAGAGAACGTCACTTCATTTGCATATCCCAATGGACAACGAGGGGTGTTCTCAGATAATACGTTGTCACTGTTGAGGAAGGCAGGTTACCAGTACGGGGCGACGACGATTTGGGGTAGCATAGGTTCATCCGTTCATCCCCTTGAGATTCCCCGTATCGAAGTCAGAAACAACGACAGCTTCCAGATGCTTGCCAGAAAATTAACGGGAAAGTACGATTTGAAAAGACTATCCCATATAACTCTAAATAACACGAAGCGGTGGTAGTCAAGGGGACGCGATGGAAGTAATCGTTAATTTGTTGCCGATCGTTACAGGTGGCGGGCTTCAGAATGCCCTCAGCTTTCTCAGCAGCTTCGCCGACAACAGCAATGGCGGAGAGTTTGTTTTCCTTGTAAGGAAAGATACTGACATCCATATCCAGTGTCAGAGTAGAGGCCTTGCTACGATACCCGTCGGTAACTGCAATAAGGAGCGGTTCAAGTTTGAGATGTCGGCAAAAAGCAGGTTCCGGAAGGGGCAGGTATGCTTTACCCTTTTCGGGCCGGTGATGCTCGGTACGTCAGGTCACCTGATAAACGTAGTCGGCTGCGCCTACTCGAACCTGTTTTATCCTGAGATTCCGTTCTGGTCTTATCTCCCGTTTTTTGTCCGAATGAAGAAGGAGGCAATCGACCTATATCGGCGGCATCAGCTATCAAAGGGGGACTTCTGGATTTTTGAGACAGAGGCGTTAAAGAAACGGGCAATAGAACTATGCCACTTCCCTTACGAACGCGTAGGTGTCGTGCAGATGGCCGTCAGCACCCTGGTTTCACGAAGCAACGCAAACCCTGAAACCATGCGCGGACTTTCAAAGAAATGCGGGGAAAGGTTCAAGTTTCTTTTTCTTTCAGGTGCCCACCCCAACAAAAGACTTCATCTGCTGCCCTCCATCGGTTCCCAGATGCTGCAGATGGGGCATGAAAACTTCACTTTTATAACAACCTTCGAAGAAAATACGCCATACGCTATGTTCGTACTTTCAGAGATCGAAAAGCATGGTTTGTCGAATCACTTCGTCAATGTTGGGAAGGTCTCCCCATCAGACGTTTCCTCGCTGATCGCCAGCATTGACTGTATCTGTACATTCAGTCTTCTGGAAAGTTTCAGCAACAACTTTGTCGAGGCATGGAAAATGGAGGTTCCGCTCATTGTAACTGACGGCGACTGGTCACGACTGTCGTGCGGCGAGGGAGCTTTGTATGTAAGGCCGGATTCTCCGAAGGAATGCGCGGAAACCCTCATTGCCATCAGCTCCGATAAATTACTCGCGTCAAGCCAAGTTTTAAAGGGATCTTTGCAGCTTGACACGTATCTGGACGCCGGTATGAAGCTACGGCTTTATCTTGAGTACATTGCAAAAGCTGCCGAAATTGGTTGCTGTCCAAAGGAAAACAAAAAAATAAAGTGGTTTTGATCGGAGAGCAAGTGAAAGCAAAGCGTAGCGCATTCCATTATTTTTGTGTAGTTACAGCGGAATTTCTTATGACGTTCCTGTTTTCGCTTCCACGGTATCGGCTTTTGAATTCCATCAAGGCCACTTTTTTGTCCATGATGGGAGCTCGGATTGGAAAACGGGTTGTTTTTTACCCCGGTGTATGGATTTTTACTGGGCGCAACCTGTTCGTTGGAGATGATGTGGATTTTGCATTAGGTGTCATTGTGACTACCGATGGTGGCGTTGATATCGGAGATAGAGTTCTTATTGGCTACAGGACGCAAATCCTTTCCGGCAATCACGTTATTCCCCCTGAGAGGGGGCAAATATTTTCGGCAGGACACGTCAGCGGACCCGTCAAAATCTGTCAGGATGTTTGGATTGGTGCAAATTGCCTCATTCTCCCTGGCGTAACGATCGGAGAAGGAGCCGTGGTTGCAGGTGGAAGTATCGTTACCAAGGATGTTCCGCATTTCACTATCGTTGGCGGTTGCCCCGCCAAGATATTAAAAGCCCGAGAATAATCTTTAACGGGTTGCACTAAAGGAAATAAATGAACCGAATCATCCAAAACCTTAAAACCGGCGAAACTATCCTCTATAACGTCCCCGCGCCTTTGGCGCACTCCGGCCACATCCTGATTCAAACCCCCGCACCCCGATCCCCCTTGAGTGCAACTACGCCAAAGCACCTCGGTTGCATTACGACGGTTTCAGGCTTGAGGTTGCTGTGTAAAGGCGAATGCACGCCGAGTAAGAGGCCAGCTAGGACTAAACCTTTTTTTGCCACGGATGTACACAGATGTACACAGTTGGTAAAATAAATAAAGGGTCTACATTCTACACAAATCCACATTTCTTTGAGCAGTATAAGGCAATGTTAAATTATGAATGTTGAATTATGGATTTTGGATTAAAGGCTGAAAGGTGAGCCAGTGTTTCCGATTGAACCTTTGCGCTAATGGGGGCTTTTATGATCCAAGTATGCGAAGTGGAAACTTCTCCGCAATATATCTTGTTTGACGCTAATTCTGTTTCAGGGGAACATTAGGGGGGCGCTCTTATCTATTTATCTATTGGCGGTTAAGAAGAGCTGTTCCGGGAGCCAGTGGCTGGTATGTATCCGTGGTTTTAAAGGCAATTCTGAATTTTGGAACAGTTTCCTGTCTGATGGGGATTTATGAGGCGGCGCGAAGAGTTTGAATTAGTTACTATGATTGGCTGTTGACAACAAACATTTCTTACAATAGCATGAAATGTAAGGAAAGGGAGGCTGTTTTTATGTCACTTGCAACTATTACTTCAAAGGGCCAGACGACAATCCCAAAGGACATCAGAGATTGTCTGCAGCTGGAGCCGAAAGACCAGATCCAGTTTACGATTGTATCGGACAACACCGTGATTATGCGAGTAAAAAAGCGAAGTATCAAAGATCTGTATGGAATACTCCATGATCCTGATAAAAGCTCGATTTCTGTTGAAAGTATGAAGAGCTGGCGCTGATGATTGGTCTTGATACCAATGTGCTGGTGCGGTTTCTGCTTCGTGATGACCTCATACAGGCGGAGCAGGCACGCACAGCAATTGAAGATGCTGTGGCCGATGGTACGCCGCTTTTTGTTTCCCTCCTCACAATCATGGAAACCGAGTGGGTTCTGAGATCTTGCGCCAAGCTTGATAAGAAGAGAGTTATAACCACTTTCAGAACATTACTTGAGGCTCGTGACCTTCAGATTGAACAAGAAGGAGCCCTGGAAGAAGCGCTTTTTCTCTACGAGGGGAGTAAAGCCGATTTTGCAGATTGCCTCATGACGTCTCAGTATTGCAGACTCGGTTGTTCCGCAATGTTCACTTTTGATCAGAATGCCGCTAAGTTGTCTGGAGTAATACTGCTGCCTGTCTGCGGGTAATGTGCCGCCGGTATCTTAGGGGCCGCTGCTTGTTATTTTTCTATCATGGAGTAGGTATCAGGGTTATCTGGAGAAATAAATAAAGGGTCAGGTCTTCATTCTACACAAATCCCCATTTCTTTGAGCGGTATAAGGCGTGGATTGATATTCACGAAGAAGAACTGATGGCAGATTGGTCGCTGGCGGTGAAAGGTGAGTCAGTGTTTCCGATTGAACCTTTGCGCTACTCGCCTGCACCATGTTTGATCCAATTTGACTGAAAGAGGCCGCATGAAGCAAATCATCCAAAACCTTAAATCCGGCGAAACTATCCTCGAAAACGTCCCCGCGCCTTTGGCGCGCTCCGGTCACATCCTGATTCAAACATCCCGCACCCTTGTTTCCCTCGGCACCGAACGAATGCTGGTGGAGTTCGGCAACGCCAACCTGATCCAGAAGGCTCGCCAACAACCTGACAAGGTAAAGATGGTGCTCGACAAGATCCGCAGCGACGGGCTGATGCCGACTCTGGAGGCGGTTTTCAATAAACTGGGGCAACCGCTCCCCCTGGGCTATTGCAACGTTGGCCGCGTTATCGCCATCGGCGCTGGCGTAACCGATTTCCAGGTGGGGGATCGTGTTGCCTCCAACGGTCCCCACGCCGAAATCGTCTGTGTACCCAAGAACCTCTGCGCCAAGATCCCGGACAGAGTCAGCGATGATGCTGCCGCCTTCACGGTGATCGGCTCCATAGGCCTTCAGGGGATTCGCCTACTGCAACCGACCTTCGGCGAGAAAGTGGTGGTTATTGGATTGGGGCTGATCGGCCTTATCTCCGCACAGATACTTCGAGCCAACGGCTGCCGGGTGATCGGTTTCGATTTCGATCAGAAAAAGGTGGACCTGGCCAATCAACTGGGCATTGTTGCCATTAACCCTGCCGGTGGAACCGATCAGGTCAAGTTTGTGGAAGAGCAGACTAGTGGCGTTGGCGCCGACGCAGTGCTGATAACAGCCTCGGCAAAAAACAACGAGATCATATCCCAGGCGGCACGCATGAGCCGTAAGCGCGGACGGATCGTCCTGGTTGGTGTGATCGGACTCGACATTTCACGGGCCGATTTCTACGAAAAGGAACTGACCTTCCAGGTTTCCTGTTCCTATGGCCCGGGCCGCTACGATGAGAGTTACGAACAAAGAGGACAGGACTATCCCATCGGTTTTGTCCGTTGGACCGAAAAGCGCAATTTCGAAGCGATCCTGTCAGCCGTCGAGTCAGGGCAACTGGATGTTGTACCGCTGATCACCGAACGGGTGCCCTTGACGGATTACAACCGCATCTACGGCAGCATAGGCCAATCCTCATCCATTGCATCGCTCTTGGTGTACGAAAGCACAGTAGACAGCCGACCGGTCGTGACGATTTCCAGCCGGTCATTTCAAAAGGGTAAAGGAGTCATCGGTATTATCGGCGCCGGCAACTTCACCAGCGCCACGGTATTGCCGGCGCTCAAGCCCCTGGGTGCCCAGCTCAAATACATCGTTTCTGCTGGTGGATTGACTGCCAGCACCCTTGCCAAGCGGGCCGGCTTTGCCTGCGCGGCGACCGACTACCGTGAAGTTCTGGCCGATGATGAAGTCGATCTGGTGATGATAACCACCCGCCACAACCTGCACGCCGCCATGGTCATTAATTCACTAAAGGCCGGGAAAAATGTCTTCGTCGAAAAACCGCTCTGTCTCACGGAAGAAGAGCTTAATGAGATAATAGAGACGTTTCTTGGCACTTGCCCCTCGCCGATTGCCCCGACACTTACTGTCGGCTTCAATCGCCGCTTTGCCCCCTTTGCCCAACGGATGAAGTCACTGCTCGGTCAAGGGGCTGTAAATATCGTGGCGACCATGAACGCCGGGTTCATCCCAGCCAATTCCTGGGTTCATGATCTACAGGTAGGCGGTGGCCGGATCATTGGTGAAGCGTGCCATTTTATCGACCTGTGCAGCTATCTGGCGGGAAGCCGGGTCGTTTCGGTCTGCATGAACGCCATGGGGACCGCCCCGCAGGAGAACACGGACAACGCCAGTATCCTGCTGCGCTACGCCAACGGCTCCAACGCGGTAATCAACTATCTTGCCAATGGCAATAAAGCCTACGCCAAGGAGCGCATTGAGGTACATTCTCAGGAACGCTCGTTGATTCTGGATAATTGGCGAACCCTGACCGGGTTTGGTTTCAAGGGATTTACCAGCCAGAAAACAAAGCAGAACAAGGGGCACGCCGAGCAGTTCCGGCAGTTGGTTGACCGGCTGAAGTTGGGCGGGGAAGCACTGATACCTTTTGAGGAGATCATCAACACTACACGGACCAGCTTTGCCGCCATTACATCACTGAAAGAGGGGCGCTGGGTCGAGGTGTCTGAAGGATGATATCCCGGCTGCGCCTGATGCTGCCGACACTCTGGCGGCTCGGCCCCAGTTCGGTGGCAAACGTAGCCGCGTACCGGCTGGCTTGTCGCAGCGGGCTTTACCGATATTTGCTACCGGTGCAGAATTGGTGCGAGAGCGGAGAGTTCTTCTCTCCGGCGCTATTTCCGCCGCCCCAGCTTTCACAACCATCACACCAGACCCTTCTTGCAAAGGCTGAACTACTGCTGGCTGGAGAGCTAAGCTATTTTGCCGGCACTCAAAAAACGATCAGAAATCCCCCCGACTGGTTTCTGGACCCGTTCAGCGGCCATAGGTTTTCTCAAGGTAATCACTGGTCAACCCTCGACGAGTTCTCGGCCGGCGATATAAAGAACGTGTGGGAGGCATCGCGTTTTGAATGGGCGCCATTGCTCGCACGGGCCTGGCGTCTGACAAATGATGACCGCTATCTTGAAACGCTAAACAGTTGGCTGCTCGACTGGGTGACACAAAATCCAGCCAATGCCGGCCCTAACTGGAAATGCGGACAAGAAGCCTCTTTACGCCTTATCAACCTGCTCCTTACGGCACATCTCCTCGATACCCACAGAAAACCGTCGCCAAGCTTCATTAATCTGATAGCTATTCACTCTGCCCGCATTTTACCGACCATTCGCTATGCAATTGCCCAGAACAATAACCATGGCACCTCGGAGGCAGCTGCGCTATTTATAGGTGG
>Ga0265294_10005575_pt1 | contig 15351 bp, 13 predicted proteins | sample MunlanPumphouse3_FD_192504 | JGI IMG/M metagenome (GOLD analysis project Ga0265294, IMG submission 192504) | Groundwater microbial communities from a municipal landfill in Southern Ontario, Canada - Pumphouse #3 | ecosystem: Environmental > Aquatic > Deep subsurface > Groundwater | place... | reverse complement strand
TACTATTTTAGTTAGTGAAGATCAATCAATTTCTAGAGGTACTACTGTCGCTAAGGTTGGTTCTGGTGATAATGCTGTACTTTATTTTGAAATAAGGCAGTATAATGTACCGGAAAATCCGAAATTGTGGTTAAAAGAAAAGAAATAATATAGGGAGTTTTTAAATGTATAGAATGAAAGCAAAGAAAATTTTTTTAATAGTTGTATTAGTCTTAATTGTATCTTTTGTAAAAGTATATGCTAAGTCTGATGAAACTTATGATACATTGAGAATGATGGTTGATGTTATGGAAATTATAAATGCCAATTATGTTGAAACAACAAATCCAAAAGATTTAGCTGTAGGAGCAATTAATGGCATAGTAAGAACATTGGATCCTTATTCACAATTTATGGATGAAAAAGCATATAAAGAAATGAAGACAGAAACACAAGGTTCTTATGGCGGAGTAGGTTTAAGGATAATGTTGCAAGACGGAATATTGACAGTACTTACTCCAATGACCGATACACCTGCGTATTATGCCGGAATTTTACCTGAAGATAAAATTGTAAAAATTGATGATAAGTCTACAGAAAATATGTCTAGTGATGAAGCAGTTAGATTAATGAGGGGAAATCCCGGTACAACAGTAGTACTTACAATATCTAGACCTAAAGCAAAAGAAGAATTAGTTTTTACATTGAAAAGAAAAAAAATTAAAATAGAAACAGTAAAAAAAATGATGTTAGAGGATAATATTGGATATATAAGACTTTCAGAGTTTAATGCACAAAGTGCAGAAGATGTGGCAAAAATGTTAAATGATTTATCAAAAGACAAAATGAAAGCTTTGATTTTTGATTTAAGAAATAATCCTGGAGGATTATTGGATTCTTCAGTTAATATTTGTGAATTATTTATAAAAGAAGACAGTTTAGTAGTATCAACTAAGGGCAGAGATAAAGCTTTAGAACAAAATTATTATACGAAGAAGAAACCTGCTTTTCCTGACATCCCTGTCGTTATCTTAATAAACAGGGGTTCTGCATCGGCATCTGAAATTGTTACAGGGACAATGCAGGATTATAAAAGAGCTTTAGTAATTGGAGGGAATTCTTTTGGTAAAGGGAGTGTCCAGACTATTATTCCTTTATCAGATGGCAATGCTTTAAGAATGACAATAGCAAAATATTATTTACCATCAGGTAGGACAATTGTAAAACAAGATACTAAGAAAGGAATAAAAAGTGGTATAACTCCTGATGTTTTAATTGAAGTGCTTCCTGAAACAGAAGGTAAATTATATATGCAATCAGAATCTGTAAAAATAAATAAAGAAAACAAAGAACCTAAAATTGAAGATGAAGTTTTACAGACAGCGATAAAAGTTATAAAAGCAAATAAAGTAAATGAATATATAAATAATCCGGGAAAATATCTACAAGATTATCCAAAAGAAATAGTAAAAAAAGAAGAAATTAAAATCGGTAATAAAGAGTTAGAAAATGGCAAAACAAACACAACAACCAAAGAATAAAATTTTATCAAAACTTTATTTAGTATTGTTATTTATAGCTGGGATTGTTTTAGCATTTTCATTTCAAACAGCAAAAAAAAATCAAACCGTCGCTATAGATCATATGTTTGATAATAATCTTGTTACAGCATTGACTTCTAATGGTATTGAACAAAAAGATGTTCTTTCTCAATTTGCTAGAGAGAAAAATATAAAGACAATAATTTATAATGAATATTATAAAAAAATTAGATTGCCAAAAAACAAAAAACCGGAAAATTTTGAACCTATTTTAAAAACATTGGCTAGAAATTTCAAAATAGAGTTATCTAAAACTATATATAAAGATGGTTCGTATAAATATGTTTTTTCTGATAAAAAAAGAGTATATTCAACAATTGTTTTAGTGAAAAGAGACTAGAAGTAATGAAAAACAATATACAGTCTTATGAAGTATTCGAATTGGCAAAAAAATATTCAAGTGAAAAAAAATTTAATCTTGCTTTGCAATATTTTACAAAATGTTCTAAATTCAAAGAGTTTAAAACAGATATAATATTTGAAAAAGCAAAAATTTTTTATGAACTTAATGAATTACAAAAATCATCACGATATTTTTTTAAATATATTAATATCTCTTCAAATCAACTTTTAAAATCTAATTCAATAATTATTTTATCTAAAATATATAAATTAAAAAATAAGATAGATAAGGCTATGGCTTTATTAGATAGTATGGATAAAAAATTAGTTAAATCTGAATGGGAAAGAGAAAGATTAGATATTAGTTATTATAAATTTAATGATTTATTTAGAGTACATGAATTTTCCGGTAAAAAAACTGATTTGATAAAAGAATTTGAAGTTATTCAAACAATTACTCCAAATAATGGAAAAGATTTGTTTTATATTTCAAGGATATCCAATTATTTACATAATTATGAATTTACGGAAAAATTAATTAAAGAAAATATAAAATTAATGAACAAAGCTGATGCTTTTTATAAAAATGCAATTTTGAATGAATTAGAAATTTCTACAAAGACTGTTGTTTTAAAATCAAAACCTAGAGGATTATGGATAGCTGCCAGTAGTAAGTGCAATATATCTTGTATTATGTGTTTTTCTAAGGATATAAAATGGGAATTAACTGATAAAAATATAGAAGATATTTATTCCTATATGCCTTATCTTGAACATATTGTATGGTGGGGAGGAGAACCTACTATTTCTAAAAAATTTTATGAAATGATAAATTATTCTTTGCAATATAAACATATTAAGCATACTGTTGTTACTAACGGACAATATATGCCTGAAAAATTTATAGATATTGTAATAAATAATTCTATAGAGGTAGCTTTTTCAATAGATTCAGTTGATAAAAAGAAATATGAAGAAATAAGAAAAGGTGCAAGTTTTGATAAACTTATAGAAAATATTATAAAACTTTATCCATTGGCTAAGAAAAAATTATTAAAAATAAATTCAGTCATTGCAGATTATAATGTAAAAGAAATAAATGAAATATTGAAATTTGCTAAAAAATGGAGTTTTAGAACAGTTTCTTTTAGACCAATGATAAGTAAAAATATTACAAATAATATGTTACAACCTACATTTAAATACTTAATGAATATGAATAAAATGTTAAAAGCAAAATCTAAAGTTGAGGTTAATAATAGTATTCAAATTTTATTAGATAAAGATTGTAATAAAAATTGTGCATCAAAAGGTTTTTGTCATACACCATGGTGTTATCTAACTATTAGATTTGACGGGAAAATATTCCCGGATAATCTGTGTAGTTATTATATGAAAGAAACATTTGATTTAACGAATACAAATTATCTTAAATATTGGAACAGTAAGTATATAAGTAATTTTAGACAATACATTATCGACAATCAGTCGTGTAGTCCAATGTGCCCACAGGCAAATATATTGGAGAAGATTTAATAAATGAAAATATTAGCAATAGAAACATCATGTGATGAAACTTCTGCATCAGTAATAGAGAATGGTAAAAAAGTTTTATCAAATATAATATCATCACAAATACCAATACATGCAAAATATAATGGTGTTGTTCCTGAGCTTGCCAGCAGAGCTCATATTCAAAATGTAAATATAGTTATAGAATCTGCATTAAAACAAGCAAATATAGATTTTGATAACTTTGCAAATAATATAGATTATATTTGTTGTACTTATGGACCGGGACTTGCAGGTTCATTGCTTGTAGGTATTATGGCTGCAAAAACATTATCATATATTTATAATAAACCTCTTATTCCGATTAATCATATAGAAGGACATATGTTTTCATCTGCTATAGAAAATAAAACATTAAAACCTCCATTTTTAAGTGTAGTTATTTCTGGAGGGCATACAGAATTAGTTATAGTTAAAGATTACGGTAAATATGTTTTTCTAGGTGGAACAAGAGATGATGCCTGTGGAGAGGCTTTTGATAAAGTTGCAAAAATTTTAGGGCTTAGTTACCCTGGTGGTCCGATTATTGATAAATTAGCAGAATTTGGTAATCCGAAAGCAATAAATTTTACTAGACCTTTACTTAAAGGAAGTTGGGATTTTTCTTTTTCCGGTATAAAAACAGCAGTACTAAATTATTCAAAGAAAGTTGATATTAAAGATCAAAAAGTTGTAAATGATATTTGTGCAGGTTTCCGCCAAGCAGTGGCAGAAACTTTAGTTTATAAGTCATTTGAAGCTGTTAAAAAATATTCGTTAGAATCTATAGCATTGGGTGGCGGTGTTTCTTGCAATAGTTTAATTAGAAAAATGTTTAAAGATTATTCTAAAAAAAACAACATCAAAATTTTTATGCCGTCTCCTGTTTTTTGTACTGACAATGCTACTATGATAGCTATGGTGGCATATTATAAAATATTAAATAAATCTTATAATAGAACAAATAATCAAATAAACCCAAAACCATCATTGGGATTAGAAAATTGGTAATAAATGATTAAACTTCCACAACTTTCCATAGGAAATATTAAATTAAAAAATTCTTTGATGTTAGCTCCAATGGCTGGTATTACAGATTTGCCATTAAGAGAACTTGCTGTAGAAGGCGGAGCTGGTTTGGTTTATACAGAAATGATATCTGCTACAGCTCTTGTTTATGGAGACAAAAAAACTCTGAAACTTTTATCTACTTCTGAAAATGAACCTATTGTTGCTGCTCAAATTTTTGGTACACAACCTGAAGTTATGTCGGAGTGTGCTAAAAGAATTCAAGATTTAGGTTATAAAATTATAGATATAAATTTAGGTTGCCCGGCTAAGAAAATTGCCAAAGTAGGTGCAGGAGCTAGGCTGTTAGCAAATCCTAAAAATGTTGAAAGTTTATTGTCATCAGTTGTTAAAAGTGTATCTATTCCTGTAACTGCAAAAATTAGAATAGGTCTTATAGAGGGACAAAATATAGCTCCTGAAATTGTAGAAATTGCTCAAAATTGCGGAGTAAAAATGCTTGCTATACATGCTAGAGTTGCAGAACATGGACATAGTGGTTTGCCGGATTTGGAAGCATTTGAGAAAGCAACTGAAAATGCTCAAATCCCGATAGTAGCTAATGGCGGTATCATTGATATAATTACTGCAGAAAAATTTTTAAAAATATCAAAATGTTCAGGGCTTATGATAGGAAGAGGAGCTATTGGTGATTATGATCTTTTTAAAAGGATAGAATGTTTTTTTGATAAACAAGAATTATTGCCACATACTTCAATTCAAACTAGATTAAGATGGTTTAAAAAACATGCAATAGCATCTGCTAAATATTATGGTGAAGAAAAAGGGTTGGTTGTTCTAAGAAAAATTGCACCATATTATATTAAAGGTCTTCCAAATGCTTGTGCTTTAAGAAATAGAATTAATAAACTTGTAACGCTAAAAGAATTCGACGAAATTTTTTCAAATATAGATAGTATATAATTATATCTATATAATAAAATGATGCTGTTTCTCTGCTAAATCCATTTTCGAAGTCAAAAACAAATTAAAAAAGTTGAATATTCAGTATCAATTTGGTAAAATCATCAATTATTAAATAATAAAAAAGCAGAGGTTTTTATGACAATAGTAAAAGATGGATATCCATTTATATTAGTACCATTAATAGTTGCAATTGTTTTAATACTTTTAATGTCAGGCAATGTCGCTGTATTTATTTCGTTGATATGTTTTCTTTTATCAGCATTTTGTATGTTTTTCTTTAGAGATCCAAATATAAAAATTACAGAAGGAAATGGATTAATACTGTCTCCATGTAATGGAACGGTTTTAGAAGTCAAAGAAAATGATAACGGACAGTCTGTAATTAGAGTTTTCTTATCAGTGTTTGATGTACATTTACAAAGGTCACCTATAAGTGGAACAGTAAAAAGTGTGGAATATAGACCTGGTAAATTTTTAAAAGCTCATGAACCGGAAGCACATATAGTAAATGAGCAAAATTTGATAACTATAGAAAATGAAAATGGAACTTATATTGTAAAACAAGTTGCAGGAATTCTTGCAAGAAGATGTGTTTCTTGGGTAAAGCAAGGAGATGTTCTTAAAATTGGTGATAAGATAGGTTTAATTAAATTTAGTTCCCAAGTTGATTTGCATATGCCTACGGGTTATGATATCAAAGTAAAAGTCGGAGATAAGGTCGTCTCAGGTGTTACAGTTTTTGCAACAATATTAGAAAATGGAGATAAAAAATAAAATGCCTTCTTTAAGGAAAGGTTTGTATGTTTTACCAAGTTTATTTACAGCTGGAAATTTATCAGCTGGATTTATTTCAATTTTATATGCGATAGATGGAAATTTCAATGTAGCTGCATGGTTTATAATGTTAGCAATTCTTTTTGATATGCTTGATGGCAGAGTCGCAAGATTAACGAAAACAATGAGCAAATTCGGTATGGAATTTGATTCTTTGTGTGATCTGATATCTTTCGGAGTTGCCCCTGCTATATTAATGTATCAGTTAGTATTAAATTCAATGGGTAATGTTGGTATTGCAATAGCTTTACTTTTTGTTATAACAAGTGCAACAAGACTTGCAAAATTTAATGTGAAGGCAATGGAGCCGATTGATAATACAAAAAAAACATCAGATAGTTTTGCAGGATTACCTACACCTGCATCAGCCGGTGTTATAGCTTCGTTTGTTTTAAGTTATGAAATATTTGATGGAACAGTTTTGTCATTTAAAACTATACCGTTGTTAATGAAAAAGATGCCATTCTTCTTTGAGGCTATGCCTATAATAATGGTTATTATTTCATTTCTTATGGTATCAAATGTACCTTATAATGCATTTAAAAAAATGAAATGGTCTAGACCAAAGTCTATACAGTTTTTTGTTTTATTAGTAGTTTTTCTTATAGCAGTATTTTCATATCCGCAAAATATGTTTTTTATAATATTTTTTGGATATTCGTTATCCGGAATCGTTTTTATAATTGTGAGATATTACAGAGTAAAAAAAGCTTTGATAAAAGCTTATAATGAAAAGAAGAATAAACATGAATAGAATTTTAATTTTAAAAATATTAAGTAACGGAATATTGGGAAATTGGCGACTTAGTTATCCTATTTGTTCGTAAGTTGTTTTATTATGTTAAATGAATAATTAGGAGAGTAAATATATGAAAAAAGATAAAGTGTTCTTTTTTGATACAACATTAAGAGATGGAGAACAATCACCGGGCGCAAGTATGACTTTGCCTGAAAAAATTTTGGTAGCTCAACAGCTTGCCGCTATGGGTGTTGATATTATTGAAGCAGGATTTCCTATATCTAGTGAAGGAGACTTTGAGTCTGTAAAAATAATTGCTCAACAAGTGAAGGGGCCTATAATTGCAGGATTGGCTAGAGCCAGTGAAAAAGATATTACAGCTTGTTGGAATAGTGTAAAATATTCAAAAAGACCGAGAATACACACATTTTTAGCTACATCAGATTTGCATATAGAAAAAAAATTACAAAAAACTAGAGAGCAAGTTTTTGAAATGGCTGTTAAAGCTGTAAAATTTGCAAAAAAATATTGTGATGATGTTGAATTTTCTGCAGAAGATGCAAGCAGAAGCGATGTAAATTATTTGTGTAGTATTGTAGAAGCTGTTATTGATGCAGGAGCTACTACTGTAAATATTCCTGATACAGTCGGATATAATCTGCCGGAAGAGTTTGGAAATTTAATAGCAACAATTAGAAAAAATGTTAAGAATATTAATAAAGCAATAATTAGTGTTCATTGTCATAATGATTTAGGGTTAGGTGTTGCAAACTCTTTGGCTGCTATCAGCAATGGAGCAAGGCAAGTAGAATGTACAATTAATGGTATAGGGGAAAGAGCCGGTAATGCTGCAATTGAAGAAATTGTAATGGCTATTAAAACCAGACCTCTTTATTATCCTGTAACACACAATATTAAGACTAATGAAATTTATAAAACCAGTAAATTAGTTTCAAATTTAACAGGTATTGTTGTTCAGCCAAATAAAGCTATAGTTGGAGCAAATGCTTTTGCTCATGAATCCGGTATTCATCAAGATGGAATGTTAAAAGATAAAAGCACTTATGAAATAATGTCTCCTCAAGATGTTGGTGTACCTGAAAGTTTATTAGTATTAGGCAAACATTCCGGAAGACATGCTTTTTTTAAAAGATTAAAAGATTTAGGATACAAATTAGAAAGTAAAGTTTTGGAAGATTTGTTTTTAAAATTTAAATTGCTTGCTGATAAGAAGAAATGTATTTTTGATGACGACATAGTTTCTTTGGTTGAAGAAGGTGCATCAGGTATAAAAGAAACATATACGATTGATTATGTCAATGTTACTTCCGGAGTTGGTGTTATTCCAACAGCAACTATCAGATTAATAAAAAAGAATAAATCGAAATCTGAAGTTTTACAAGAAGCATCTTGCGGCACAGGGCCTGTAGATGCAGCTTATCAGACTATTAATAAAATTACAGGATTAAAAGTTGATTTGATTGATTACTCTTTAAGAGCTGTTTCCGGTGGAGAGGATGCTCAAGGTGAAGTTAATATAAAAGTTAAGTATGAAGAATCTTTTTATACGGGTAAAGGCACATCAACAGACATCATTGAATCAAGTATAAAAGCATATATTCATGCTATAAATAAGATAGTAGTTATGCAAACAGGAGGGAAAAAGTAAATGGGTAGTACTATAACTGAGAAAATTTTGGCAAGTCACTGTGGTAAAAAAGTTGTTAAAGCTGGTGAGTTTATTGAACCTAAAATTGATATTTCTTTATCAAACGATGTTACAGCTCCAATTGCGATAAAAGAATATTTAAAAACTAATACAAAAAAAGTTTTTGATAAAAACAAAATAGTATTTGTAATGGATCACTTTACACCAAATAAAGACATAAATAGTGCAGAAAATGTTAAATTCGTCAGAGAATTTGCAAAGAAAGAGAAGATACTGCATTACTATGAAGGCGGAAATGTTGGTGTAGAACATGCGTTGCTTCCTGAAAAAGGTATAGTTGTACCTGGTGATATAGTTGTTGGTGCAGATTCTCATACTTGTACTTATGGAGCTCTAGGAGCTTTTGCAACAGGTGTTGGTTCTACAGATATAGGTGCATCTATGTCAACCGGAAAAATATGGTTAAAAGTTCCTCAAACAATTAAATTTGTTTACAAGGGGAAACTTAATAAATGGGTCAGCGGGAAAGATTTAATACTTTATACTATCGGTAAAATAGGTGTTGATGGAGCATTATATCAAGCTATGGAATTCACCGGTGAAGTTATTAATAAGCTTAATATGAATGATAGATTTACTATGGCTAATATGGCTATTGAAGCAGGTGGAAAATCAGGAATATTCCATGTAGATAAAAAAACTATTGATTATGTTTCAAAAAGAGCTTTAAGAAAATTTAAAGTTTTTGAAAGTGATAAAGATGCAGAATATGTTGATACTATTGAAATAAATTGTTCTGAAATTTATCCTCAAGTATCAGTACCATTTTTGCCTTCGAATGCAAAATCTGTAAAGTCTTTGAAAAAGACATATATTGACCAAGTTGTTATTGGTTCATGTACAAATGGAAGAATTGAAGATTTAAGAATAGCAGCATCAATAATGAAAAATAAAAAAGTTCATAAAGATGTTAGAACTTTAATTATTCCTGCAACTCCACAAGTTTATTCTGATGCTTTAAAAGAAGGATTATTGAAAATATTTATGGATGCAGGAGCAATAGTTTCTGCACCTACTTGCGGACCTTGTCTTGGCGGACATATGGGAATTTTAGCAAGTGGTGAAAAATGTGTTGCAACTACAAACAGAAATTTTGTTGGTAGAATGGGACATGTAAAATCAGAATTATTTTTAGCAAATCCTGCTGTTGCAGCAACATCAGCAATTAAGGGTTATATTGCAGATCCAAATGAATTAAATAATGGAGCAAAAAAATGATATTAAAAGGTTTCGTTCATAAATATGGTGCAAATGTAAATACAGATGAAATTATTCCTGCAAGATATCTTAATACTTCTGAACCTAAGGAACTTGCAAAGTATTGTATGGAAGATATAGACAAAGATTTCGTTAAAAATGTTAAAGTTGGTGATATTATAGTTGCAGATAGAAATTTTGGTTGTGGTTCATCAAGAGAACATGCACCTATAGCAATAAAAGCTGCCGGAATATCTGCTGTTATTGCAAAATCTTTTGCAAGAATATTTTTTAGAAATGCAATAAATATTGGTCTTCCGATTTTAGAATCAGAAGAAGCAGTTGATGCAATAGAGAAAGGTGATAAGATTGAAATAGATTTAGCCAACGGCTTAATAAAAAATCTAACAAAAAAACAAAATTATAAAGCACAGCCTTTTCCGGAATTTATGCAAAAATTGATAAAATTTGGTGGCTTGCTCCCTTATATTAAGGGAACAAAAACAGGGGGAAAATAAGATGGGGAAGACATATAAAATTGCTCTTTTGCCTGGTGATGGAACAGGTCCGGAAGTTTTAAATGAAGGTATCAAAGTTATTAAGGCTGTTGCAAAAAAAACAAATGTAAACTTTGATTTTGTAAATTATGATTTAGGTGGAGAGAGATATAAAAAAACCGGTGAAGTTTTGCCGGATTCATGTGTTGAAGAATTTAAAAAATTTGATGCAATGTATTTAGGTGCAATTGGTCATCCTGATGTAAAACCTGGAATACTTGAAAAAGGAATTTTATTAAGACTTAGATTTGAACTTGATCAGTATATTAATTTAAGACCGGTTAAACTTTATCCTAATGTAGAGTGCCCTTTAAAAGACAAAGGTCCTGAACATATAGATTTTGTTGTTGTCAGAGAAAACACTGAGGGTTTATATGTGGGAGCAGGCGGAAATGTAAGAAAAAATACTCCAAATGAAGTTGCTATTCAAGAATCAATTAATACAAGATTTGGTGTTGACAGATGTTTGAAATATGCTTTTGAAGTTGCACAAAAAAGAAATAAAGACAATAAACTTATGTTATGTGGAAAAACAAATGTATTAACATTTGCTTTTGATTTATGGGAAAGAGCATTCAGAGAGATGGGAGCAAAACAATATCCAAATATTAAACTTGATTATGCTCATGTTGATGCAACATGTATGTGGATGATAAAAAATCCGGAATGGTTTGATGTTATAGTAACAGATAATCTTTTTGGTGATATAATTACAGATTTGGCAGCTATGATTCAAGGTGGTATGGGTATTGCTTCAGGAGGAAATATAAATCCGGAAGGTGTTTCTATGTTTGAACCTATGGGAGGTTCAGCACCAAAATATACAGGACAGAATGTTATAAATCCTTTAGCAGCTATAATGGCAGGTTCAATGATGCTTGATACTTTAGGATTATCTACAGAAGCTAAAATGATAGAAAATTCTGTTGTTAAAGCTTTGTCCAGCGGTCAAATTAAGAGTTTGGCAGCGGGAAAGATGGGGATGGGAACGACCCAGGTTGGGGATTTAATCGCCAACAGTTTGTAAGATATATTAACGACTTTAATATTTTGTTTACACCTTTGAATCTTCAAAACTTATTTACTGCTTCGATAAAAGTAAACTTTGTTTTGGAAATACTTCGGGTCATTCAAAGTCTTAAGGTTTTGATGACAAAACTTTAAAAGTTTACTTACTAAAATATAGAATAAACAAGTTATTTCATCTTATATAGAAGAGAAAATATAAGGAGTAGGAGAATGAAAAAGTATAAAGTTGCAGTTGTAGGAGCTACCGGAGTTGTCGGAAATGAAATGATAAAGATGTTGGAAGAAAGAAATTTTCCTGTAGAATCTGTAAAGTTTCTTGCTTCATCAAGATCTGTTGGTAAAACATTAAAATTTAAAGGTGAAGATATAGCTGTTGAACTTTTAACACATGATAGTGGTAAAGGAATGGATGTTGCTTTGTTTAGTGCCGGTGGACAGACTTCAAAAGATTTTGCTCCGTCATTTGCAAAAGATGGCTGTTTTGTAATTGACAATTCCAGTGCATGGAGAATGGACGACAACTGTCCATTGGTTGTGCCTGAAGTAAATCCTGATGATTTATCAAAAGATAAAAAAATAATTGCAAATCCAAATTGTTCAACAATACAAATGGTAGTTGCACTAAAACCATTGCATGATTTTGCTAAAATAAAAAGAGTTATAGTTTCTACATATCAGTCTGTTTCAGGTGCAGGTGCGAAAGGACTTGCAGATTTAGAGGCTCAATCAAAGGCTTATGGTAAAGGTGAAACAATGCCTGAGCCAACAAAATTTCCATATCAGATAGCTTTTAATTTAATACCTCAAATAGATGTTTTTGATCCTAATGGATATACAAAAGAAGAAATGAAAATGACAAATGAAACAAAAAAAATTATGGGTGATAATTCAATACTAGTTAGTGCAACTTGTGTAAGAGTACCTGTATTTAGAGCTCATAGTGAGTCTGTATGGATTGAAACAGAAAAAGAATTAACTTCAGAAAAAGCAAAAGAGCTTTTATCAACAGCAAAAGGGATAGAAGTTATGGATGATACAAGCAAAGGTATATATCCTATGCCAATACAAGCACAAAATCAACAAAGAACATTTGTAGGCAGAATAAGAAGTGATATATCCTGTAAAAATGGTTTGACATTCTGGGTAGTATCAGATAATTTGTTAAAAGGTGCAGCTCTTAATGCAGTTGAAATAGCAGAAATGTTAGTGGCAAAAAATATATTGTAATTATAAATATGAAAAAACTTATAGTTAATGCAGACGATTTTGGGTATAGAACAGAAATAAATAAAGCTATTATCTATGCCCATAAGAGTGGGGTAGTGAAAAGTACATCTATGTTGGTTAATAGAGATGCTTTTGACGAAGCTGTTATTTTAGCTAAAGAAAATCCGTCGTTAGGTATAGGTTTACATATAGACTTAGATAAATTTTTTTATATAGACCATAATCTTGGTATTTCTAAAGGATGGGTAGATAATAAAGTTTTAGATAAGAGGATAATAAAGTCAGAAATCAAACAACAACTTGACAAGCTGTTATCAACAGGGATAAACATCGACCATTTTGACAGCCACCATCATACACACTTGTATAAAGAAGTTTTAGAAGTCTTGGTAGAATTATGTAAAGAATATAAAGTATCTGCAATCAGGTTTTTTAATAAGTTTTATAATGACCAATATATAGCAAGCGAAATGAAAGATTTACTCAGATTAAATAAAATTAAATTTCCAAACCATTTTATTGAAGGTTGGTATTACGGTAATGTTGACGAAACTTTTGATATTTCTGAGTTGATGACACATCCGGGTTATGGCGAAATTTGGAGAGAACTTGAGCTTGGGGCATGTTGTGATATCGTGTTGAAAGAATATTGTCAGAGAAATAATATTTCTATAATAAAATTTTCTGAACTTTAAGGTATTATTTCATTGACAATAATAGATGTTATAAACTAAAATATTCGTAATATGTGTTATTATGTATTATTTATATATATTATTTGGAGGAGTAATGAAATTTAAACAACTTTTGTTGTTGGTGCTCTTTTTTGTTTTTTGTATATCATTAAATGTTTCTGCGGATGATTTAAAAATTGAGGACGGTAAAAATTTAAAGTTTGAGTTCAAAGGTTATAATGATTATGATGATCAACAAGTTTATGATAATGTAACAATCGGAGCAGGAACAAAAGTTGTGCTCGATAGTCAATGGCAGTATATGTTTATCAGTTCTGACACTGTTACTACATATTCTGAAGGTATTTTGTATGATACTACCACTGTTCCTGTATCATCATCTTCTGTTATAGATTCACTTGAAACTACAGCATATAAATATAGAAATGACGAAATTATTGCGACACTGTCTATAGCAAAAGATGGAGTTCTTACACTTAATTCAGGCAGTGAACTATCACTGAGAAATCAATATAGTTTAATTACTTCTACACAGGATGTTTCTTTAAAATATTCTATTGTAGGACAAGATGATGATGGCAATGATATTATTGCTTTAACTGAAGAGAATACTTCAAACATGAGATATACTGAGGCAGATGGTTATAAGGATTGTACAAAATATGATAATACTTATTATAATCGAAATATTCTTGATTCAGTAGATATATTTACCGGAGATATTAAATTTGAAGAAGGTATAGTTGATACAGTTTTAACATTTCAGGAGTCTTCAACAAATTCTGCAAAAAAGAATGGAATATTACCTACAGCAAAGGAATCTGTCGTAGTTCCGGGTAAGGGTGTGACAGGATCGACTACTGAAACAGATTCAATTGAAGATATATCTGAAGGTAAACCAACTGTAGAATATACAGAATTTGTGAACAATTTTCAGGTAAATTCAAACAGGGCTGTATTTAATACCATAGGTGATATATATTTAAATGGTAAAGAATTTTCTGTTGATGGTTCATCTAATTCTTTTATATCTGGGAATGGAACTATTGTTAAGGCGGGAGCAGGGACTCTTTATTTGTCATATGAAAAAATTCCTGGTCAATCGAAATATGTTGATTCCTCTGCTTTGACAGGTTCTAATACAGGATATGCTTGGTCTATAGAAGATGGAATATTAGCGGCATCAATACAAGAAAATTTGGGAACAGGAAATATAAATATAGATACTGAAGGTTCTTTAGCTTTATTAACAATGTCAGAAAATTTTGCTAATAATATTACTTCTAACAGCGGAGGGATTATACTTCAAAATGGGGTTTCTTCATCATTAAGATCTAATATTGAATTGTCAGGTGATATAACTGGAAGTGCTGTGAATTTTTCGATGCTTGGATATTCTAATTTAGCATTAACCGGCACAAATACAGTTGATAATTTTGCAATATATTTTTCTGGTAAAGAAAATAATTTATTTTTAAATGTTTCAAATTTAGCAGACCAATCTGTTACTGCAAGCAATGTAACAGAAATTGAGTCTGATAAGCAATTTTCAAATTTTACATTAGTTATAGACCAAGATTCTGATATTGAATATAAAGGTTCATTGAATGGAGAGATGTATGTTACAAAAACAGGAACAGGGACATTAACTCTGTCCGGAACAAATACATATACTGAAGGTACATATATATCAGAAGGTTCTATATTAATGACTAATGCCAGTTCTCTTGGAACCGGAAAGATTTTGTTTGATTCAGGAGTCAGAGGCAGTTCTTCAACTTATGCTTCAATTGGCGTGTCAAGTCTTACAGTAGGTACAATTGATTTATTGAATAATATACATATAGATGAAGGGGCTGTATTTAATGTATATGAT
>Ga0265294_10005573_pt1 | contig 15352 bp, 16 predicted proteins | sample MunlanPumphouse3_FD_192504 | JGI IMG/M metagenome (GOLD analysis project Ga0265294, IMG submission 192504) | Groundwater microbial communities from a municipal landfill in Southern Ontario, Canada - Pumphouse #3 | ecosystem: Environmental > Aquatic > Deep subsurface > Groundwater | place... | reverse complement strand
AAACCATAACATTCAAAGTGGAAGTCAATTAAACAAGAAAGATTTAATTGAATACATTTTATCTGAGTATAGTAAAACTAAAGAAGATTATGAAGTTCCAAAAGATGATTCAGTATATGAAATGGCTATTCCACTTCCATATGGACAAGAAGAAGTTGATGTTGAAGCATTAGAAGCTAAGATTGCAGAATTAACAGCTGAAAAAGAAAAGCTTGAAAAAGATGCAGCTAAAAATGCTCGTGAAATCAATCGCAACAAGAAAAAGATTGGTGAACAAGATAAAGAAATCGCTAGATTACTTGCATTAATCGCAGCTAAAGAAAAAGAATATGATGAATTAAAAGCTGCTAAAGCAAAAGTTAAAGAAGACAAAGCTACTGATAAAGAACAAGATGCAGCAATTGCTAAACTTGAAGAAGAAATCAAAGCATTACAAATTGAACTTGCTGTACTAAAAGCTAAAGAAGGCGAAGAAAGTGAATTAACTGAAGAAGAAGTTAAAGAAGCAAAACGTAATTTTGCTTTAGACATTATTTGGTTAGTATTCTTCGTTTTAGTACTAGCATTCTTAATGTACGCAATTTTCTCAATGCTATAGAAATTACTTTGATAGGAGAGTAATATGAATAAGAATAAAAAGCTCCTTGGGTTATTTACTATAAGTCTAATCGTATCAATCTCCTTATTAATTTACACAATTCATCAGTTTGTGACTAATGTGTCTCATAGTAGTACTTATATTTGGATGGGACTTGGAGTTTTATTAACTAATCTTATATTTATTTTAGTTAGTGTACTTTTATTTTTTAAAGAAGAAATATTTTTAGGTCATTTAGTTTTATTATTCAAAATGATCTTTATTCCAACGTTTACTAGTGCTCATAATTTATTACAAGGAAATCCAACAGCTGATTTATTCTTTATAATCTTGTTTTTGATTTCTACAGTTTGTATGTTCTTTGGTTTAAAGATGAAACCAGTTGTTATTAGACATATTAGATGGTTATCATATTCAGGTATTTTACTTGCTTTTGTTTATGAAAGTATCGTTTATAATGTCCAACAAGGCTTATATACAAACATTCCAAACTTTGTTTTAATTAGCACTCACAGACGTGAATCAAAGATTCTTTTTACTTCAGTATTTATTAGGTATCCATTTATCTTAGTTGATGCTTTAGTAAATAATCCAAATCAGCCAGTATTTTTCTATTTGGCTACGATTATCGGAATACTATTCTTTATTTATACGTTAGTTAATTTATTTTTAAAACCAAGTAGATTTCCCAAAAGTTAAATATAAAGATAAAGAAAAGAGTTAGTAAAAACTAACTCTTTTTAATATATTTTTAAGACGTATATGTTATAATGTTTTAGTATAGGAGTGAGAGAATATAGAAAAATGAATGTAATATTAAAAACAAACAATCTAACAAAACGCTATAAAGATTTAAAAGCCTTAGATAATGTTAGCTTAACAATCTATGAAGGTGATATTTATGGGTTTGTTGGGGAAAATGGTGCTGGTAAAACAACTTTAATTAGAGCAGTTTCCGGTTTAATCTTTCCTAGTTCAGGAACTTATGAGCTTGGTGGTGTAGATTATAAAGATTCAGAAATTGCTAAAGTAAGAGGAAAGATGGCTGCGATTGTAGAGTCACCAGCATTATATTTAAATATGAGTGCATATAATAATATGTTAATGCAAGCAGAGTTAATAGGTGGTGTAGACCCAAAAGAAATTGATGTTATTTTAAATGATGTAGGTTTAGGTTATTTAATTAATTCTAAGAAGAAAGCTTCAAATTTTTCTTTAGGAATGAAACAAAGACTAGCAATTGCTATGGCTTTATTAAATAAACCTAGGTTTATGATTTTAGATGAACCGATGAATGGTTTAGATCCTGAGGGTATTATTGAGGTTCGTAATTTAATTTTAAAACTTAATAAAACAGATAAGATTACATTTTTAATTTCTTCGCATATTTTAGAGGAATTAGCTAAGGTATGTAATAGATATGGTTTTATACATAAAGGCAAGTTAATCCAAGAAATTGGTGCTAGTGATATTGGTGTATTTTCTGAAGAACATTTAAAGCTTAAACTTAATGATAATCAAAAAGGCTATGAGTTATTAAAGAAAGACAATGAAAAAGTTGAATTAAGAGATAACTATATTTATGTTTTTGGTAAGTATGAAGTAAATACAATAATTGAAAAGTTACGTAAAGAAAACTTAAATATTCTTGAGATTACGACTGTTAAACCTAGTATCGAAGATATTTATTTAAAGGTAATAGGAGGCAAAAATGTTTAGAAAATCATTAAGAGCTGATTTTAATCGTTTAAAGAAAGATAATTTACTTTGGATTTCTGTGATTGTTGTTAGTGCTTTTGCTTTATTTACTTTTTTAATCTATTTATTAATTCATAATTTAACTGCTGATGAAGAGTTTATGCCAGCTGTTATTACAACACTAACAGGTTTTAAATCTGCTTTGAATCTAACAAATAATGCTGGTTTAATTATTTTAATTATGAGTATAGTTTTACTTGCAAAAGATTTTAGACATGGAACAATTAGAAATAAGATAATTGTTGGTATTAAAAGAAGAGAAGCATACTTTTCAAGTTTAATTGTTACTTATTTATATGTTGTTGCAATTATGACTTTCAATGCTGTTTTAACTGCTTTACTTTTCTCTACGACTTTTAAAAGTGGTGTAACAGAAGGAAATGTCTTTTTAGAATTTTTAAAATATTATGGAGTTGGAATTTTGCTTTTAACTCCGTGGGTAGTTATTGCTCATTTCTTAACTTATCTAACTAAGTCATTGGGGTTAGCTTTAGGAATAACACTTGGAGTATATTTCTTATTGCAAATTCTTGCGATTATTCCTCAAGTTGTTGGGGTAAGTGACACAACACAAATTTATATGCACATTAATCCTTCGATTCAAACTATGTCCTATACTTTAGGTGCAATATTTGAAGAAAAGAAAGCCCTTTGGGTTACAATTGGATCAGATGTATGTATTTCAGGATTATTAATATTTTTAGGATCATTTTTGTTTAGTAAAGCAAATCTTAAATAAGGAAAAAGACCACAGCTAACTGTGGTCTTTTTGAATTTCATAGTCTAGTTCGAAAGGTTCTTCATGTTCTTCTAAATAAGGAAGGAAATTATTATAGAAGGAGTCTCTGTCATTACTTTCGTATTGGAGGTTATCGTGCTTTAATATTTCAAAATTATATTTCCCATTAACTTTCCAACTGTTTAGAAAGCCAATTCTAATTGCATCTTCTGGACAGAAGAATGAGCAGCGCATACACATAATACAATTAGTACTAAATTTAAATTTGTTATTTTCGTATTTGATATTATTAGTAGGGCAGCTATTAACACATTTCATACATTTTGTACATTCATCTAGATTGACTTTATAGAGAAATGAGTTAAGGTAGGCTCCTAGTCTTTGGATTTTAAAGATGTTTCTTACTAGCTTGTATCTTGTCTTAAAGTCAATTCTTTTGTATTTTTTATTGCTTGTTTCATAAGCGATTTTTTTAATGAAATTACGATTAGCTTTAAGAATTCTTGAAGTAATAGCATCTTCAAATCTAAAGATAATATTATAAGGCATTAAGACGTGATATTCAGAAAGAAATTTGTTGTTATTTCTATTCATTAGTTTATAAAGATAGTAGCTAGAAGCACTATTTAGTTGATATAACTCACCACTAGTTTTGACGATAAAGTAGTGTTTGTTTTTAATCTTTAGTTCTTTAATCCTCTTTTCTACAAACCTTGGTGCAGAAAAAGCATGGATAGGGTAACTGATTCCTATTAAATCATAGTCATCCTTTAATTCTTTCACATTTTCTAAACGTAAAATATCTGTTTCAATATTCAGTTTTTGATATTCTTTTTTCAGTTCATTACAAACATAAAATGAGTTGTTTGTACCTGAAAAGACTAAAAGTAGGACTTTCATAAGAATCACCTTAATTTAATTATATGCTCTAATTCTTAAAATAAACTTAGAAATTGAAAAACTAAAAGAAAGGTTGTATAATACTAAAAGGAGTAAATTATGAAAGTAATTATTAATCACAATACAGATCCTCACTTTAATTTAAGTGTTGAAGAATATATTATCAAAAATTACGATTTAGAAGAAGATATTATTATGCTTTGGCGTAATGATAAGACAGTCGTAATTGGAAGAAATCAAAATCCTTACAATGAAGTTAATTTAGAGTATTTAGAAGCAAATGGTATTACCTTAGCAAGAAGGTTATCTGGTGGTGGTGCAGTTTATCATGATTTAGGTAATTTAAACTACACAATTTTTACAAAAGAAAAAAACGCATTTAATAACTATAAAAAGTTTTGTATGGTAATTATTGAGACTTTGAGGTATTTTGGAATAGAAGCGAATTTTGAGGGCAGAAATGACATTTATATTGATGGTGCGAAGTTTTCAGGTAATGCTCAGTATTTTTACCAAGATAAAATGTTTCACCATGGAACGATTCTTTTCTCAGTTGATTTAAATACTTTATCAAAAGTATTAGTTTCAAAAGAAAAATATGAAGATAAAGCTGTAAAAAGCAATAAAAGCAAAGTAGTTAATTTAAAAGAAATTAATAGTTCAATTACAATTGAAGCTGTTATAGAAACTTTAATTACAAAAGTTTTAAAGCTTAAAAAAGAAGACTTATATGTTTTAAACGAAAATGAGTTAAAAGAAGTAGAAAAAATAAAGAACGAAAGATTTGGTCTTTGGGAATGGAACTATGGCAAGAACTTTAGTTTTCAAAAGATAAAAAAAGCTAAGTTTAAAGGTGGAACAATTGAATTAACCTTTGAAGTTAAAAATGGTTTAATCAATAATGTTAAAGTTTATGGTGATTTTTTTGGGGTTAAGACTAATAGTGATTTAGAAGAGTTATTAATTAATAAACCATATAATAAAGAGTATATAGGTAAGTTATTTAGAGAAGAAAAGGTTGATAATTATTTTTATTTAATTACAAGTAATGAGATAATTGATTTACTTTTTGAATAATCTTGAAAAAAAGATGAAAATGTGATACACTTTTATCACCTAAAGAAAGGAAGATAGATAAATGGACATTTGGCTCCAGTTGATTTTATTAGTAATTTTAATATTCATTAATGGTTTTTTTGCAGCATCAGAGATGGCAATTGTTTCTTCAAACAGATTAGTTATTGAAGAAGAGGCTGATAAGGGGCGTAAAAAAGCTAAAACTTTATTAAAGCTTTTAGATGATGAATCAAAGTTTTTATCAACAATTCAAGTAGTGATTACTTTAGCAGGAATGTTTTCGGCATCATCTGCAGCAGTTAAGCTTGCAATACCAGTAGGTAAACTATTTGAAAAACTGGGAACAAGCGTTAATGCAGGTTATACGATTGCAATTGTAGTGTTGACGATTTTAGTTGCCTTCTTTAACTTAGTTTTTGGTGAACTTGTTCCTAAAAGGGTAGCTTTAATTAAAAAGGAGAAACTTGCAATAGCAGTTGCTCCAATAATTATGTTTTTTAAGGTAATCTTAACTCCTTTTGTATGGCTTTTATCTGGTACAACTAATTTAGTTTTAAGAATTTTTGGTTATAAGAGACATGAAGAAGAAGGCGAATTTACAAAAGAAGAGATGAAGAGATTGCTTAAAGCAGGTAAGGCTTCTGGATCATTAAGCGATAATGAAAGTAAGATGATAGCTTCAGTATTTATGCTTGAACAATTCGATGCATCAGATATAATGACTCCAAGAAAGTTAGTTTATGCGATTGATGTTGATGATGATATTAAAAAAATAATTGATGAATATATTGAAAATGGTTATTCAAGAGTTCCTGTTTATGAAAAGGACATTGATAATATTATTGGTATTTTGTATAACAAAGACTTATTAAGAGCATTAAAGAACAAAGGTAATCATAATATTAATTTAAAAGAGATTTTAAGACCAGTTTACTTTGTTTCTGAGACAATGAAAGCTGATAAGATGTTTCAAGAGATGCAACATAATCATAGTTATATTGCAATTGTAATTGATGAGTTTGGTGGATTTTCGGGAATTGTAACTTTAGAAGACTTAGTTGAAGAGATTGTTGGGAATATCTATGATGAAGATGACCAAAGTGATATTAGATTAGTAGCAGAAGACACATATCTTACAAAAGGTATTGTTCCAATTCAAGATATTAATCGTACATTGGATGTTGAGATTCCAATTTCAACAGATGACTCGTATGATTCTGTAGGTGGATTATTAATCTATTTACTTGAAAGATTACCTAATGAAGAAGATAAAAATAAGACATTAGAGTTTGCAAACTTAGAGTTTAAGATTATAGATGTAAAGAAAAATACGATTAATAAAGTGCAAATAAAAATTTTAAAACAAGAAAACATAGAAGAAGAAGACTAACTAAAAAGTTAGTCTTTTTTTGTTTTTATGCTTGATATCGTTTTCACAATTTGTTATAATAGTGAGGAATGTTATTCATTTAAGAAACGAGGTGAAGATTTATGGATAGCACAACACTTTATATTGTTATTGCAACAGTAGGAGTAGGCATACTTGCCTTTATCGTTGCTTATTTTCTTTATCGTTGGGTTAAGAAATTACCTTCTGATAACGAAACAATTGAAAAAGTAGGAGGTCATATTAGAAGAGGAGCAAATACTTTCTTAAAGAGAGAGTATACAGTTCTTGCAATTTTCGCAGGAATAGTAGCTTTACTTATTCTATTGTTCTTACCAGAGCCTATTTGGGTAGGAGGTGCATTAGAGAATGTACTAATGGCCGGATTTTATTTATTAGGTACATTATTATCAGCAATTGCCGGTAAGGTTGGAATTATGGTAGCTACAACAGCTAATGTAAAAACAGCAGAAGCAGCTAAAAGAGGAGGAATTTCTCAAAGCTTCTTAGCTGGATTTAGAGGTGGATCTGTAATGGGTCTTGCCGTTGTTGCTACATGTGTAATTGGTATTTCAGCAATCTATGGTTTAACTCAAGGAGTTGATTCATTAAATGATTTTACTGCAAGTACGATGTTAGGTTTTTCATTCGGAGCAAGTTCTCTAGCTCTGTTTGCAAAGGCTGGTGGAGGAATCTTTACGAAAACAGCAGATATTTCTGCTGACTTAGTAGGTAAGGTTCAATACGGAATTCCAGAAGATGATCCACGTAACCCTGCTGTTATCGCAGATAACGTAGGAGATAACGTTGGGGACGTTGCCGGAATGGGCGCTGACTTATTTGACTCAAACGTAGCAGCGATTGCAGCTGCCTTAGTTATAGCAATTAACTTAGATGATCCTGGTGTAAGAAATAACTTTATTCAAACAATTTTAGTATTCTCAGGTCTAGGATTATTATCAACAATCATCGGTATTTTATTTGCGAGAATGGGTAAACATGATAACCCAAGTAGAGCATTAAATATTGGTACTTATGTAACAACTGGATTATTTGCAGCATCTAGTGCTTTATGTACATGGCTTTTAGGTTTTTCTTGGTATGTATGGGGAGCAGCTATTGTTGGTTTAGCAGTAGGTACAATTATTGGTATTGCAACTGACTATTATACAAACGATGTTCACAAACCTGTCCAACAAACAGCTAAACTTTCTGAAGATGGACCAGCATTTACAATCCTTTCAGGTGTAAGTTATGGATTCTTATCTGTTCTACCTGCAATGGTTGGTATTGCGATTGCCGCTGTTGCAAGCTTTATGCTTGTACAAAAATCTGCACCTACTCATGAACTAGCAGGAACTTATGGAATGTTTGGTATTTCCATGGCAGCAGTAGGAATGTTATCAATTGTTGGTATTATTGTAAGTAATGATGCTTATGGTCCAATTGTAGATAACGCTAGGGGCTTAGCTGAAATGGGTGGATTTGGTGAAGAGATTGTCGAGATTACTGATAAACTTGACTCAGCAGGAAATACAGTTAAAGCAGTTACAAAAGGATTCTCAATTGGTGCTGCAGGATTAACTGTTGTATCTTTACTTGGAGCATTTATTAGTGAAGTAAATGAAAGAATCCTTAATGCTGGTTTAGGTGGTTATTTTAACGCTTTTGGTAATCGTGTAGAGCCATTTGAATACTTTAATATTACTGATCCAGTAGTATTCTTTGGTATTATAATTGGTGCAGCAGTTCCTGCTGTCTTTAGTGCTCTATTAATGATGGGAGTTAATAAGAATGCTAGCCGTATGGTGCAAGAGATCCATCGTCAATTTAATGAAATTGAAGGATTACTTGAAGGTAAAGAAGGAGTAGAAGCAGAATACGATAAATGTATTGATATTGCTACTGTAGGCTCTTTAAAAGAATTAATTCCTAGTGGTTTATTTGCTATCCTAACAACAATTATTGTTGGTATTATAGGTGGTGTAAGTGCGATAGGAGGTTTCTTATTAGGTAATATTGTTTCTGGTCTATTACTTTCATTGTTTATGAGTAACGCAGGTGGCTTATGGGATAATGCGAAGAAGTATGTCGAGGCAGGCCATAATGGTGGAGTTGGAAGTGATGCTCATAAAGCAGCAGTTATCGGAGATACTGTTGGTGATCCTTTCAAAGACACAGCAGGACCTTCAATTAATACCCAAATTACAGTAGTAAGCTTAGTTGCCTCAATCTGTTCTGGTATTTTCTTAAATATCGGTGGACTAGGTTTATTTTAAGATTTAGTTAAAAAAGCCCCTAAAAAGGGCTTTTTTAGATCTTTTTTTAAAAAAGGTTTACATAAATAAAATAAATATGTTATAATATGATTATAGGAGGTTATATATGAAAAGAAAATTTTGCATGATTATTTCATGTCTATTGTTTTCGGTTTTGTTAAGCTTAATAACGCCTATGCAAGCTAAGGCGTTCACTGTTGTTTTCCCGATTGATACTAGTTCGAAAATTACTACTCAATCATCAATAGTTTATATTTTTGATAATTTTGAAGAATTAACTGAAGTTCCTGATTATATTAACTATGATAGTGATTTAGATGCTTGGAAATTATTCAACTTTATGGAAGCTCTCTATTTTGAAAATAGTGATGTTAGTCAAAATGAAATTCAAGCTTTATTATTTAACTTTAATATTTCTTATACCACATCAACTGTTAGTGAATTATATTCTGAAGTTAGACCGTTTAAGACACGATATTACGTAAACGATAATAGTTATTTAGGAAGAAGTTCTTTTTCTGATAATTGGGAAACGGTAAATTTTGTTTTAAGAGTTATACGTTATAACAGAGGCACTAGGTATATTCCACCTTTTCCACCTGAACCACCAACTCCAAGTCCGATATATAAAACATATGGACCATTTTTAAGATTTTTTAATGGCGCACAATCGGTGTATGGATATGATCAAAATTATACACCTAAAATCTCATTTAATTATACATATGGAGTATTTAATAATGTAGATATTCAAATGACCTTAATAGATGATGATAAACTTATTATAGAACATGGTGATACTAAAATTTATATGGACAAGAATACACATTATTCTAGAAACACACATCAACCAAATTTTCCATCAAATTTCACAAGTTTTAAAAATTTATATGATTTTGAAGAAAGTTCCGCTTATTTTCATAAAATAGCATTATATAACGGTGATACATCAAATTTTGCTAATAAAAAATATCATGTTACGCCAAGTTCACATATACTAAATAAATGGTCTAACAGTAAATATGAAGTAGTTTATTCTGCTGATAATAAAAAAGAAGAAAATTCTTTAGTTTATGGAACTTTTAATTATTATAACACAGGAATTAATCATTATTTATATGATGTTTATCCCTATTTAATTTGGGGTAATGATTCTAATGATACATCATTAATTAGAGAAAGAATGCACTGGGATTATGATGCTTGGCGCTTGGGAAGTGCTTATAAATATCGAGGTAGCACTTTATATCAAACATATCAAGGAAAATTAAGAATTCTTGAAAATGATTTGATAAAATTAGAAGGGAGGGTGTAAACACATGAGTGAAAAATTTGCAATAAAAAACAAGAAGTTTTTTCTAAGTAATTTAATTGGAATTGTCGTTTTAGTTATTTTAGGATTTTTGATGTTTACTAGTTTAGTTGAAGAAAGTATGACCGGAAGTTTGTTTTTAGTTTTCAAATTTCATTATACGACTTTATTCATCACTACATTTTTGTTTTTCTTAGTCTTAGTTTCTAGTTTTATGAATTTGTCTTTAAAGTCATCACTATTTGAATCTTTAGTTCCTTTAGTTTTGATTTTTGGCTTAATCATTATTGAACTATTTATAAGGTTTGATTACATTAGTGAACACAATGCTTTTGCGATATGTTTGCTAATCAGTTATCTTTTGTATTTTGTTTATTTAATTTGTGCTTTGTTTATTTTAGATAAGATAAAATGGTATAAGTATTTGCATTTAGGGTTTCCTTTGCTTTACTTTATTGCTTTTCTTTTTATTAAGGTCTCAAGTACTTGGGGCTATGTTTTATTAGCTGTAATCGTATTATTTGCTTTAGGGATTAGTAGTTTTAGTTTGATTAAAAACAAGGAAAATGAAAAACGGGGGTTTTTAATAATTGCTACTGTGAATTTATTTTTGATTACAATCCTACCGTTGATGATTTTAATGGGGGTGGCATCATGAAAGCTAAGTTAGAGAAAATTTATCCAGTTTTAGTTGGTTTAGTTAGTTTAGTTTCACTATTACCACTAATTGTATATGCGATTGATAAATTTAGTCAAATATTTGTGATTTTGATTACAGTATCAATATTGCTTTTAGGATTTTATCTTTTAAATCAAACTTTTGGTAAATCTTTAGATAAAAGAGCAAAAAGCATTTTAGATCTTGTTCTTTTAATAACAGGTTTCATTATTAACATTTTTCTTTTAGCTTCTTTGAAACGTTATTTTTATTATGAGATTTTATTGTACTTTTGTTTAGTTACATTGGTGATTAAAATAGCTACTGTCGTTTTAGAGATTTTTGGTTTAAGAAAAGTTAATTATTTTATTTTGCTTATTACTCCTTTAGTTTTAGGATTAGTTTATGCCATTTTATATATCAGTAAATATGAGTTTAAGTATTTTACATCTTATTTGTATTTACTTACTCCACTTATTTTTTGGTTTAGTACATCTTTATATACTTTACTGTTTTTTAAAGGAAAAGAAGATAAGGGGATGGTGCTTTTAGGAATGGCAAGTTATGCTCTTTTACTTGTAATTTTATTTGAAGTGTTATTATTTGAGTGTTATATTTTAGGTTAAATTAAAGAAAAGAAAAGAATAAGAGCTAATTTATTAGCTCTTATTTTATTTTGGAAAATAAAAAAGCACTTGAATAAAACTTGATATTTTAGTATAATAGTGATAGTTGGAGGTAGATATGAAAGAATTACTATTAGCATCAAGGTCAAGAAGAAGAAAAGAAGTTATGGATTTTTCGGGACTTAAAAGTAGAATTGTCGTTGCTTTAGTTGATGATAAAGTGGAAGATGTTTCGCCTTTAGAAGAAGCACAAATTTTAGCAAAAAGAAAATGTGACTATGTACATCGCCAATATCCCAATGATATCGTGATTGGTGTTGTTTCTGTGGTGAATTTAGAAGGTAAGTCTTTACCAAAACCAAAAGATGAAGAGCATGCTAAAGAGATTTTAAGACTTTTAAGTGGGAAAACGCATGAAGTTATTACAGCTTGTTATTTGAAATACAAAGACAAAGTTGAATATGTAGATGCAGTAACGGAAGTTACTTTCGCTGATATGAGTGAAGATGAGATTGAGTATTATGTCAATACGGGCGAAGTTTTTGATAAACCGGGTGCTTATAGTGCTAAGGGATTTGGAAGCCGTTATATTAAGAAAATCGATGGAGATATTTATAACACTTATGGTCTTCCAGTATACCAAGTATATTCAGCTTTAAAAAAGCTATGGTAGTTTAATAAGCCTTCTTGGAAGAAGGCTTCTTTATATAAGAAAGGAGTTTAAGACTTGAGAAAATTAATATTAGAGAAATTTAAAGATTCGCTTTCTGCTGTATTACCTGTATCTTTGATTATTTTGGTTTTAATCATTGGTTTTTTTAAGGTTGATCTAGGTAATATTTTGATGTTTGTTTTTGCAGCTATCTGTTTAATTATTGGGATCGCTATTTATAACTTAGGTATTGATTTATCTTTATCACGGGTAGGGGAAAAGATTGGAGCAGCTATTATCAAAAAACGAAAGATTTGGCTTTTTGTTTTTTTTGGTCTAGTTTTAGGTTTTTTGATTACTGTTGCTGAGCCGAATTTGTCTGTTTTATCTGTTCAAACAGGGATTGATCGTTTAGTTTTGATTGTCAGTATTGGGATTGGAATTGGTGTCTTTTTAGTCATAGCTTTACTGCGAATAGTTTTTCAAATTCCGATTAGATATATCTTGTTAGGTGGTTATGCTCTTGTTTTTATTTTAGGGATTTTTTTACCAGAAAAATTTGTTCCAATGGCTTTTGAGTCTGGTGGGGTAACAACAGGGCCTTTAACTGTACCTTTCATTATGGCTATTGGTGTAGGTGTTGCCTATATTAGAGGTGATAAAGGTTCAAAAGATGATAACTTTGGTTTAATTGGGACGAGTTTAATAGGAGCAATTATTGCGGTGATGATTTTAGGGCTTATCTATGATAGCCAAGGTAAACTTGATAGCCTATCAGCTTCCCCTTCTACGCTTCATGAAATTAATAGTGTTAGTGATTTTTTTCATGTTGTTTCAAGTGAAGCTGTGATTCATTTAAAAGAAGTAGCAGTTGCCTTACTGCCGATGTTAGTTTTATATTTAGTGATGCACTTTATTTTCTTTAAAGATGCTTCCAGAGTTGTATGGACAATTATTGGTGGTTTTGCGATCACTTACCTTGGTTTAACGGTTTTTTTAATTGGTGCTAATACGGGCTTTTTAGCAATCGGAGGCTATTTAGGTCAGAAGATTGCTAGTTACAATAAATGGATTTTAGTACCTTTAGCTTTAGTTTTAGGAACAGTTATCGTTTTAGCTGAACCATCGGTAGGGACTTTGAAAAGTCAAGTTCGTGATGTAACTGATGGTGCTATTTCTTCTAAAACTTTGATGGCTTTTATTTCTGTAGGGGTGGGGATTGCTGTTGCCTTAGCAATGCTTAGAGCAATTACAGGGATCTCAATTTGGTGGATTATTGTCCCTACATATGCTTTAAGTTTAGGTTTAAGCTTTATTGTCCCTAAGCTCTTTACAGCTATTGCTTTTGATTCAGGGGCTATTGTTTCAGGTCCTTTAGCAGCGGCATTTTTATTGCCGATGGCAATTGGAGCAACGACAGCTGTTGGGGGAGATGTCTTTACTGATGCTATCGGTATTGTAGCTTTTGTAGCGATGGCACCACCACTAACGATCCAAATCTTAGGTTTAATCTATAAGTTTAAAGAAAAAGCTGAAAGAGTTGACTATCAAGAGGAAGTTATTTACTTTTAGGAGGCTTAGTTATGGAAAAGCATAAAATGTTAGTATTGATCATCAATAGTAAAATGGAAAAGAAAGCAAGTAAACTAATTTATAAAATTAGTCCCTCAATGCAGTTTATCCATATTGGTAAAGGAACAGCTGAGCTTGCTGTTTTAGATGAATTAGGTGTAGGAAGAGAGCCGAAAGTGATTATGATTGCGATTATTCCTTCATCTTTAATTACAGAAGTATTAGATAAGTTAGATGAAGGGTTAAATCTACATCTACCTAATAGCGGAATTGCTTTTACTTTAGACTTAACTGCGGTTAGCGGTTTAGCTGTTTTAAAGTATTTAACAGGAAGGAAGGAATAAAATGAAAAAAATAGCTGCGCAATTAGTGATTGTAATTTGTAATTATGATTATGTTGATGATGTGATGGAAGTTGCAAAGAAAGTTGGGGCACGTGGGGGAACGATTGTTCATGGTCGCGGGACAATGACGAAAGAAACAACTAAGTTTTTTGGAATTACAATTCAACCAGAAAAAGGTTTATTGATGATTTTAGCTGATGATGAACATCAAGAGAAAATCATGAAAGCTATTAATGAAGAAAAAGGCTTAACAACAGAAGCACATGCGATTTCATTTTGTCTTCCAGTAGAAGATTATCGTGGTTTTAAGTTATAAAGCATATCGCTTTATTAAAAGATTACTGTATTGTATAATGTAATTAATAAAAGGAGGAGTTATAGATGAAAGATCCAAGATTATTTAAATGCCAAGAATGTGGGGCAATTTTAGAATATTCACCAGAACTAAAAGTTGCTAGTTGTGATGCCTTACAAGGTAAATTAAAAGAAGTTAAATTAAATGTTGAGGAAAATGTTGCTTTAGAAAAACATATTCCTGCAGTTGAAGTGAAAGGATGCAAAGTTACTGTAACAGTTGGTGATGTTATTCACCCAATGACTGATGCTCACTACATCCAATTTGTTTATCTATTAACAGATAAAAGATTACATAAGTATTATTTTAATCCAGGAGAACATCCAAGTTATACGTTTAAGCTTGAAAAAGGAGAAAAACCTTTAGCAGCTTATGAATATTGTAACTTACATGGATTCTGGAAGAAGGAGATTTAAGATGGCAAAAGAAATTAACACAAAAGAATTTAAAGAATTAGTATTAAAAGCAAATAAACCAGTTATCGTAGACTTTTTTGCTACATGGTGTGGCCCTTGTAGGATGCTTGCTCCAGTATTAGATGACTTAGCAAAAGATGCTAATGGTAACTTTGAAGTTTATAAAGTTGATATTGATAAAGATCGCGACTTAGCAATCGAATATGGTGTTATGTCTATCCCAACAATCATTGCATTTAATGGTGGAAAACAAATAAACAAGCATATTGGTTATGCAACTAAAGACCAATTAAAGAAATTGGTACAATAGTTTAAATAAATGGCTACTTTTGTAAATAAAAGTAGCTTTTTTATTTTACTTTCTCTTTACAAACTTATTACTAAAACTATGTTTTGGTTGGGCTTGATAAAAGATATAATTGACTTGTAATAAGTAAAAAAGGAGAAAAATATGAAATTATTTAAGAAAATTATTTTAGTACTAGCATTAGTATTAGGCGTAGCAGTATTAACTGCTTGTAGTTGTAAAGAAGAAAAGAAATTTTCTGAAGAAAAAATCACAGTATACACAAGAGATACTACTTCAGGAACAAGAGATGGATTCTTTACAGGAATCGGTTTCAAAGAAGCTGCAACTGACAATGCACCACTAGTAGCGGGATTTGTAGAGGTTACAGGT
>Ga0265294_10005572_pt1 | contig 15352 bp, 12 predicted proteins | sample MunlanPumphouse3_FD_192504 | JGI IMG/M metagenome (GOLD analysis project Ga0265294, IMG submission 192504) | Groundwater microbial communities from a municipal landfill in Southern Ontario, Canada - Pumphouse #3 | ecosystem: Environmental > Aquatic > Deep subsurface > Groundwater | place... | reverse complement strand
CAGTTGGAGTATTGGGTCAGTATATCGGTATCATTTTTGATGAGGTGAAGGACAGGCCGGAATATATTATTGATAAGGAGGAAAAGTACGGAGAATGATTCAAATTAGAGTTTCTCTGTGTCCGTCTGATTTTCAGAGACACTTGTGATGTGGTGTACGACTGTTTGTGGATACGGAATCTCAATGCCTTCTTTCTCAAAGGTTTCCTTGATGCGTTTACGCAACTCTCCGGCAACACTCCATTGTTCTTGAGGCTTTGTCACACCGACTATCTTGATGCTGACTGAGGAATCGTCCAGGGAATCAACCCTCAGAAATTTGGGGGCTTCATTGATGGATTCTTTCCATGCAGGATCATTGGCCATTTCCTGGCCTATCCTATTGACAACCTCAATGACATGATTCAAATCGGCTTCATAGGCAATTCCTACATTCAGGTTAATTCTTGAATAGAGTCTGGTGAGGTTGGAAACGATCTTAATTTCCCCGTGGGGGATGTAATGGACGGTTCCATTGATATCTCTGAGGGTGGTTACGCGCAGGCTGATCTCTTCAACAGTTCCGCTGATGGTGTCGATTTGGATGACATCTCCGATACGGTATTGGTTTTCAAAGATGATGAAAATTCCGGTGATGATGTCCTTGACCAGATATTGTGCACCAAAACCAATGGCTACACCGGCAATACCGGCTGTGGCCAGAATTGCCGTGATTTTTACGCCGAATTCTTCTATGACCATCATACCGGCTACGATCACAATGATGGTATTGATGGTATAGGAAAAAATATGAACCAGGGTCTGCATTCGCTTCAGTTCCGCATCTTCCGTAATCAATCTATCTGAAGCCACAGCCGCTTTTACAACCCTTTGTATGAATCGTTTGGCTATCACCTTTAATATATAGGCTGCAAGGACGATAAAAATTATTTTTATCCCGCTGGTTAAGATCCAATCGACTAATTCACTTAGAAAAGAAGTGAATTGATCCTGCATTTGTTGATGTTTAGAAAGAAGATCTATCATAATGGTCCGTTTTTTAATGATTTGTCAGGCAAAATTACAATAATTTTGAATGCTGTCCATTTTTAATTGATGTCCAACAAAAAATAACCTGCAATTTACTCCTGAGAAATAGAATTTACGTTAATTAGTTTCATTTCCATACCTAACAGTGTCTCAAAATTAGTTAATTTCTTTGTCACAAAAATCGATTCTGATTAGACTAAGTATAAAGCTTTCAATCAGTTGAGAATATTTGAAGAAATAGATGTCGGGAATCATATCGGAGTTACTCGTGTATGGTTCACGTCGAGGTAGCAAAACACTGGCATTCAGGAATAGAATGACCATAAAGATTAGATAATATTCAATCATAAATAACTTTTAACAGTAAAATCGGCATTACGAATTATATTAAATTATACTTTTACCATCAATAATATTCCCATTTATTCAATAATTATTAAACTCACAGGACCATAAAAATGAGAAAAATCACCCTGCTATTCATCCTATCCATTTTCTTTTCTAATCTGAGAGCTGAAATGGCCGTTCAAAAATATCTGATTACGGGACAAGCTGTTGAAACAAAAGATGGAAAGGAAATTCCATACGCAACAGCCACCATACAAGATCAGAAATCAAAAGTCGTCAAAAGAATGAGTAGTGATGCTTCAGGAAAGTTTACAATTCCTGTCGATAGCGCAGGAAAATATACGCTCATTCTGACTGCTTTCGGTTATACTGAATTGAAACTACCCTTTACCATCACTGAGTCAAAGACAGATTTCGGATCCATTCAAATGGAACAAGGTGTTGCCATCAAGGAGGTCTCAGTCGTCGGTCAAAAACCTTTGGTCAAAATAGATCCGGATAAAATAACCTACAGCATCGAATCCGATCCGGACGCTCAAACCAGCAACGGTTTGGAAATGCTGCGTAAAGTGCCTCTGCTGAGTGTGGATGGCGATGACAATGTCACCCTCAACGGACAATCCAATTATAAGGTATTGGTCAATGGAAAGAGTTCATCCATGATGTCAAACAACTTCAAGAACGTCATCAAAAGCATGCCTGCCAAAACCATCAAAGATATTGAGGTCATCACCAATCCGTCCTCCAAATACGAGGCTGAAGGCGTCGGAGGTATCATCAATATCATTACCCTCAAAAAAACCACCAACGGTTATAATGGAAGTGTCAGCGGTGGCTTTGATTCCCGTGGCGGACTGAACGGAAGTCTGTATTTTGCGACAACAATCAATAAATTCGGATTCTCAGCCAGTTATTACGGCAGTCAATTTAAACAGCCGACATCCGGAGGATTCTACACCAACGAAAACTCAAACAGTACGGTTTATCGCAGTAGCCGCAGTGATTACAGCAACACCTACAATGGATATTCAAGTGGTTATAATGGTGAGGCCAGCTATGACATCGACACTTTCAACCTAATCAGTATGTCCTTTTGGGGGTATTCTGGAAATTATACGAATGATGGCTTGAACACATCTGTCATCAAGGACAACAATGGCAATCTTTCCAGAAGATTTGTAAACCATAATTCAGGAGAGCAAACCTATGGTTCGTTATCCGGAAATATTGATTATCAAAAGACTTTCAAAAAGCCTGACAAAACTTTTACCATCTCCTATAAACTGGATTCAGACCCCAGTACTTCGAATAACGACAACAGGATAGATGGATGTTTCAATTATCCCGAGTATCGCCAAAGATCCAATTCTAAGAGCAATACTCAGGAACATACCATTCAGGTCGATTATTACGATCCATTAACAAAAATGCATCAACTGGAATTGGGGGTCAAGGCTATTTTTCGGGATAATTTCAGCAATTCCGACCAATACCGGAATGATACCCTTAGAACCGATTTCAGCAATGATCTGGACTATAATCAATATATTATTGGTGCTTATACAGGTTATGTCTTCAAATTGAAAAAGCTGACGGCCAAATCCGGCTTGCGTCTTGAAGCGACCTGGAATGATTGTGTTTCAACGTCAGACAGTGTCGTGCGTTTTTCTAACCGGTTGTTCAATATCGTGCCATACATCAATTTTGCCTATCAGCTTAAACAAGGACAGACTTTGAAATTATCATATACACAACGTTTATACAGACCCGGAATATGGTATTTGAATCCATACGTGGACAATTCCAACCCTTTGAACATCAGATTTGGTAATCCGGACTTGGTTTCTGAAATTGCGCATTCTTTTGAAGCAGGATATAGTCTGTTTAGCCAAAAGATCAGTCTGAACACCTCCTTAAACGCATCTATCAACAACAATTCAATTGAGTCGGTTTCAACCATGAATGACCGGGGTGTCACCTCTTCGACTTATAAAAATATAGGAATGGACCGGCGTTACAACTGGAACAATTACTTTTCTTATCGTTTGGGCGTCAAGTTCAGTGTCAGTGCAAACACAACTGCAAGCTACACAAGAATGGCAGCCAATAATGGTTTGAACTTGTCCAATGACGGATTTGGATTCAGAGGCTCGCTGAATCTTCGAAAATCGCTCTGGAAAGACGCAGCAATCAGCGGAAATACCGGATTCTCTTCTCCCTACATCAGCTTGCAAGGAAAATCTTCAGGATATTCCTATACAAGTCTTGGCTTTTCGCAAAAATTGCTTAAACAGAAACTTTCGTTGAACCTATCCATTTCAGAACCATTTCGCGAAAAAAGGACCTATTCCTCAAATACCAAAGGAGAAGGGTATGTAGCTCATGGCGAAGGATCTTACTCTGTTCGTTACCTGCAGTTCAGCGCAAGCTATAATTTCGGAAAACTGAGCTCAGCTGTAAAAAAAGCCAAGCGCGGTATTTCCAATGAAGACGTCAAGAGCGGAGGTGGCAACCCCGGTAGTGGCGGTGAACAATAACCTTCTTTCGAACTCTCGCTCATTAAATATGAGCAAACGCTTGAATTGGTTCTTGAACTGGTTATAAGTGCCACCATAGAGGTGAGCGGTTGAAACGATGTTGTCACCGACTTGCACAATATTGTTCAGGGCAATGAACTGTGCAGATTGACCGGAGGAAGTGGCCAAAGCGGCTACTCCGCCTTCCAACGCTGCGACGCGCTTTTCAAAAACATCGGTGGTAGGATTTTGCAATCTGGTATAGATGTTTCCAAACTTGCGTAAATTAAATAGGTTTGCACCGTCTTGTGCATCATCAAACACATAAGATGATGTTTGGTAGATGGGTAATGCCCGGGAATGAGTTGTCGGATCCACTACTTGTTCGGCATGTACCTGGAGCGTTTCAAAGCGCAATTTTTCAGTTGTTGCCATTTTTTATATATTACTTTTTTTTGATACAAAAATATAGGAGATACGGGGTGTTTGAAATCCTATGGATGTGGCATTTCGCATACTATGAATATGGTACATGTAGCAGTCACTGTCTTGAAAGAATCATTTCTACAGTTTTCTCTATATTCCCTAATATAAAATTAGTATAAAATGTTGAATGGCATTTAGTTAATTAATTTTCTGCTTTGATAAAAGAACCGGATTAGAGAAGGTAATACTACCAATAATAACGGCAGCGCCACCAAAAAACCACCAATGATTGCTATAGCCAAAGGTTGATGCATCTGAGCTCCGATGCCAAAAGCCAGTGCCATAGGCAGGAGCGCCACGATGGCTCCGACGGCAGTCATCAGTTTTGGTCGCAACCTCGTAGAAATGGCGTACACAATGGCGTCATCCAGCTTCATCTCTTTCAAGGCTTCCCGATATTGCAGAAAAGTGAAGATGGCATTTTCACCAATAATACCCACAATCATGATCAGACCGGTATAACTGCCCACGTTCAGAGGTGTTCCGGTGATGAACAAGGCCAAATAACTGCCAGCAATGCCCAGAACTGCAATAGACAGGATGATGCATGCAATTCGGAAATCCTTGAACAAAGTCATGATGACGCAAAAGACAAGCAAACTAGCTGTGATCAGGATGATCAAAAGCTCCTTAAAAGATTTCTGCTGTTCTTGATATGCACCTCCGTATGTGATGCTGTAACCTTGTTTCAAGGAAATTTTGGAGGATATTTGGCTCCTGACGTCGCTCATGACACTACCTAAATCCCTTTCGTTCAATCTGGCAGTAACAATGCCTATGTTTTGAAGGTTTTCACGCTGTATTTCAGGGTCGCCGGGTAAGATTCTGATATTTGCCAAGTCTGTAACAGGTATCAGTTTTCCATTGGGCAGAAAGAATTGCAGCTGACGAATATCTGATACGCTCAATTTCCTGTTTTCTGGGTAGATGAGCCGTATATTGGTCAGCCTGTCCTTATCGAAAACGACTCCGGCAACATCTCCCTCTATCGAGGTCTGTATCTGTGATTGCAAGTTGGCAGGGGTAATACCATATTGTGCCAGATGTTGTGCGTTTGGCTCAATGTTGATATAAGGGCCGGCAATGGTTATTCCGTCAAAGATATCTGCAGTTCCTTTGACATTGGATACAATGTCGGCCACTTGTCTCGATAATTTCTCAAGCTCTTTTCGGTCTGAACCGAAAATTTTTACTTCAATAGGTTGGGTCGATTCCATCAGATCTCCAAGCATATCACCGATCACCTGACCAAAATCGATCTGAAGAGCAGGCTGTGATGCTTCAACACGTCTACGGATATCATCTATGACTTCCTCCGTAGTGCGTTTTCTTTTCTTTTTAAGTTGGATGAGGTAGTCACCGTCATTTGGTTCTGTTATGAAAAATCCCATTTGAGTGCCGGTTCGCCGTGAATAGGTTTCAACTTCCGGTATTTTCAGGAGAATCTTTTCAACCTGTCTGAGTACTTGGTCTGTTTCTTCCAATGAGGTTCCCGAGGGAGTTTTGTAATCGAGAACAATGCTTCCTTCGTCCATTTCGGGCAGAAAGCCAGTTTCCAAATGGGGAACTATCAAAATGACCGATAATATGAGAAATAGAACATACATTAAACTGATCCATGGACGTGTGATAAAATAGTTTACCCAGTTTTGCTTTTTGACCAAATGGACTTTTTCTTTCTGAATGTCATTTTTCTCCCCCTTTTTTGAAGTCAGCCAAAGATAAATGACAGGCAAAGCAATCCAGGTGACAAAGAATGAGCAACAGAGCGTGATAATCATGGTGTTGGTCATCACTTTAAAATAGGCTCCTGCAACACCGGACATGAATACAAAAGGCAGGAAAATGACGATGGTACTGAGTGAAGAACCGACCATAGCCGGAAAAAGGTAATGGATGGCTTTGGATACCAAATTGGTAGAAGGTACACCCGGATTTTCCTCATGTGTTCGATGGATTTGTTCCATCACGACAATGGCATCATCGATAATTAGACCAATGGAGGCAGCAATGGCACCCATGGTCATGATGTTGAGCGATTGTCCGGTTGCGTAAAGTACCACCATGGTCAGCAACAAGGTGATTGGAATGGTGATTGAAATGGTGGAACTTGCTTTTAGAGACCGAAGGAAAAGTATGGCAACCAAAATGGCCAGCAACAGTCCAATCCAAACGCTGTCGCTGACGCTTTTCATGGAATCGTTTACAAAATCAGCCTGTACGTAGTAGGGTTTGATGGTCACATCAGTTGGCAGTACCTGTTTGAGCTCCGTCAATTTCTTTTCCATCTTGTCTGACAATTCAATCAAGTTGGCATTGGGTTGTTTGATAACGGCAATTAAAATACCTTCTTTTCCATTGGCGTTGATTTTGACATATTCTTTCGCTTCACTGACCTCTATTTTGGCAATGTCCTTCAACATGACCGTACGTTTGTTGTTGCCTGCAATAACTACGTTTTCAAGCTTTTCACTGCTGTCAACTCTGGCATCGGTCACACTCAGGTACAGAAAGCGATAATCCGAAAGGTATCCGTTCGATTTTACGAAACCTGTTTCACTGAAGGCTGTACGTACGATATCCGGTGTGATGCCTAAGGCAGACATTCTGGACTGATTGAGCTCAACCTTGAATTCCTTTTCTTTACCTCCGATGACACGGATTTCAGAAACCCCGTCCACCTGGGATAAAAAGGGTTTTACTGTGTAAGTGGCCAGGTGTTTCAGGTCGATTGGGGAGCGGTTCTTGCTTTCGAGGGTGTATCCAATCACGGGCAGAATGGAAGGATTCATCCGTTCGACGCTGATTTCCATGTCGGAAGGAAGGGTATTCCGGATTTCATTGATTTTTGATTCAATGCGTTGCTGGCTCAGGTCGATGTCCGTATTCCAGTCCATAAATGCGGATATCTCGCAACTGCCGCGGCTGGTAGTGCTTCGCAAGGTTTTCAGATTGTGTACTCTTTTCACGGCCAGTTCCAACGGACGGGTTACGGTCACCATCATTTGTTCGACAGGTAGTTCGCCTGCATTGGCTATGATCTTGATTTTAGGAAAGGTAATTTCAGGAAAAAGCGATGTTTGCATTTTGTTATAGGCAAATATCCCTCCTAAAATGACAATAACAATGGCTAAGGTCAGCGGGCTTTTATAGGTGGTGAAAAAGTTTTTCTTCATTTTAAGCTATTTTTCAAGATAAACCTTTGCAGTATCAGGTAATCCATAGTTTCCGGTAAGGAGAATCTTGTCGGAGGCGGTTAGACGTGGTGAAATAATCTCGACTCTGCCATGGCTTTCCATTCCTTTTATTACAGGCACTTTGACTGCCGTTGATGTACCTGCCATTTTCATGATCCAGTATTCACTTTGTATTTCATTGGTCAATACTGCTTCTTTTGGTAATGAGATGACATTGGGTTTGAAGTTTTTTACAAATGCAACTTTGGCAATCAGATTTTCAGGCAGAGACGCATTCTTTGTAAGCTTGATTATATAACTTTGGGTTTGTGAAACGGGGTCGACAATGGGCATGGCTGAAGTGAGCCTTCCACTTAACTTTGTATGATCGGGCAATGTCAGGGTGACGGTCTTGTTGTTGGCCAAAAAAGGTTTTAAATCATAAGGCAGTTCAAGCATGAAAACCAGGCTGCCGGCGTCACTGATTGCAGCCAGCGTTTCGCCATCTTGCACGTAGTCACCTGAACGATAGGTTAATTCAGTGATGTACCCGTTACAAGGGGCATTGATGTTGGTAATACCTTTAAAATGGAAGGCGGTATCCAGTTTATTGACCGCGCTTGCAAGGTTTTCTGCTTCTTTGGAACGTATGACAAAAAGTCGATGTCCTTTTCCAATGCTTTCACCCAAGCGAGCGTTCACTATCTGCAAATAGCCGTTGACAGGAGATTTGACATAAGATTTTACCTGAAAAACAGAAGTGGCATTGAGTTCAATGACTTCATCCATCCGACCTGTCTGGATTTGGGTAATCGTAACCGGGGTCGCGTTTTCCACAGGCTTGGATTCCTCTTTATTTGACTTGCATGAGAAAAGAACAAGCGTTATAATAACGGATAATGGTATGATTTTTTTAGACATGGTTGACTATTTTGTACGATTCCAGTAATTCAATTCGTTGATAATCTGATATTTATCTATGGTGTTTTGAATGAGTAAGTTTTTTGCATTCAGGTAATTTCCCATAGCAACGATGTATTCTGCAATATGCAGGTCTCCACTTTCCAGTAGTTTGTGGTCAGCTTCCATCAAGGTTTGAATGTAGGCGATTTGCTCGGTAATCTGGCCGGACATTTCACGATTTGCGTCCAACCGTTTCCAGAGATTGTTGATTTGCTGCTGATATTGTGATTTGTAAAAGTTGGAATAATTGCTGCGATCTTGTTCATCCAGTGACAATTGTTTATGCTGGATGCCTTTTTGTCCGCCATCATAAATAGGAATGCTTATGGTAAAGCCTGCACTTGTACCAAAATTTCGGCCTGGCTTGTAGGCTAAGGAGGAAAGATAGCCAGCATCGGCATAAGCACTGAGTTTTGGTCTATAGGCCATATCAACCAATTCTTTCTCATTCTGGATTTTCAGACTGTCCAAAACAAATTGATGGTAGAATACGGAAGATGATAAATCGGGGAGGTGCTCAGCCTTCAGTTCCGGGTCGGATAAGGGAAAAATACTGTTGTCTTGCACGCCACACAGCCAGCAAAGGGTGAAATAGTCGTAATCATATTGGTTCTTAAGGCTTTTGACCAATATCTTTTGTTGACGCTGGCTGACACAAAATGACAGATAGTCCGTTTGTTTGTAGGTGCCGGTTTGTGTGAGCCGACTCAACAAGATTTCTTCCTTGTCTAAAAGTTTGAGCATATCCTGATTGAAAAGGTATTGCTGTTCACTGTAATATGCTGCGATGTATTGTTCGGTAATGTTTTTCTTTAATTCCTGTTCCGATATTTTGCCGGCATTTTTGTCCGACTGATTTTGCAATGCAATCGATTCGTAACGTTTCCGTCTGTTTTGTGCGCCGGTCAGTTCTTTGGAAACAGATAAAAGTGCGCTGACATTTGCTTTGTCGGTTTTGACTTCATCATATCCCCAACCGTTAATGACAGGAGCATAGGAGTTGTTGCTTCCGGCCATCACCTGGAATCCTGCTCCTGCAGCGACGTTCATGCTGTCGAGTTTACTCCGTCGCTCCTTATTTTGATATTCTTTGAGCAAAGGACTGTTATGGAGACCTTCGTGAATAAAATAATTCAGGTCTTTGTTTTGAGCCTTAACCTGAAATATTTGAATAATCAATAGAAGGAAAAAAAACGTTTTTTTCATTCGTATTTTTTTTATTAATCTATATTAGATACACTGATTACCAATATTTTAATATCCTTTTCCTGAATATTTTTTTATTGATGTAATGACACAAATAAGCACTTCCTGCACCAACGGCTGCACCCATCAGAATATCCGAAGGGTAATGGACGCCCAAATCCATCCGGGAATAGGCTACAGCTGAAGCCCAGGCATAAGATGGTACAATGATATACCATTTTGGATATTCCAGGCTCAAGGAGGTGGCAAAAGAAAAAGCGCCGGAAGTATGACCTGATGGAAAAGAATAACCTCCGCCACTGGTCAGTTTTTCAATATCCGGATAGGTTGTGAAAGGTCTGGGACGTCTGACTGTGTTCTTTATGATTGTAGTCATGATGGTCGATGAAACGACGGATGCACCAATGACCATGGCATTGCGGACCAAGGCTGAATCTCCGTCAATCAGGCCGAAACCAAACATGCAAACGGGTATTCCGACCGAAATAGGCGCACCCGAGTTGGTGATGAACCTAAATGTTCCATCAAGCGACCTGTTGCGGTTTTGGTTGATGTCCCGAAGTAAATTGATGTCCACATTTTGACAGGTGGAAGCATTGCTGATCAAAACAAGCGCGGCAAACAATAATAGGAACTTATGTATCATTTGTTAATTCTGTTTTTGGGATTAAGATGCTTCAAATGTCTTGTACAAAGATAATTTTTTGGTAGCGATGTGAGTGATTGCAAATGTAACATTTAATGGTTATTTGTACCATCTTTTTGAAAGTGGCATTTGATAACCGATTGTCCATTCAATAAAGTCGGATTTGTGAAAATTATAGGAGTGTAAACTGAGACCAGTGTATATGTTTTCGACTAATTGATATTTAAAACCAATTCGTGCAAAGAATGTTGGTCTCGGATAAGTCGTTTGGTGCTTAATAATGTAGAAACTGGGCTGTGCAAACAATGATATTTTCTCAAAAACCTGTTCATAAGAAGGGTAAATGCTTAGAGTGACATTCTCTTTGCGAAAACTTTGATCAGGTACGGGCATGTCCCTTACAAGAGAAACCACAGAATTTTTTGAGCCATCATAACCTACTGTCATACCGATTCCTATTTTTGATTTGTAGCTGATCTGGCGGTATAAGATGACATTTAAACCAAATACAGGATAATAAATTCCATTGAATATGGTGGCTGTATCGGTATTGCATTCAGGGTATATGACATTTTTTTCACCTCCGTAAAAGGAAAAATCAATGGAAGTCTTTTTGATATATGGAGGAATGACTGACTTGGCTTTTGGAGGCTCAAATCTGCTTATTCTGTACTCGAGGCTGATTCTTGGCGCCAATGTATTTAATCCGTAATTAGGAATCCTCATGGCTCCATTGGAAAAATGGGTAAAACTATACCCAAATCCCAAATCAAGATGCGGACTGATTTCATAGCTCAGAAAAACCCCGGCATCAATATATGAACTGAGTTCAGCACCTAAAGAAATGTTGTAATTGCTTTCTGCCGGATTAAATGATTCCCAATTGAATGTTAAACCCAATCCGGCATTGTAATTCAGACTTAATTTGTCCCATTTTTTGATTGGAGCCTTGTAAGTTCCATAAAGTGCGACGGGGACACTTAAATATTTATTATGGAAGAATCGTGCAGCATAGAAACCGACACCATATTGCGGATACCTGTAATACTGTTCCCAGAGACTTTTTCCTGTCGTTTGTTTCAGCAACTGAAATGATACCGCCGTGAATTCTCCCAATTCTTCATCAGTTGCATTCATTTGCTTCAGGAAACGGTTGCTTGACATAATTCTTCCATCTTGAAGAAATCCAGAATATATAAAATTATTTTTTTTATTTAAAGTGTCCTGCTCCTCTGCCCTGATAGTGCTTATTTCGCTTAAGATCAAAGCAAGAAAAGTTATCATGTAACATTTAATGATTTTAAATACACTCATTCTATAATTATTAAAAAGGCCTTCCAAAATCATAGAATTTCAGGAAGTCTTTTATAAGAAAATGAAAACCTAATACCTAAATGATTCAAACCCAATTATTGTTTAAGTAATAACGAAACAATGTCTAGTCTTTTTTTAAGAAATTTCCTTTTGCATCAAAAATCAAATCCAAAGATTTTCCAATCTTGCTTATTTCAACTTCATAACTTACTGCGTTCTTTGCATCGGTTACCTTGAAAGCCTCCAACACTTTATAAGTGCTGAAATACTTTTTTATGTAACACAACGCATTGGCGGGTAATTGCTCTTTTTTTATTTCAAGTTCAGTTTCTACCCGCTTACCGGTTTTGTCATAATTGGCACTGGTCTCTTTACCATTCAGTTTGAATTCGGCTTCAAAATCATTACCCTCGGTGACCCAGTTTACTTTTGTGACCTTGGGATAATCCTTTTGAAATGCTTTGATAACCACCGTAGGGGCGTTTACTTTTTGATCCTCTTTTTCTTCATTTTTCTGGGCAATTGCATTGGTGCTAATTAGTGCCAGTAAAGTAATAAACATGACTTTTTTCATAACTTCGTTTTTTTAATGGTAAATTTGTTAAGTGAATGATGTGACAATGTTACTGTCAAATTCTAAAGTAAATTTGAAGGCAAGATTCAATGTCCTTCAGTTTTTCTTTAGATTTAAAGTGCTTTTTTGTATAAAAATCAGGTGGAATGAAAGTACTCGTCATTGAAGATGAATTGGCTTTGCTTCAGGATATTAAAAAATACCTGGAGGGAGAGAGCATCGTTGTTGAAACAGCTTCTGATTTTAGACAGGCCATATTTAAGATTTCTGATTTCGATTACGATTGCATTGTGGTTGATATTAATTTGCCTAGTGGCTCTGGTTTTGATATAGTTTATGAACTGAAGACACAAAAAGCGAAGGCCGGGATCATTATCATATCAGCGCGTAATTCACTGGATGATAAATTAAAGGGTTTGAATATAGGTGCGGACGATTATCTGGTGAAACCGTTTAATTTGAGTGAACTGAATGCACGAATCAATTCTATCAATAGAAGAAGGTTTCTGGATGGGAACAATATGACAACTTTCCATGAAATTTGCATTGATCATACCGCACAGACTGTAAGAATAAATGACAAACAGGTCATATTGACGCATAAGGAATTTGATTTGTTGGTTTACTTTATCACCAATAAAAACAAGGTCCTTTCGCAATTGGCTATTGTCGAACATCTATGGGCGGATGAAATAGAATGGGTTGATTCATATGCTTTTATATACACTCATATCCGTAATCTTAGAAAAAAGATTCAGGATTCGGGTTGTCCAAATTATTTGAAATCAATTTACGGAATAGGATACAAATGGGAAGATCATTGAATTTATTATCGATTACCAACCGCTATTATTTGATTAGCCTGTCGCTGTTTTTCATTTTTGCCGGAGTTCTGCTTTTTTATGCAATCTCTTACAATATGAATGAAGAACTTGATGAACAGCTGTATGCTGAACAAATACATGTTGAAAATGCAATCAAATCGATGGATCATATAAATGCAACTCCATTGTCTTTGTTAGACAACATTATAGTAAAAAAAACATCATTTGCTGTAAATATAAAACCTGAGATATTTGATTCATTAATGTATGATGATGTGGAAAAAGAGATGATACCGTTTCGGTTAATCCGCTTTTCAGCTCAAACAACAAATGCTAACTATGTCATCGTTATTAAAGAATCAAAAATTGAGACTTCAGACTTGGTAATCAGTATCTTTTTTAGCTTGATGTTGGTCTTTGGTTTGTTTTGCTTGATTTTATATGTTGCGAATTCCTACCTGAACAGAAAAATATGGTCACCATTTCTGGAAACCATTTCTGCCATCAAGACATTGAACATCAATAATCGGGACGTTTCATTCAAATATCAGACGTCACATATTGAGGAGTTTAACGAATTGAATTTTTCCCTGCAGAAGATGATTGAACGGATTGAGTCTGATTATCTTCATATGAAAGAATTTTCAGAAAATGCAGCTCATGAACTGCAAACGCCTCTTTCCATTATTCGCTCCAAACTGGAGAGTCTGTTACAAAGCAAGAATTTGAACAATGAGGATGCTCAATTAATTGACCAGGCATTGGAGAGCACTGTCCGATTATCACGGCTTAACCAGTCTTTGCTATTGCTTACAAAAATTGAAAACCGTCAGTATGAGCAAAAACAGGAGGTCTCTTTTTCTTCGGTTTTTGATAAATATATTGAATTTTACAACGAAAATATTCTTGAAAATGGCATTGAAATTCAATTGAACAAGTATGAAGATTTCGTTTTTGAAATAAATTCAACGCTGGCGGATCTTTTAATTTCGAATTTATTGAGCAATGCCATCAAACACAATATTCAGGATGGTGAGGTGGTTATTAACATTGAGAAAGGTAGGTTCGAAATTTTCAATACCGGAGAAGAGCCAACCTGTTCCACGGAATTGTTTTTTAACCGTTTTAAGAAAGGAAATCATTTACCCGAACATCTTGGTTTGGGCTTGGCGCTTGTCAAGGAAATTGTTGAAACCAGTGGATTGCAGATTACTTATATTTATGAAAATGACAGGCATTTAATCATGGTAAATAAGAACTGACAAGCCCTTAGATCGTATTCTCAATCATAAAATGCAGCCTGTTCATGATATTTGCTTCACTCATGCCACTGTCAAAGTCGAGAAACAGCAGGTTTAGGTTGGGGTAAAGTTCGCGTGTCCGTTTCTCGATTCCCTTGGAAATGACTTGGTTGGCGATGCAACCGAAAGGTTGCAGACTAACTACCCGGTTGATGCCGTTTTCGGCAAAGTGGACAAAGTCACCAGGAACGCCCCAGCCTTCTCCGAACTGAGCGTTCAAATTGATGATTTTTGAAGCAGATTCTGCCATCTTTTCAGGTGTTACAAAAGGTCTGAAATACGGGAAACTCTTCACGCGGTTTTCTATCAGATGCACCACTCTATAAATATAGTGTTCTGCAAAGTCGTAAATGGGTTTCGGAACGCAACGTTTGTCAACGTTTCCAGATTTACGGACGGCCTGGTTCACAAAAGTGGAGGTAAAGAAATCAGTGATGGGGGGTAACACGGTTTCCACGCCTTGCTTTACCAACCAGTTGACCACATTTTTGTGCCCGAAACAGTTGTACTTGACATAGATTTCTCCAACAATACCGATTTTCGGTATCTCTTTGATTTCCAAAGCATCAGTAAAGCGTTTGCAGGCTATGGATGCTAAATCCAGAAAATGATTTGCGTCATTGGCCTCTGCAGCTTTTATGCCCAATTGAAGCATTTCGTTCTTGATGCGCTTGGCTTCACCTTTCACTTTTTCTCTGGGTGCAGTCGAGTAATACATTTGGGAGAGAAAGTCCGTATAAATGAGCGCATATATGACAACTTTATAAATTTTCTTCCAGTTAATTTTAAAACCCGGTTGTTCATTGACACCGCCGCCCATGGCTATCGTAATCACTGGAATCCGTTCCAGACCGGCTGTCGTAAGGGCTTTTTTCAGCAACGCTGCGTAGTTGGTTGCGCGACACTGACCTCCGGTCTGCGAGATGGCCAAAGCAATTTTGTCCGGATCGTATTTTCCGCTATCGAGTGC
>Ga0265294_10005571_pt1 | contig 15353 bp, 11 predicted proteins | sample MunlanPumphouse3_FD_192504 | JGI IMG/M metagenome (GOLD analysis project Ga0265294, IMG submission 192504) | Groundwater microbial communities from a municipal landfill in Southern Ontario, Canada - Pumphouse #3 | ecosystem: Environmental > Aquatic > Deep subsurface > Groundwater | place... | reverse complement strand
GTTGATCCTGATACTGACAGTGCTTTAGATCCTAATAGTAAAAGAATGGATGCTAAGCAAAATGCCAGTCTAAAGATCACTAAGAAATTTAGTGTTACTAAAAATTCATATATGAATGTTTTCTTTGATATAGATAACCTGTTCAAGTACAGAAACATTAATGCTGTCTATCCAAAAACAGGCGACCCTTATAATTCAGGTAATGATTTCACTGTTAATAACATTGCAATCCCTGAAGTAGAATTCATGAACGCTCATGTGTACAGAAATCCAAATAGAGTTTCACAAAACAGAAACTTCACATTTGGCGTTTCTTATAACTTCTAAGATAATAAATAATTAATATAATAATTGGAGGAAATTAAGGATGAATAAGAAAATTTCAATACTCTTACTAATAATTTTGTTAGGAAGCTTTGTGTTTACTACTGCACTGTTTGCTCAAGAAGCAGCACAAGAAGGTGGTAATGCTTTTGAAACAATCGCTAGCACTCTCTTTGGAAAGAGCTTAGTGAAACAGTTCAAAGATGGTGGATGGGCAATGTGGCCTCTATTAGCCCTGTTTATCTGGGGTCTCGGTATTGGTATTTGGAAACTCTTAGTTTTATTAAGAGGAAAAATAAATGTAGAAAAATTCTTAGATGAAGTCGTTCCTAAACTAAAAGATGGAAACATCAAAGCTGCTTTAGAATATGTAGAAACTCAAAAAGGATCGGTCGCTAACTTAATTAGAGCCGGTTTATTAAAGAGCGATTCCGGTATTGAAGCTATGGAAAAGGCCATGGAAAATGCAGCAGTTGTTGAAATGTCATTTTTAGATAAAGGTTTTAACGAATTATCAACCACAATTACCTTAGCTCCTATGTTGGGTTTCCTTGGAACTCTGCTTGGTATGATTATAGCTTTTGATGATATTCAAAACACAGAAGTTGTAGATGCCGGAGTTGTTGCTGGTGGTATCAAGATAGCGCTTATCACTTCCGCTGCCGGTTTGATTATTGCTATCCCTGTTCAATTTGCCAATAATATTTTTATGACTATGGTCGATAGTATTGTTGTAGATATGCAGAAAGCAACCGAAAAGGTAATTGATACTTTAACTGAAAAGTAGGGTAGGAAAAAATGAAATTTCCTGCTAAAAAGAAAAAAAGTGTTGAAATACCAACAGCGTCCATGTCTGACATAGCATTCTTGCTGATTGTCTTCTTCATGGCTGTGGGTAAATTCGATAATAAACAAGGTATTCCTTATCAAATTGCTGCTGGTGGTCAACAACAACAGCAAGAACAACAAGATGTCATCTTAGATCGACAAAACTTGATTGAAATTGAGATTTGGAATGAACCTGGCACTAAGAATGTTATGTGCGAGTACTTTGTTTATGATGAGAATGATGTTAAACAAGATGGTGTGAAGTTTAGAGTGCACGAGCTTGGAAAACAGGTAATAAGAGATAGAGTTGAGAAAAATCCGGATAGTGTGATTAAACTTAAAATTGACAGAAATGTCGAGTATCGTGGATTTATCTCTGTATTTGACGAGTTAAGAGTTAATAAAATGGCTAAGAAAGTTAAATTTGAACGCCATTATTTAAATAAATAGGAGAGAATAATGAAGTTGACTAGAAGGAAGAAAGTTCAACCTGAAGCTAATATGTCGTCATCGTCTGATATTGCTTTCTTATTATTGCTATTCTTCGTCGTTACAACACAGATTATCTATATTCCTGTGCAAACAAAATATCCAAATGCTCGTGAAATTGAACGGCAAATGCAAAGCAATATTTTGACTGTTTATATCGGAAATGATGGTACATCTCCACACTTTGATTATTATTTAGATGATATCTATGTTAATGAATTAGTTGATAGAAAGAATAATGAAGAATTCAGTAAAAGCTTAGGCAGACAAATTAAAAGCAGAATGGACCAAGATCCTGATCGCAATTGGCTTATAAGCTTAAGAATTGATGCTGATATCGATTTTGACACTATTAATACCTTAATAACTGACCTTCAAAACAACAAAGTCGAGGCTATCGTCTTTGAAGCAAGGAAGAGAGGATAAGCTAATGGCAAGTAAATACAAAGATTGGAAGATTGAGGCAAATGGCTACCTAATAAAAGGGATGGCAATGTCTGTAGTCTTAATAATGTTCTTGTTACTAGTTATGCCCCGCTTTGAATCTTCTGAAACCGAGGACAAGATTGATGATAGTGCTCAAGTTTCTGAGCATTTTGAATTCGAAGAGGTAGTGGAAAAAGAAGAAGTTATTGAAGAAGAAGTTATTGAAGAAGAAAAAGATATTATTGATGACAATGTTGAAATTGATATGAATTTTGATGAATTAGATATAGAAGCTACTGAGAGTGCTGTTGTAAGAACCACTATTAGTGCTACTGACGAACTAGATCTTAACATCTCATTTTCTGATGTCGATGAAACTAGTGAAGCTACTCCATTTGTAATTCATGAAGATATGCCAACAATTATTAAACAAGTCAGAGTTATTTTCCCAGATATTGCCAAACAAAACAATGTCGAAGGAACTGTTGTCGTTGAGGCTTGGGTTAAAGTTGATGGTACTGTTGGTAATGTAAGAGTGATTACATCTGTGCAGAATATCCCTGGTGGATTAGATGACGCAGCTGTAAAAGCTGTCTGGCAATGGACTTTTGAACCGGCAAAGTCAGGCGGAAAGCCTGTAGCTTGTTGGGTCAAAATACCGCTTAACTTAAAATTAGAAGATTAATAAACTGGAGGATTATAAATGAAATTGATTTTCCGTAAGCTGATTCCAGTATTAGCTATTATGATTTGCAGTATCTCATTTATGAGTGCTGCTTCTGTAGATCCGACTCCAACTAAACAGTTTGACTTAACTAAGTACCATAATGTAGGAAACATTTGGCTTAGAGTAAGTAACTACGGTTTCTTTGGTTCCGGTAGTGATATTACTCCACAATACCCGTCTTTAGAATATCCGGGTGGTAGTGGTATTGACTATCTTTTCCAAGGAGCTTTATGGTTTGGTGCTAAAAAAATTAGACGTAATGCTACAGGTGAAAAACTCTATTGGGTACATAGGCACCCTTATGTTCACGGTATGGATGTTGTTGCTGAATCGCAACTTACAGCTGACTATAACGGGCTTGGTGTGGTTATGGATACTCTTGTTTCTGTGGGATTTGATGGAGATAAAGCTCTCTATGAGTTTTTACCTGCGTACAATCCTTTAGAAAGTAACAACCCGACCGTTACTAACTTCTTTGGAACTTATAATGCGACTGATAATATAATGTCCGCATCTACAAGAACTCATAAAAGAGGTATTGATGATGACGGTGATGGCTTAATTGATGAAGATGGACCTGGTTATACATTCCCGATGAGAAACTTTAGTGAGCTTCCTGAAGCTTTCCAAAGTTTAGGCGGAATTTATCTCCATGAACAAGATTTTGATCAAACTAAAGCGATTAACTCAAGACAAGATATTTGGTTCCCACTTGGATTTATGGATCTAAGTGTAAGTGATGAAAACCAATATTTTAACTTTGCAACTCCTTACGACGATGATAGAGATGGTAGAATTGATGAAGATGGTGCTCCTGTTTCCGAACAAGATTTCATCTCTTATTACTATGATTACTCTCCCTTTGGCTATGAAGGTCAAAGAGACTGGGGTCGCAGTAAAGATCAAAATGATCACTATCCATTGACAGTTCGTGTTAGACAAATGAGTTATCAATGGTCGTATGAATATATTAAAAACTTAGTTTATGTTGAATTCAACATTACAAATATGAATAGAGTAGATACTTTATTTGATTGCGCTATGGGTGTCTATATGGACTCTGATGTGGGACCTCAAAGCTGGGATTCTGAAAAAGCAGCTGATGACATGTCCGGTTACCAAAAAGGTGAATCTTATGAATTTGCTTACACTCGCGATGATGACGGGGACGGTGGTTTAACTACCGGTCTGGTTGGTTCTCGTGTTTGTTCTCCAATTCCTAACCCTGACTCTTTGAACTACTCATGTTGGTTCTGGGAAGTTGGCGATGGACCTGATGACTTTCATGTCCGTAGCTCTTCTGTACCAAGCCCTACTCATAACCAGAAATATTGGTTGTTAATAGGTAAAAACCCTGATCCTAATAAGTATGAAAGTTTAAGAAAAGAAGATCGCGATCATTACATTCAAGAAACACCGATGGATACAAGATATCTATTTGCGTTCAGTGGTTTTCAACCGGGATCCCCTCAATACGACGAAGTTGATGAATTTGGTAATTTCCACAAGAGATGGAACTTACCTCCTAAGAAAACAATGAAAATTGTTATTGCTGTATTCCCCGGAGAGAATCTTGAAGATCTAAAAGCAACTGCTATTTGGGCTAAAACCATTTATGGCGATGCTCAAACTTTAACAAATGCCATTCTTCCTGATACTTTGCTCCACTATACTCCACCTGAGCCACCTGAAATACCAGGCTTATATGCCGAAATTTCAGAATCCGGTGAAAGAATTGAATATTATTGGGATAACAGATCTATATACTCCTATGATAGAGATAATGTGGATAAAACTGTTGTTGGCTGGCAAGATAAAAACAGTGCATTTGATAGTCATGTGTCAACATGGACTAGCATAGCATCACACCAAGGCGAAACAGAACCTTGGAATGAGATTTATGCCAATATTGCAGAAGTGACTGCTCCCGCTGATACAGTCTCTAATCAAGAAACTTTTGTTGTTTCTCCTGTTAGTGCCTACAGATTGAGACATGACTTCCAAGGCTACAGACTCTGGATTCGTTCAGGTTCTGGTTCTCAAGAAGCTTGGTCTCTTGTCAATATGTGGGGTAAAAAGGAAACTCAAAGAGATCTCTATGATTATGATACCAACATGAATGTTGTAAATCTTGCAGGAGAAAGCATCTATTCTGACTTTGGCGGATATACTGCCATTGATACCGGTTTACCCGATTACAGAATAGCTGTAGCTGATGATGAAAATTATTATGCTTTTGATCCATACTATCGCTTGACACAAATAGAAATTGGCGATGAAATTTATGGTTATCAACTCTATAAACATGATGCAGATTATTCTCCTGAACTCCAAGCTCAGGCTAATAAAATAGCTCTTGAGCAATTTGGAATTACTGTTATAGATGGAACTATTTTGACTCCTGAAGTCAAAACTGAAATTGCCTGTCAGCTTTTCAAACGAGATGATGTGAAGAAAGAAATGTTCAAGCAACTATATGAAGAAAAACTGATACCTCTTTATAGTTTCGGTGGTCAATCTGCTGTAGGTGATGATGAAAGATTGCTGGAATTGAAAAAAGAGAGATTATCTAGAAGATATTTCAACTCATTTGCCAATGTTCCACGCAAAGGTGTAGAAACCTATGTCGCGGTTACTGCTTTTGATAGAGGTATGCCTTCTAAATCACTAAATTTCTTAGAAACCGGTAGAGATGCGGATGCGAATATGAAAGTATTCTTCCCAGCTCCTAATAGTAAAAATAATGACGGTTCTAAGGTTTATGTAGTTCCGAACCCTTATGTCGGTGGTTCTTCATTTGACGGAAGAAGAGAAAATGATGAAAAAGGTGATAAGAGTAAGAGAATCTGGTTTGTTAACTTACCGGAAAGATCTCATGTCAAAATCTATACCTTAGCCGGTGATAGAGTAAGTGAATTTAGACATGAAGGTGCTTACGAAGAAGATATTATCACTGTTAGTAAAGCTGCTAGACTCGGCATAACCTCCAGCAGTATTCATTCATGGAATCTCCTTTCTGAAAATAACCAAATCGTTGCTCCCGGGGTCTATCTCTTCTCTGTGAAGAACCTCAAGAACGGCGATATTAATGTTGGCAAATTTGTCTTAATTAAATAAAGGGGACTGAACTAATGAAAAAAATTATATTAATAACCGTTATTGTTCTCGTTCCTATATTAATGTTTGCAGATCTTTTCGGAAAGAAAGGTACAGCAGCTCTTCAATTCTTAAAATTAGGTATTGATGCTCGTGCTACCGGTATGGGTGAAGCTTATGTTGCAGTTTCCGATGATATCTCTTCAGTTTATTGGAATCCGGCAGGACTCTCTACAAAACTGGACCAGCAAGCGTTCTTTTCCCATACTCAATGGGTAGCTGATATTCAACATGAATTCGTAGCTGTTTCTTTTACTGATGGTATTCAAGCTTTAGGCTTAAGTGCCTCCGTATTGCATATGGATGATATGGAAGAGACAACTGGGGAAGCTTTTGGACCAACTGGGAGAACTTTTACTGCCAGTGATATCGCAATTGGTTTAACTTACTCTAATGCCTTTACAGATAAGTTCTCTTTTGGTATTACCGGTAAGTATCTAAGAGAAAACCTGTCAGACTTTCATGTTGATAGCTATGCTTTCGATATTGGATCATTATATAATACTCATTGGAATAACTTTACAATAGGTATGGCGTTAAAAAATTTCGGACCTGATGTCATTTACGAAATTGATAATGATGGTGATGGTCTCATTGATGAAGACCCATTTGATTTGTTAGATAATGATGGTGATGGCTTAATTGATGAAGATGATGAAGAATTGGGTTTCAAAATCCCAATGAGTTTCTCACTCGGTTTAGCGATGGATCTAATGAGACAGAATGACCAAGCTTGGATTATTGCTGTGCAGTTAGATAATGTCGTGGATAGAAGAGAAACTTGGAACCTGGGTACAGAATATACTTACAGAAACTTCGCTCTTAGGGGCGGATACCAACTTGGCTATGATGAAACTTCATATAGCTTTGGTGCAGGTTTCCATATTCCTACTCGCTACGCTACTTTTAACATTGACTATGCCTATACTGATATGGGTGATCTTACAGAAGACTTTGTTAATGGTGTTCATCGCTTCTCTGTGAAAATGAACTTTTAAGAAAATAAAATAGGTTTGAGTGGATGTTAAAATCCACTCAAACTAAAATTAATTTGTAAAATAATTAAAATTAGTTATTTTTATAATAACATGTGATTTTAAACTAAAAAAAAATGGGAGGAATGTACATGAAACGATTGTTTCTTGTTATGGCTGTTTTAGCCATTCTTACTACTACTGTATTCGCTAGTCAAATGGATCCAAGAAAACCTTTATTCGCTAATCAAGGTAATCTTAAAACAACTCAACAAAAAGATAGGTTCATGCCAACCTATAGTTTTGCCATCGAACCTGTATCAATAGTCGATAACTTCTACGACTATTTTCCAGGATCATATACAGGAAAACCTGTACAAAGAATTACAACACCAACTTTAGATGGTAACTGGATGGTTTTCCATACTAAAACAACATCTAACTCTTCTCGTAGAGTCTATAAAGCTTTTGTAGATAATACAGGAACAGTATTAGCAAATTCAGCTTTTGGAACTGATGACCTTAATGAAGGTTATCCGGGCATGGCTACAACTGCAGGTGGAAGACCTATCTTAGCTTATCATGTTCAAGCTGATGCAGATCCATCCTTAGAAGTTGGCTTTGGTTATGATGCCGTTATCGGTGGAGTAGCTACAGATATGAATTCAGACTTATATACTGTCATCGATAATGATACAGAAATTGAAGTCAATGGTGTGTTGGTTCCTACTAATGAATTTATCTGGCCTTCAGTGCAAATTGGACCTTCACCATTAGCAGGACATCAACGTGTTTATATTATGGGCAAAAATGCTACAACTAACGGCTCTGCTGTTTCTGAAAATGTAATTGTCTATTATAATGACTTTACTGAAGAACAAATCGAAAATCAACTATTTGACAATACAGGTTGGTCATTCACCTCTATTCCTGCAATGAATGAATGGAATGTTTCAATGGGTGAATGGAGAAGACCTTATATGTCTTTTATCGCTCATAACGATAAAATATATTATATCGGTTATCACCTTGCTTACTCAGAACAAGGCGAAGCAGGATCTCCTCTACCTGAAGGTACAACTACTGCTTTTGTATGTGATAACTATGGTGATGGAGAATGGACTCAACACTCAATTTTCAACCAATTTGATATAGTTAACCCAAAACAAATTAATCCTGTTACAGGCGATCCTGTTGCCGGTACCGGTATCTTTGTTGATGCAAGTAATGATCCTTATGCTGATGACTTACTTCACATTGGCATTGGTCAATCTGGTCACTTTAGTACTGGTGTAGATAATGAAGGAAGAATCCATTTCCCAGCATTCTACACTGTTGAAACTACCGAAGGTAGCTACTACCCTGATTTCCACACTGTTAAGCAAATTGCATTTAATGTTAACACCTTAGCTTGGGAATTAGCAGAAGTTTACCCACAGTTAGACAATGGCACAAACATTCCAAACGATCCTCTTGATATTACCAACTACGATGGCGCTAATGGCGGATTCAATGAAGGTACTATTTGGAAGAGCTGGGACCAAAATGGTGACGGCAGATATGACGAAGTTTATGATGATGGTACCTGGGATGGTATAGATGATGGTGTTACAGCTGCTGATGCTGATATCTGGGGCGTTCCTGTTAGAGATAACAAATGGCCTTACATGTATTGGGATAGTGCTGCTGCTGACAATGCTATGATGTTCCACCTTCACACTGCTCATATCACTGACGGTAATGAAGAAAATATGATGGCTATGATTTGGCAGGATTCAAAAAAATCTAAAGATTATAATGAATTTCCTGATAGTTATGAAGAACTTGCACCTTATCAAAACATGTGTGAACTTGCAATTTCTGTATCTGCTGATAACGGAAGACATTGGTCACAACCTCTCTTCTTGAACGGTATAGATAACCCTGAAATGTTAGGTCATATCCCTGAATTCCCTTACATCGGTAATAAAATTGACTACATTGGCGTTGACGCTAATGGAGATAAAATTGGTCGTGTCTATGTAATGTACCTCAATGACTACACTTACGGTTCTTCAGTTCAAAACATTGGACAGGCTACCGGTGGTTCAATGCAGTTCATGGCTCTAGATATTGTATTTGCTGACGCTCCTACAACTGATAACACCAACAATGATGTTGCTCCGTCAATCTCAATGTTAAGTCAAAACTACCCTAACCCATTCAACCCTGAAACAAAGATTAACTTTAATGTTATCCAATCAGGTAATGTTGAACTTAGCGTTTATAACGTTAAGGGTCAATTAGTTAAAACATTAGTTAATACCAATAAAGCTGTTGGAATGCACAATGTCGTATGGCATGGTGATGACAACAATGGCAAGAAAGTTTCTTCAGGCGTTTACTTCTATAGAGTAAAAAATGCTGGAAAAACTGAAATGAAGAAAATGGTATTAATGAAATAATCCTATTAATTAAGAATTAATAATTAATAATTGAATATAGAAAAGCCTCGGGATATCTCGAGGCTTTCTCTTATTATCGAATATACACAAGGTACAGACACACAAAAATCAATCCCTGATCTGTGCCGGCATAGCTTTTAACGAAGACGCAAAAAGATTTATATATAAAATAGTCAAACTATTTAGGACTGGACAGTTATATTCCCGGTGAGACCAACTCTGTGTTAATTCTCTACCATCAAAATACTTGACAGTATTTACCAACCTCAAATAATATATAACAATATTAACTATCTGCATTATTATTATTTTGAGAATTATTTAAGATAAGTTAACTTGTTGTATAACAATGAAATATAGAAATTAAAATATAGAAAGATGGATAGGGAGCTAATAATGTTAGACACAATCAAGCTTCAGTGTTACCAACGCTGGGGCTATAAAAGATTAAGAGAAGGAAAACACGAGAAAGCTTTGTGGCATTTTGAGAAAGCACTGCTGATCTCTGATGAAGTTACGATAAAATTCAATTATGTTGTAGCTCTTTCTGCTGTTGCCAAATATAAAGAGGCGTACCCACATTTAGATAATATTTTGCTTGCCTATAATGATAATGAAATGGCTCTTTCTCTGATGATTTGGGTCTGTATGATGCTGAGGAAGTGGGACGAAGCGATTGAGCTATGTGAGAAAATAAGGTTGCAGTTTCCTTCTAATCAAGAATTTATCCATCTTCATAATATTTTGCAAAACAGTGAGATTAGGGAGAAGTTTGTTTCTGCTCAGGAGTTGATCAAACAAGCTGAGAAGAGTATGCTTAAAAAGAAGTATCAAGAAGCAATAAAACTTCTCAAGCAAGCTTTAGAAGTCAATCCTCAAGAAGCCTTGGCTTACAATAATTTAGCTTCAATTTACTATTCTCTTAAAGAGAAGGATAAAGCAATAGATTGTATGAAAAAAGCTGTAGAGCTAGATTCTCTCAACAAACAATACAAAAAAAATTTAAGAATAATCGATAGATAGAGGGAATATGATAACAAAAAATGATTTGCTTGGCGTTTTAAAAGCTGGTATCGCACCTGCTCAAGGTTGTACAGAACCAATAGCCATTGCTTTAACAGCCGCTTATGTAACAAGTGTTTTGACAGAGAAGATTAACAAAATAGATATTATACTTAGTCATAATATTCTCAAGAATGCTATGGGCGTAGCTATTCCCGGCACTAATGAACGTGGAGTTAAAATGGCTGTAGCTTTAGGAGCTGTCGCCGGTTTACCTGAACTGCAGTTGGAAGTACTACGAAATGTTGATGATAATCATGTTGCTGAGGCCATGCAAATGCTGGATCGTAATATTATAAAAGTTATCTTAAGTACCAGCGATGAAATCTTCTGGATTGAAGTGATTGCCCATTCTGATAACCATGTTGCTTCTGCCATAATGCAAGGAAGCCATACTAATCTTTATAAGTTAAGCCTCGATGATAAGGTTCTGCAAAAGAATGAAAGAATTGATCCTATTATCCAGAATGATGATCTTAGACAGCTTATGACTATCAATGATATAATGCGGTTAGTTCCTACTATGACCGAGGAAGAACTCTCTTTCTTAGATGAAGTAATTGCTAAGAATTACGCTATTGCCGAGTATGGGATAAAACACAATTCCGGTTATGGTATTGCCAAATCAATTAAAGATTATGTTGAAAAGGGTATTTTGGGAGACGGAATGGTTAATTATGCAACTATGATGACAGCTGCAGGTAGTGAAGCCCGTATGAGTGGTGCACCTCTCCCGGCAATGGCAAACTCCGGAAGTGGTAACCAAGGCATTACCCTCACTATTCCTATCATTGCTGTAGCTGAAAGATTAAAGAGTAGCAGGTTAGAACTTTTGCATGCTCTGGCAATTTCTCATCTTACTTCTATTCATGTAAAAACCTATTTTGGGATTCTTTCCGGATTATGTGGCATAGTGAATGCTGCTTTAGGGGTTAGTGCCGGTGCGGTAAGTCTCTTAGGTGGTGATTTTAAGAATGCCCAAGCAGCTATCCAAAATGTAATCGGCGATATTGCCGGCATGATTTGTGATGGTGCCAAATTAGGCTGTTCTTTGAAGGTTGCTACCGGTGTCAGAACTGCTCTCAACTGTGCTATTCTCGGCATGTCTAATATCTGCGTGAATGATTATGAAGGCATTAATGGGGCAGATGTTGAACAATCTTTTGTGAATTTGGGCAAAATTGTCTTAGGTGGGATGAAAGAAGTGGATAAATCAATCTTGGCAGTAATGCTAGAAAAAGAAAAATATTAAATAAAATATATGGAGAAGTAAAATGATTGACTTTGATTATAAGAAAGCTATTCAAGTTAAATTATCAGATGATCTGCCTCCTAAAGCAGAGTTTGATGCAAGCAAAAGAAGAGCTCCCGACCGAGGATTAAATCTTTCTAAAGCAGAAATTAAGATTGCTTTAAAGAATGCTTTACGCTATATTCCTGAGCATCTGCACACTGAGATGGCTCCTGAATTCTTAGAAGAATTAATGACTAGAGGAAGAATATATGGTTACCGTTATCGTCCGCAAGGAAAATTAATTGGTAAACCTCTTGATGAATATAAAGGTATAATTCCGGCAAAAGCAATGCAGGTTATGATAGATAATAACTTAGATTTTGATATTGCTCTCTATCCTTACGAACTAGTTACCTATGGTGAAACAGGTCAGATTTTCCAAAACTGGATGCAATACCAGCTAATCAAGAACTATTTAGAGATAATGACAGAAGACCAAACATTGGTAATTGCTTCCGGACATCCGGTTGGCTTATTCCCTTCCAAACCTCAAGCTCCGCGTGTGATTAACACTAACGGTTTAGTAATAGGTAAATGGGATAACCCTGATGACTTCAAGAGATTAACTGCTCTGGGTGTGGCTAATTATGGTCAAATGACTGCCGGTGGTTGGATGTATATTGGACCACAGGGAATCGTGCATGGTACCTATATCACACTGCTTAATGCAGGGAGAAAATATCTCGGTATTCCTGAGGATAAAGATATTCATGGCAAACTTTTTGTTACTTCCGGACTTGGCGGAATGTCAGGTGCACAGCCCAAAGCTTGTGAAATTGCAGGAGGTATCTGTGTTGTTGCTGAAGTTGATCTAAGCAGAATTAAAACACGCTACGAACAGGGCTGGGTGGCTATGGTTTCTGCTGATTTAGTAGAAATTACCAAGTGGGTTGAGCAACATCGTAAAGAAGAAAAACCTGTTTCTATTGCTTATCATGGCAATATTGTCGATTTATTAGAACATATTGATACTCATAATATTAAAGCTGAATTAATTTCTGACCAAACTTCTTGTCATGCTGTTTATGATGGCGGCTACACTCCTGCGGGGATTAGCTTTGATGAAGGCAGAAGATTAATTAAAACAGACTTACCTAGATTCAAGAAATTAGTAGATGCTTCTCTTATTCAGCACTTTGAAGTGATTAAGAGACTCACAGCTAAGGGTTCTTACTTCTGGGATTACGGTAATAGTTTTATGGCGTCCATCTTTGATGCCGGAGCAAAAGAGATAGCAAAAAATGGCGTAAACACCAATGAAGGCTTTATCTGGCCATCGTATGTAGAAGATATTATGGGTCCAATTTGCTTTGATAATGGTTACGGACCTTTCCGCTGGGTTTGTCTCTCCCGCAAAGATGAAGACCTCAGAGCAACTGATAAAATAGCTATGGATTGCATTGACCCAACTCGCTGCTCTTTAGATAGAGATAATTATCACTGGATTGCTACTGCTGAAAAGAATGCTCTTGTGGTGGGAACCAAAGCCAGAATTCTCTATGCTGATGAAGAAGGACGTATGAGAATTGCTCTTAAATTCAATGAAGCTATCAGACAAGGCAAAATAGGTCCTGTTATTCTCGGTAGAGATCACCATGATGTCTCCGGTACAGATTCTCCTTTCAGGGAGACTTCTAATATCTACGATGGCAGTAATGTAATGGCTGATATGGCAACTCATTGCTTTGGCGGTAATATTGCTCGCGGTATGTCGTTAGTGGTTCTTTCTAATGGTGGTGGTGTCGGTGTAGGACGTTCAATCAATGGCGGAAACGGTATTGTTTTGGATGGTTCAAAACACATGGATGAAGTGATTAAGAGTGCTTTATCTTGGGATGTAATGGGCGGAGTGGCTCGTCGTGGTTGGGCAAGAAATGAAAATGCTATCAAGACTTCGGCTGAGTGGAATATCAAGCATGAAGGTGAAGGTCATATTACCATCCCATATCTTGCTGATGATAAACTAATTGACAAATTAGTGGATAAAAAATAACATAAATTAAGTTAAGAGAGTGTGGTTAAAGCACTCTCTTAACGATATTTATAAACTACAATAAATTCTTTAAATGAATGTTGCTGAGAATAATGAGGGAAATAATAGGAGTAAAATATAATGGAAAATAAAATTGAAGCTTTTTCACTAAAAATGAAAGATGCAGGACTAAGCGAGAATGTGATAAACAACTTCCGGAGACACTATCAGCAGTTGATAGAAGGAAATACAGGAAAGCTCTCGCGCAACGACATTGAAGCTCCTAACAGACTTAATCTTATCAGCTATGATTCCTTAACTAAAAAAGATGATTCACTGTTGAATAAACTTGCTGTAATTAAGCTAAATGGTGGACTTGGCACCGGAATGGGATTGGAAAAAGCAAAGTCTCTCTTACCTGTAAAAGGTGAATTAAACTTCTTAGATATCTTAGCTAATCAAACTATGGCTCTGCGAGCTAAGTATCAGACTAACATGCCGTTAATTCTGATGAATAGTTATAACACTCAAGCTGATTCTTTGAAAGCATTGGAAAAATATAAAGAACTCAAGATTGATGGTTTAGGTTTAGACTTCTTACAGAATAAATATCCGCGAATTAAACAAGAAGATTTTTCTCTCACAACCTTCGCAGATGATGATCAGAATTGGAATCCACCCGGACATGGCGATATCTATTCTGCTCTGCTTACTTCCGGATTATTAGATAAATTACTCGAAAAAAACTACAAGTATGCTTTTATCTCCAATTCCGACAATCTCGGAGCTGTAATCGATCCCCTAATTCTTACCTATATGGATAAACAAGATGTTCCTTTCATCATGGAAGTTTGTAGAAGAACCGAAATGGATAGTAAAGGTGGGCACCTGGCTCAAACTAAAGAGGGGAAACTAATCTTGCGTGAAGTTGCCCAATGTCCTGAAGAGGAGATGGCTGAATTTCAAGATATAAAGAAGTATTGCTACTTTAATACCAACAACTTATGGATTAATCTCCAGAAGCTTAAAGCTACTCTGCTTGAGAACAACAATTTTTTAAATTTACCTCTTATAGTAAACCCTAAAGTGGTAGAAAATACCCCTGTTTATCAAATAGAAACCGCTATGGGCTCAGCAATAAGTGTCTTTGAAAATGCCAAAGCTATAGTCGTACCTCGTTCAAGATTTGCTCCGGTTAAGAAAACCGATGACCTGCTTCTTATCTGGTCAGATGTCTATAAGATTAATAGCGATTATCAAATCATTCTTACTGAAGGCTTAGATGTGGCTCCTACAATAGAATTAGATCCTGAATATTTTAAAACAGTCGAACAATTAAAAAATCGTTTTAAAGAAGTGCCATCGCTAATTCAATGCAATAGCTTAAGAATTGTGGGAAATCTCTTTTTCGGCAAAGATGTTGTTATTGTGGGTGATGTTGTGATAAAAAGTGCAGAAAAAGAGAGGATTTCTGATGCTATTCTAAACAATGAAGAAGTAACTTTCTAAATTAACCAAGAATAAGAGGATAATATGCCATTATTAATAATAAAACCTGAAGAGATTAGGGCGCGATTGAACAGAGAAACAAAGATTCCCGATATGATTAAAGATTATGCAGTTAAAGAGAACTCTTTTAGGGTTGAAATGAAAATCG
>Ga0265294_10005567_pt1 | contig 15358 bp, 20 predicted proteins | sample MunlanPumphouse3_FD_192504 | JGI IMG/M metagenome (GOLD analysis project Ga0265294, IMG submission 192504) | Groundwater microbial communities from a municipal landfill in Southern Ontario, Canada - Pumphouse #3 | ecosystem: Environmental > Aquatic > Deep subsurface > Groundwater | place... | reverse complement strand
ACCGCCGGCTCTTCCGTCACCCGGCTCGAAAAATGCCGGAGTTCCGATCTGAGAAAAGAACTTGCCGGAAAAATCCAAACTGCACTCAACTCCATCCGTCCGCCGGAACCAAAAGAAGAAATCACCAATGAACAGATACTGGAAATAATAACCTCCCTATCCGAAAAAAAAGGAGCCAAAATCGAAAAAGTCATCGCCCGCCTCAGATCTCTCGGCTTGGACGAAACAACCGCAAAAGGCAGACTCGGGCTGCTGATGGAAGAAGGGGAATGCTACACCCCAACGACTGACTTCATTAAAATCGCGTGATCATGCAGCCGGAATTTTATGCCGAAGGACCCGCCGTCCTGATCGAACGGCAGGAACGTTCACTTATCATAGCCGACCCGCATTTCGGAGTCGAAGCAGACCTCCATCGGCATGGTCTGCATTTCCAGAGCGGAACCGATGCACGAATGTCCCGCCTGCTTACGATCATCGAAGAATCTGACCCGGACTACCTCATCGTCCTTGGTGATCTAAAACACATGATCCCCTTCGTCACCTATCAGGAAAGGACCGAAATGCCGAAAATATTACATGAAATCCGGAAGGTGACCGAATTCCGGCTCGCTCCGGGAAACCATGATACCGGTCTCGAACATTACCTGGAAAAAGACGAACTTCTCCCAACAAACGGAACGGTGATCGACGGGACCGGTTACTTCCATGGGCACACGATCCCCGCCCCGGAACTCATGGGTCACCTGATATTGTGCGGACACCACCACCCTGTCGTAAACATCTATGATGACGTCGGGTGTGCACTTCGCGGAACCCCAGGATATCTGCTCGCAGAGATCGACCCCTCACTATGGGGTCAGGTCCCCGCCGAGCCGACCCGGGTCCTCCTGGTACCGGCATTCTACGAACTTGCCGGCGGCATGGATGTCAGACTAATCCCGGGAAATAACATTTCCCCCGTAGCAAACGCGATCCGTAAAGACACAGCGGAAGTTTTCCTGAAAGACGGGACCTATGTCTCCCCCTTCAGCGAACTTCGTCCAGACCCGATGGAGGGATAATGCCTTCAGCAATCGATGAGCTAAAGGACTCCCTCCATCCAAAACTCCGGGAAGTCCTGGAAAAGCGGGGCTTCGATGAATTTTCCGAGATTCAGATGCGGGCCGTCCCCGAATTGATCACCGGGATCAATGCGATCCTCATCGCACCGACCGGAACGGGAAAAACGGAAAGCGCTCTTCTGCCGGTATTTCATCAGATGCTCACAAAACCCCGCCATGAGGGATTTTCGGCACTATACGTCACACCCCTCAGGTCTCTGAATCGTGACATGATGAACAGACTTGAATGGTGGGGTGCCGAACTCGGTCTGCGCATTTCCGTCAGGCATGGAGACACGACCCAGTCCGACCGGAGAAAACAGGCGCTGCATCCCCCCGACCTCCTCATCACCACACCTGAAAGTCTTCAGGCTATGTTTATGGGAAAAGTTCTCCGTAAAAATCTGGCAGGAGTCAGATATGTTATCATCGATGAAATACACGAACTTTCCGGCGGAAAACGCGGAACGCAGCTCACCATTGCTCTGGAACGGATAGCAGAACTTGCCGGCGAATTCCAGAGAATCGGCATTTCGGCAACAGTGGGCAATCCCGAACTCGTCGGGCAGTTTCTCTGCGGAACGCGTCCCTGCACAATCGTCCAGGTCCCGGTGGCAAAAACGCTCGACCTCTCGGTCAAATTTGCGGGTGAATCATTCAAGGGTCAGACAAAATTGATCGAAGAATGCATCGATTCCCATGAATCGACACTTGTTTTCACCAATACCCGCAGTGTTGCCGAGGCAATAGGAAATGCCCTCCTTCCCCGCGGAGACACGGATGTTCACCATGGATCCCTTTCCCGCGAAGTCAGAGTCGATGCGGAAGACAAGTTCCGTGCGGGAAAAACGCGGGCAATGATCTGCACATCCTCCATGGAACTTGGTATCGATATCGGTCAGATCGACCATGTCATTCAATTCAACTCGCCCCGTGAAGTTGCCCGTCTTATGCAAAGGACAGGTCGTGCCGGGCACCAGATCCACGCCATATCCAAAGGAATGATCCTTGCGACCGGGTTCGACGACATTCTCGAATCGATGGTGATCGTAAATAAAGCGATGGCAAATCAGCCGGAAAACATTCGTCCCCATGTGAACGCAGCTGATGTGATCGCAAACCAGATCGCGGCACTCGCGGTTGAAAGAGGGCAGATCTCTATCAAAAAAATCGAGGAGATATTTTCCCGAAGTTACTGTTTCCATACTGCAGGTCCCCTCATTCGTGAAGTAATCGCGGAAATGGAAAAACATTATCTCATCCGGACAGAAGACGACATGGTCATCACGAAAAACCGGGCGAGAAAATATCTCTCACTCAATCTTTCGATGATCGCCGATGAGAAAAAAAGTATCATCTTCGACGTGGTCACAAGAAAACCGGTCGGAACCCTGGACGAATCGTTTGTCATCAGCTGGATCTCTTCCGGAGCTGTGTTCGTCGCACGCGGGCAGGTCTGGCGGGTCCTTGATATCGACGAGGACAAAATCATGGTCGAACCGGCGAAAAACGCAAAAGGGGAACTTCCCTCATGGGAAGGAGAACAGATCCCGGTTCCTTTCACGGTCGCAATGGAAGTCGGGAAACTTCGCCGTCTCCAGAATTTTGAAGACTATCGTGCCGATGAAAAATCCGTCGCCTTCGCCAAAAAGATCCTCACCGAAATGAAAAAGAATCGTTCTGTCACCGCGACCGATAAGCTGATCGTTCTCGAAGATTCGGATGAAGGTGTTGTGGTAAATCTCTGCGGAGGTCATAAAGTAAACGAGACCATCGGGCGTGTTCTTTCGATCCTGCTTTCGGCACGTTACGGGACCTCGGTCGGAATCGAAACAAATGCATACCGGATCCTGCTCAGACTCCCGAAGTTTCTCCGTGCTCCCGATGTGGAAGAGGTCCTTCTCTCCCTTGAATCGGAACATGTTGAGGGGATTTTGACGCTTGCACTCAAAAAAACGGCTCTTTACAAATGGAAACTGGTTCAGATCGCAAAAAAGTTCGGGGCAATCGATGTTGATGCGGATTACGAAAAGATCAGTATAAACCGGTTACTTGATCTGTTTGACGGATCGGTCATCGAGCGTGAGGCTTTCCGGGAATTGTTCTTCTCGAATATGGATGTGGCGGGCGCACGCGAAGTGGTCACCCGCCTGAAAAATCATCAGATGGAAACGAAGACGAGCCGGCTCTCGATCATCGGGGCCGAGGGGTTGTTTACCGGGAGGGATGTGGTCGTTCCCCCGGGTGAAGATCAGGCAATTCTTGAAAGTGTAAAACACAGACTTGATGATCAGGATGTGATCCTTGCCTGCATGCATTGTAGAAACTGGAAATCGAAGACGAAAGTCTCCCGAGTTCCGGACCAGCCCGTATGTCCCGTCTGCGGCGCCCGGCTTGTTGCGGTTTTGAAACCTTATGAGGAACCGGCATTTCTCGCTCTTAAAAAGAAAAAGCTGACGACCGAGGAAAAAGAGGCGGAAGTCCGCATGATGCGGAATGCAAACATGGTTTTATCCAGCGGAAAAAAAGCCGTCATTACTCTTGCGGGACGAGGTGTCGGACCGGAAGCCGCAGCACGTATCCTGAATACATTTGCGACCGGCGATAACTTCTACCGGGAAATTTTAAAAGCGGAACGAAAGTTCGTTCAGACGCACAGATTCTGGGGATAAAAAAAGTATTGAAGTTATTTTGTCTGCGGTTTCGGGTCGCCGAGAAGGTCTTTCAGGCTGTCTTCAAGGAAGTCAAGACCCCTTTTGACATCATCAAGGTTCTTACCGCCGGTAAGAATGATTTTTCCGGAGGAGAAAAGAAGTGCCACGATCTTTGGATCTTTGATACGATAGACCAGACCCGGAAACTGCTCTGGTTCATACTCGATCGCTTCGAGAGAAAGGGTCGCAACAACACGGTTTAAGTTGATAAAACGACCGATGTCGTAAGAACAGACTATGTTTGTTACTGCCACTCTTGGAACATCCAATATCTTGACGCCCGCTTCCTTCAGTGATGCGAGGACCTTTGCAAGCCCGATACCTAACGACTCCTCATTTCTTATGCCGGTAAGCACCACTTTTCCCGAAGAAAAAATCAGTGATGCCATTTTCGGGTTGTCAATACGATATACTGCACCCGGGAAACGTTTTGTATTGAGTTCGCACCCGTCTACCTTTTCAGAAATCTCAGCAAGATCGATCTCATCGGCTATGACGCCGGAAGCTACGATATTTTCAATCTTGAGAGACGTGTATGTTTTCCCATCCATCTTTATTTAATAGAGCATGTACCAGCATAATACTTCGCGTCCGTTATAGGAAGGATTCTCCACAAAAAGGTCGTCTCGATCCATATGCGGGTTTATGATGGGGCGGGAAGTCAGGGGACCCTGCCCTGACGAAACTATTTTGAAGAGAAAAACTGCCGTGCAAACGTTTCGCCTTCCCCTCCCAAACGTAAAATACCGGTTGTATAAGACCGGGAATGCCCGGATTCGGGATACTATTTTATAGGAAAAATGTATGTGAGCCTCAGATATAATATCCGTGAAGCCCAATAACTCAGGGATGTTGGAAGTATTGATCACCATAATTTCTGCGGCATTTATGCTCATCGTTATTCTGGATCCTCTTCTCTCCGTGTCGATGTTTATCAACTTGACACAGGATCTGGAGAAGATCGAGATGAGGCGGCAGGCATTCGTTGCCACAGGAGTTGCCGGCGCTCTTATGCTGGTTTTCCTGATATTCAACGATCTGCTCTTTGATCTGCTTGGGATCGAGCTGGAGAGTTTCAAAGTAGCCGGCGGTATCATACTTTTCATTCTTGGTCTGCAGATCGTCCTGGGTCTGAATATCGGCGGGTCGTCTGCCGGACCCCAAAGCCTCGCAAGTCCGGAGCGTATCGGAAAAAAATCCATGGCAGGAGTGATCATCGGGACACCGATCATGTGTGGACCGGGAACAATTACTACGGTCATGATCCTCGGGGCACAAAACGGTATACTTCTGACCGTGATCGCGATTCTTCTTGCCCTGTTTTGTATCTGGCTGATTCTGATATTCTCGGTTCAGATCAAGAAAGTGCTTGGTGAAACGGTCATTGTGATCCTTTCAAAAGTGATAGGTCTTTTACTCACGGCAATTGCAGTTCACACGATCTGGACGGGGATCCTTGGTCTCATCGCTATCTCGGTCCTCTGAAATGATAGAGTTTAAACCCAAGTTAACAGATTTCCTTGTCTTCGATCTGGAGGCATTTGTTCCGCCGGCAGACCGGAGACGAAAGACCGGACCCTCTCTTGCGGTGAATCCCTATCGTGAAAACCACACACTTCTCGGCGGGGTGGTTTACCTGTCTAAACCCCTGACCGGTGAAGTGGTTCTTGATTATGCTCATCACTGGATCTGGACCGAGGGAAGCGAAACGGAAGTGGTCGCCTCTCTTTACAAGGTATTTGCCGATATGTGGTCCGGACTCAAAACAAAAAAGCTGTTTCAGGCAGATCCGGTTGTCTGCGGGATAGGCATCTCTACCTTCGACATGCCGTTTTTATTTACAAAATGTCTTCAATACGAAGTTGCTCCTCCGGCTGAAATATACGATACGCTTGGAAAATGCAGAATATTGGATCTGTCCGCAGCCGGGATCGGATTTGTCCCGACGCACAACCCGATTCTTCATCCCTGTTCTCACAATGAGCTTGCCGATGCTTTACTTCCGGAACGTGAGCGGAAACCTACCGGAAAAAAGGTGTGGGATATGGTTGATGCGAAGGATTACAAAGCTGTTGAAATACGGTGTGAAGGCGAGGTCCGTGAGATGGTGGACCTCGCAGCAAAAATGTTCAGCAGTCAATGTCTTCGTAATACGGTTTGATATCAAGGACCGGTGTCGTGTCGAGAGCTTCCAGTCCCTTCACGGTGATGACCAAATCATCGATCGAGAGGATGGTCACGAGCGTGAGGGAGATCGGATTCGGGCGAACTGGAGCACGGGTGGCAAAAACTCCGCGCATACTCCCGTCACCATGACCATGCGGTTTCACCATCAGAATATCTCTTTCTGATCGGTCAAACCAGCAGAGGATGAAGACTTTGTCTCCCGCGGCAAGACCTGATAACCCTGCGCGGTATGTGTCGAAGATCGTTATCGTGCTTGGTTTGTCGGTAAAATGCCCCTGTTTTGGAGCATTTTCTCTCTCCTTGAACGGTGAATGAACGATCCCTATAGGCACGCACTCGATTTTTTTCGGAGCAGATACCGATTTGACCGAAAGAAGGTCAAGAGCGTTATTACATAACCAGTCACATGAACTCACATACGCATTGTCTCGCGGGACATGGGTGAACGCCGCTCCGGCAAAATCAGCAGCAAGGCACCGGGCTTTTTCAAAAAGCGGGGCGAGGTCCGGTGACCTGACGGCATATCGCCCGTTCATCTGTGAGATCATCAGATTACTGTCGGAAAAAACCTCAAGTCTGGTTTCTTTTGGGTGACAGTATTTTTTGGCCCGCGAAAGAGCATTATTTAGAGCACTGTATTCTGCAACATTGTTCGTGGCATGGCCAAGCGTCACAAAATCAGATTCCAGCACATCATTTCCCCGCATGATCAGCCAGGCGGATGCAGCCTGACCCGGGTTTCCGCGGCTTGCACCATCTGTGTATATTGTCAGTATATCCATGGATTAGTAACTCTATCTATAATTTTATTAAGATACCTGTCTGAATATTGAATATGGACAAAATTACTATTCATGTAGGGACTCACGGTCTTACCCCGTCAAGCACCTATGCAGGCGGGAATATTTCTCCGAAAATCAATTTAATAGACGTTCCGAAAGATCTGGAGTATGTGACCTTGATCGTTCAGAACAAGTCAGGTGATGAGAAGAACAAATGTCTCTGGGTCATCTGGAACATTCCCTCAGTTGGTTATATCCCGCCGGGATTTGAAGAAGGACCTGCACCCAAATTCCCGTTCCCGGCAATTCAGGGTATGAACGATTTCGGCGAACATGCCTGGCATGGTCCCTCACCCGGACTTGGAGTACAGGACAGACTGCTCTTCCAGATATTCGGGAGAATGGAACCGATGGTCCTCTCGCCTGATTCAAAAATGGATGACGTGATTGCTGCACTTCGCGATGGAAAAACCACCGCACACGGAAGTCTCGAAGTATCCTATCAGGGATAAAAAAAATATTTTTATTGTTGAAGAAGTTTCAGATCGAGAAGGTCTTTATAGATTTTTTTGACAGCCCGTTCTGCATCCATCGCCACCTTTCCGCCGGTGATGATAAGTTTTCCTGATCCAAAAAGAAGGACAACAACTTTCGGGTCATCCAGACGATAAACAAGACCTGGGAATTGTTCCGGCTCATACTCGATCTTATCCAGATTGAAACTCATCGCGATTTTATTTAGATTGATCCGGCTTCCAAGATCTGCAGATGTAACAATGTTTTGAACGATGTATACGGGTTTCTCGATTATATCGATTTTCAGACCCTTTAAGACTGAAACCAGATACTCCAGTCCGAGAGTCAGGTTCTCGATACTCTTTGCACCGGTCAGGACGACTTTTCCGGAACCAAATACGAGTGCGGCGATTTTTGGGTTCTGCATACGCAGGACAACACCCGGGAAACGCTGTTTATTATATTCCGCTCCGGGGATCTGGCTTGCAAGAGCTACCAGATCCAGACTGTCATTCACCTTGGTTGATGCGACAATATTCTCGATCTTCAGTGAGTTTTCGGGCAGGCTTGTCATATTTATAAGATATTACAGGTAAGTATATAAATACTCTTCTAACTTGGGAAAAAAAGAGGGGAAAAATCCCGGCTTAATCGTATTCACGCCAGGTATATTTACACTTCGTGCAGCGGAAAAATCTGACCTCGGATTCATCTGCACTTCTGAGTTGTCTAAGCCACCATTCAGCAATATTATGACCGCAGTTTGGACATTTGATCGCGCACGTTGGTTTCGTTCCGATATCTGCCCCTTCTTCAACGATCAGGATGTCGTTTTCCTGCATGTATGCGACTTTTTTCATCTGTTCTTTATTTTCGGCGGTGATCGTTTCTTTATACCCACACTGTGAACAGCATAACTGACCGTCCTTTGATTTCATCAGCTTCCCGCATTCTGGACAGAACATCATAGAATACAATGTTGGATTTCTAAGGATAAATACTATTACAAAAAAGACTTCATAGACAGGCAAACTCATTTATCCGACTGAACCTAACCAATACGCACTGCTATGTTGGAAATATTGATACTCTGTACATTAATAGTATGTTTACTTGGATTCCTTCTCAGTTTAATCCCCGGAAAGTATGGAAAATACTTTGCAATTACCGGTTGGACAACATTGGAAGCGAGTTTCCTTCTGATGCTTCCGGGACTTATCGAAGAGGGAAATGTGTTATATCCGGTGCTTATCATCGCGGCGATCCCCCTCATATATATTACTCTGAAACGGCTGCTCAAGGAAGATCCGCATGTTCTCCGGCTGACCTGGGCGGCAGCGATCGCAGGAATTATCTACGCTCCTTTTGCTATTATCCAGCCGCTTGGCAACTGGCTCATTACCGTTGTCGTTTCCTGCATCCGGTTCGTTTTTGATTCAATCGGCTACACATACACTATGTATTCCTGGGATACTTTTGAATCCGTGTGGCTGATTCCGGGATATCCCTCTGGATATATGGATGAAATTATTCTCGGTTGTACCGGCATCACTGCCATAGCGGTTTTACTTGGGGTGATCGCTCTGACAAAAACTTCATGGAAGCAGAAGATCGGTCTCACTCTTCTGGTCACGATCCCTATCTTTATCGTCAATATCTTCAGGAACGTGTTTGTCATCATGGCATACTTTGGTCAGTGGTTCCCCTGGTTTGAAGAGATAATCACCCATCCGACGATTCCCGGATATGCAAGCTACTTCTGGTCCCATAATGTCATATGCGAAGGGGCGGCTCTTGTTCTGGTTCTGGTCATCGCATATTTCCTCTTCAAATGTACCCCGGGACTCATCGAGACGATCCGGGAGATAATCCTCGTTTACTATGGAGACCTCAGGCTGATGTTTGGTAAAAAACCAAGAGTGTAACGATGACCTGCCCATTCTGCGAACCTCATGAGGAATTATTCGGGAATGCTCTTGCGTACGTAAAATCAGATGAATTCCCGGTTTCATCAGGGCACGTCCTCATCATCCCGCGCAGACATGTTTCGTCGTGGTTCGATCTTACGAAAGAAGAACATGCGGCGGCAGCAGATCTCCTTAGCAAAACAAAACAATATCTTGACGTGGCATACTCTCCGGATGGATACAACATCGGAGTAAACTGCGGCGAAGCAGCAGGACAAACCATCATGCATGCCCACCTTCATGTTATCCCGAGATATACCGGCGATGTTTCCAATCCGCGGGGCGGAATAAGGGCTGTGATTCGGGCAAAACAGGATTATCCCTGTATAAAATGACTCGTTTTATATAGGATGAGCGGGATTAAATATAATTTATATGTACAAATCCATCGACGAAATCAATGAACGTATTCGTGATGGAAGTGTCCGGGTGGTCAGTGCGGAAAAAATGCCCGATATCGTCGATGAACTCGGCGTGGACGGGGCACTTCGCGAAGTAGATGTAGTAACCACCGGTACTTTCGGTGCGATGTGTTCCTCAGGAGCATTTCTCAACTTCGGTCATCCGGAAATCCCAATAAGAATGGAAAGAATGTGGCTCAATAACGTTGAGGCCTACGCAGGTCTCGCCGCAGTTGACTGTTATATCGGAGCAACTCAGGAATCCAATATCCGGCACGCAGAATATGGCGGCGCTCATGTCATCGAAGACCTGATATCCGGAAAATCCGTTGAACTTCACGCAAGAGCAAAGGGAACAGACTGTTATCCGAGAACTTCTATCACCAACGAGTTCACTCTGGAAGAATTGAATCAGGCGATAATGGTCAACCCGAGAAACTCATATCAGTCCTATAACGCAGCGATCAATATGGGTGACCATGCGGTCAAAACCTATATGGGATGCCTCCTTGCAGGTCACAGAAACATTACCTACTCGGGAGCCGGCTGTCTGTCCCCGCTTTCAAATGATCCGACCTTCTCTGTCATCGGTTCCGGCACGCCGATTTTCCTTGGCGGCGCCAATGGAGTCGTTGTCGGAGAAGGAACACAGTCTTCCCCCGGAAATGGATTTGGGACCCTCATGACATCCGGAAATCTGAAAGACATGTCAAGCGATTACATCAGGGCTGCGACAATGACCGGATACGGCGTCACCATGTATGTTGGTGTCGGCGTTCCGATCCCCCTCCTGAATGAAGAAATCGTGAAACATACGGCAGTTCGCGACGAAGACCTGAAGACAGAAATCGTCGATTACGGTACACCGTTCCGTGACAGACCAGTGATCAAAGAGGTCACCTATGCTGAACTCAAGAGCGGATCTATTGAGATCGACGGAGAAGAGATCCGTTGCTCTCCTCTTTCAAGTTATAAAAAAGCACGCGAGATCGCAGGGGAATTGAAAGTCAGGATCGAAAAGGGATCCTTTACGATGGCACTTGCAAGCCGTCCGATCGATGCTCTGAAGATCAACAAACCCATGGCGGAGAAAGGAAACGTCCGTCATGTGAATGAGATGATGGTACTGGAGTTCGTGACCATCACGGGAAACGAGAGCGTCAAGCAGGCTGCGAAACGTCTCTTAAAGGGTGAAACGAACCATCTGCCGGTCATCGACGCAGATAACCGGTTGATCGGTATCGTTACGACCTACGATGTTTCCCGGGCATTTGCGAACGACGAACAGGATATGACCGTTTCAGAAATTATGACGAGGGATGTCATCACTATCGGTCCTGATGCCCCAGTCGATTTCGCTGCAAGAAAACTTCAGCAGTACAACATCGGTGCTCTTGTGGTGATTGATTACGACAGGCATATTCTCGGTCTTCTGAACTCATATGATCTGGGTGACCTTGTCAGCGGGAGGGGATCACCATGAAACTGATGGTGGAATTTGATGCGACCGGCGTCCAGTATCCGAATATCGCGGCTGCCATTCTCAAATCTGGTGTGATGATCAATGTCGAGAGGGCACAGATCGACGGAGATGAGGGATGGACCCTTCTTGATGTTGCCGATAATGATGCGGATGTATTCATCGCTGCCTTATCAAGGAAAGGTGTTTCCATCCGTATCCAGAAGGATGCAGTTACCCACAACCGTACAGAATGCGTGGACTGCGGACTCTGTATCGGGCTATGTCAGAAGAAAGTATTCTCATTCGATGAAAACTGGCAGCTTGTTATCGACTCGGAACGCTGTGTTCTCTGCGGCAGATGTGCGATGTACTGCCCGCATCGTGCGCTTAGTATTCAAAAGTAATGATCCGGGAGCATTTCGCCTATCGCGAAACGATAACAACGATCCTCGCCGACGATGCTTCGCATATCGAAGCCGCAAAAGAGGGGATGATCACAGCACGAATGGATATCGAGGATCATCTGGCAGCCAACCCTTTTTTTCAGATAAGTTATGATCCCGTGCAGGTATCGGACGACGCACCGGAAATAGTAAAACATATGGCAGAGGGTGCTCTTGAAGCAAACGTTGGTCCGATGGCAGCCGTTGCAGCTTCGATCGGCTGGGCAGGTGTTCGTTCGATGCAGAAAGCGGGAGCACACTTTGGTCTTATTGATAACGGAGGAGACATTGTGCTGTTTTCTGACAGAATACTGAAGGTAGGAATCTATGCGGGATCCGCGCCGTCTTCGGGAAAATATGCATTTATTATTCCGCCGCAGCCTGAGATACTGGCTGTCTGTACTTCATCTGCAACCGTGGGTCCCTCTGTCTCATTTGGGATAGCGGATTCAGTGACCTGTTTTTCGAACGATCCCTCTAAAGCTGATGCCTGGGCAACCAGCCTTTGTAATATTCTCACGCCGGAAAACTTTGATGAGGTCATGTCCCGCATGGCGGATTCCTCTATCACAGGAGTATATGCAGTAATAGGCGGGTGGATCGGAACATGGGGGGCTCTGCCCGAAATCGTTTTGGCAGATGTTAATTTTGATTTAATTACCAAGGGTCAATAGCAGTTTTCTCTCGCATATTTGACCGCTTCATCGTATGCTCCGGGACCGGAAAAAGCCATGAGGAATTTTTCTCCGTTCCAGACTGCAATGAAGAATAGTTCTGATTTCGTGTCAAATCCGAATATGATCTCCGCAAGTTCTACCGTGGCAAGTTTTATTCCATGCAGGATCTGCGATGAAGGTTTGAGTAAAAGCAGTTCATAGATCTCCGGCTTCGGCTCTTCATCGAACGCGTAAAGATAGGTCTGCAGTGCGTTCGTGAGATCGGATGTACAGAGACGGAGTGCCTGTTCCGTTGGAAGTCCCCGAAGAAGTGACGCGAGTTTTAAATCGTTATCTTCCGATGCCTCATAAAGTTCATCTGCAAGAGCTTCAAGTCTAAAATCAGGGGGCTGTACCATAAGTTATACTTCAATTGGTTGCAGGAATCAATAAAGTATAATGTCTCTCTCCTCCTAATTATCAGGGCATGAGAAATGAGGACGTGGACTGGACTTTATTTCACCTGATCCCGGAGAACGAAACTCCGACGATTTCCGAACTCATAGATAAATCTGGTTTTTCAAGGGACGAGGTCGTTTCATCTCTTACAAGACTGGAAAAGAATTGCCTCATTCATGTGATCGGGGAAAACGTCCATGCCCTCTCTATTACTGAAATATTCATGATGCATGAAGTCACCAGCAGTAATCAATCTGATATATACATCGAAAACGGCATTATCAAGGTAAGAAAATGAATCTTAAACCAGTATCCTATGTCCTCAGAATAGGTCACCGCCCCGAACGGGATCAGCGGGTCACCACCCATGTTGGACTAAGTTCCCGCGCTCTTGGAGCAAGCGGCATGTATCTTGCTGCAGACGATGCAAAAGTTGCAGACAGCATCACTGATGTTGCCAACCGATTCGGCGGAACGTACTTCTGCGAAAATAATGTAAAGTGGAAATCCTGCATCAACCAGTTTAAAAAGAGCGGCGGAAAAGTTGTTCACCTCACAATGTATGGACTCAAACTCCAGGATGTCATCGCTGATATCAGAAAAGAGGAGAAGGTCTTGATCGTCGTTGGTGCAGAAAAAGTTCCGGGAGATATGTATGGACTGGCTGACTATAATGTAGCCGTCGCAAATCAGCCGCATTCAGAGATCTCGGCCCTTGCACTTTGTCTGGATCATCTTTACGAAGGAAAAGAACTTGATCTTGATTTTCCCAATGCCGAACTCGAAGTTCTCCCGACGAAGGTTGGCAAAACCACCATCAAACACGAGCACGAAACCGAACCAGAATCCCCATGAAGAACGTTCTCGTTGCAGGATACACGACCCGTCACGTTGCTGCATCAGCAGCCCGTGCAGGATATGAAGTTTATGCAATAGACCATTTCTGCGATGAAGATCTTCTCTGGTGCACGAAGGATCACCTTGCGTTCGATGAAATTGACGAATTGCCGTTCGCGATTTCTGACATGCTCAATGAGTACGACATTGATTATGTGGTGACCACCTCGGGCGCCGAACTGCTTGATGTCAAAAACCGGCTCGGCACGCCGGTTTCCATAGCAAAGCAGTTCATGGATAAGGGAAAAACCCAGGAATTTTTCGAGAGGATCGGTGTTCCGGTCCCCCGTCGGCTCGAGAAGGGAACGTATCCGGCAATGATGAAAACTCTTTCAGGTGCCGGAGGCTGGAGAAATGCCGTTGTCCATTCCGCCGCTGAACGTAAAGACTGGGAAGAATTTGTTGACCATGTTCCCTGTATGGCTCAGGAACCGATCCTTGGTCAGCCGGCAAGTGTATCATGCCTAGGAACAGGGCACTCTGCCGTAGCCCTTTGTGCGAATGAGCAGATTCTTCGGGGAGGAGATGAATGTGCCTTCGCTTTTTCCGGTTCCCTTACACCCTGTCGTCATCCGCTTGCAAACCGCATGATGGACCTCGCAGAAAAAATCGTGGCAAAAAGCGGATGTGTAGGCTCGGTCGGCGTGGACTTTGTCCTGACCAATGACGAGGCTTATGCAATTGAAATAAATCCACGGTTTCAGGGAACCGTTGAAACAGTTGAATCTGCGCTTGGAATCAATCTGTTTTCGCTCCACGTTGATGCGTGCAAAGGGATCCTCCCGGAAAAACGACCCGAACCAAAATGTTTTGCCGTGAGAAAGATCCTTGCAGCCCCTGACGATCTCACGATAAAAAACGAGATGGCATCTCTAAAGGACAAAATTACCGACATTCCCCATCCCGGTACATCCTTCGAAAAAGGGGAAGTTGTCTTTTCTGTGACCGGTTTTGGCAGAACACGTGAAGATGCATTTGCCGCTCTGGATAAGAATATTAAGTCTGCGCTCATACAAATAAAGCAATGACCGTTATAACAGAAGAAGAACTCGGGAATCCGGCAATTCATCTATATCTATTTAAACTTGTCGGAGAAGAGGGACTCGAATTACTTCGCCGCTGGTCCGATCCGGAATACGCTCGTTGCTGGTTAAATGCAAAAATAGAGAGCGAAGAGGTCAAGGAAGCTGACAAGGTACGGTTTAAAGCCGAACTCAGTCTTTCCGACAGTGATCTGGTTTGTGTGGAACGAAGCGATGAAGAAGTTGCGGAAATCTCTAAAATCAACTTAAATTCCGTTCGTCATACCCTCTATAACTTATATGAACGCCGTCTTGCGGAGTACCGCAGGATCAAAAACAATGAGACCGGCTGGCTTACGTATTTGTGGTTAATGCGTATGGATCATCTGGAAATCGTTCTGCACGGGGAAATGGAGCGTGCAGCAGGAAAGCTTGCCGCCCGCCTAAAGTATGATGAAATGAATGACTTTTATCAGTGCAAAAACTGCGGTATCACAACGACGTTTAATGAGGCAATGAATACTCATTTTGCCTGTCCGCAGTGCGGCAGCATGCTTGTGCATTTCGATGATGATCTGCTTATTACTGCACTCAAAAAACGCGTTGAAAAAATGCAGACCGCACTTGAGAATGCCTGAATATTATCAAAACACTCTTTTTCAAGCCGGGTGTGACTCCGGCGTAGCAGCACACTGCAGAAAAGTTGCCGAGGTCGCCGGACGTTTTTCCGGTGAGTCTGTAGATAAGGA
>Ga0265294_10005565_pt1 | contig 15361 bp, 14 predicted proteins | sample MunlanPumphouse3_FD_192504 | JGI IMG/M metagenome (GOLD analysis project Ga0265294, IMG submission 192504) | Groundwater microbial communities from a municipal landfill in Southern Ontario, Canada - Pumphouse #3 | ecosystem: Environmental > Aquatic > Deep subsurface > Groundwater | place... | reverse complement strand
TTTTTCATTTCCAGATACCAATAACTAATTAAAAAAATATTTTTTATAGGTTTAATAATAATTTATAGTGATTTTTAAACTTAAAACCTAAAAAGTATTGACACTAACCAAGTTTGCTTTACAGTAACTTTTATTGTTTACCAATAGAGTAACACCAACACACTACGCTATTGGCAAGCCAATAACAGTGTGCAAAGGGAATTTGTTCCCTTTTGAATCCTTATCTAGCAATCATTTCTTTGCAAGGTCATTTTATGACCTATCTCACTAGGGCATAGCCCATTCGTGAGTCGTATTTTGTTCTTGACAAAATCTATAACCCCCTATGTATTTTGTCAGAAACAAAATACGGGGGCTAAGGTTTTGCCTTAAAATCCCAAATTAACTATCGCCACTTTCATTGCTTCACAACAAAACGTGCCACATTAATTTGATGTTTCAATATCGCAGAATGTCTTTACTATACAGGTAATACACCCCTAAACTAACAACATCTTTCCTCGGTAGGTAACATCAAAACGATGTTTTGATATGTTTCCATTATACTTATTTTTTATACAAGTCAAGAATTGCACGAGCAACTAAAGTTGTTCTTGACTTGTATTTTTATTACTGCTAGGAAGAATTATCTTATAATCTGTTATCTGATTATTTTCCATGTATGGTGATATAGTTATTCCAGATGTTCCGTAATGTTTACTAATTTCTTCTAGTCTTGATATTTCGGTTGGAGTTAAAGCATAGAACGATATTACCATATTATCTTTAACCTCATCAATAATATTGTCAGGGGTTAGCATTACCCCAACTTTTATTCCGTTATAACTAGTATTCATTGCATTTGATATATGGGTAGTAAAGTTAAAAATACTGTTTTGTAAGAAATCATTATTAAAGTTAATAGAAGTTATTTCAATGTTATAATCCTCATCTCTTTTAACTTTAATACTCAAGATGTATTTGTTAATGATTTCTCGCTTAGTTTTTCTAGTTAAGGTATTCCATATATTTGATACAGGTATTTCAGTTTTTATTTCTCTCTCGTTAAATAAACTTAATAAACTTGTATCAAACTTTAACACTTGACCTTTATTAAGATTATTTAACTTTCTAGTCATTTCTTCTAATTCGATTTTAACCATTTTGTTTTTATTATTAATTACTTCAACATCCAAGTCACTATTTACATATAATTCAACTAACTTTCTCTCTTGAATTTTTAGTTTCTCGATGGCTTTGTCTATTTTAATTATGTCATCCTCATTATTGATGTTTGGTAGGGTAATAATATGATCATTGACTATTGAATAAATCATCAATTCGTTTAATATTGAAATAAGTTTATTCTCTAATTTATCAGTATTATAACTTTTGCCTTTGTCTTTACAATTTTCTTTTCTACATTCAATAAAGTAATATTCTTTTCTTGTTCCATTTTTCTTGTTCTTATAAGCAATAGTACTGCTCATTATGTTTCCACAACTAGGACATTTAACTAATGCCGTAAACAAATGAATATGTGAGCCATAATTACTATTCTTATTTTTAACAAGTAAAGTCTGAACCTGATTAAATAACTTATCATCAATAATTTTAGGACAATAATCTTCAATAATTAACACATCTTCTTTTTTCCTTGCTTTTCTGCCATGGTGATAAGTTCCGTTATAAATAGGATTTTGTAAAATATTATATATTCTATTATCACACCATTTACCACTTTTTAAATATCTATTATCTTCTTTCATTTTCTTTTTGATAGGTCTTATACCATAATTTTTAGTATATAGTTTATAGACATCTTTTACAACTTCACTTGCAATCGGATCTATTTCTAAATGACCTGTTTCTCCGCTTCTAATATAGCCATAAGGTGCTTTATTTGGATGAATTTTCTGCAAAGCCATTTCTTCTAAACCCCTTTTAGTTCTTGCACCAATTTCTTTTCGTTCTCGTTGACCAAATATTAAGTTCATCCCAAATATCATTTCACCATTAGCTGTTGATACATCATAAGGTTCAAGTGATAACTCAATTTTAACCTTATATTCTTCACAATAATTAAGTAACCAATATCCATCAAACCCATTTCTCGTTAATCTATCTACCTTAATAGCAAGTAAAACATCTAATTTATTACTTTTAATGTCATTTAGTAACCTTTGCATATTTGGTCTCATTAAATCTTTTCCGCTATAACCAGCGTCATTATATATATCAATAACATCATATTCGTGTTTATCAGCATACTCTTGTAAGGTTCTTAGTTGATGATCAATACTAAAACCATTATCTCGTTGTTCATCTGTTGAAACTCTTAAATATATTCCACATCTTTTTCTCAATATCTCATTCCTCCCTTTTCATAATACAAAAAAGGCAAAATAATACATATATGATATACATACTACTTCGCCTTTCAAAGAACAATACTGCCAAATAATTGATTTTTATTATATACTTTTATTAGTAAATGTCAACCTTTATTGGTTCAGTAGTTTTCGGACTTCGTTAAATGAATAAGTTTCTTTAGTAGTAGGAATATAGAAATGATTACCTTGTATTTCGTTGATTGGATATTCCCATAAAACGATTATCTTATTATGATAAGTTAGTTCATAAATAATTGGCTCAACACTCTTAATATTTGTTCTTTCGATTAGTAATGTCTGTCCATTACTTATTTTAATGTTAGAAGGTTTAGTATTAGTAATCATTTTCAATACATCATCACTTGGCTTTAGAGTATCTAAAACCTTAAATGTTAACATAAAAATATCTCCTTTCCTTATTCAAAGAAAGAAGATATTAGTTCTATATAATATAAAACTTACGAAATGGTTCGCAAGTTGTTTTCATTTGGTGCCCGTGGCCAGACTTGAACTGGCACGATATTGCTATCACTGGATTTTGAGTCCAGCGCGTCTACCATTTCACCACACGGGCATTTAAAAAATATAATAATTATATTTTATCTTCTTTATAAATTGATGTAAATAATTCAACATCTTCTTCTAAATCAATATTATTTTCAAATTTAGGTAAATCTTTTTTAGTAGCAAGACCAAAATAATCTAAAAATTCTTTGGTTGTAACATATAAATTTGGTTTTCCTGGTAATGTACTTTTACCTTCTTCTTTAATTAATCCTTTAGCTGCTAATTTACGAATTAAATAAGTGGTATTAACTCCTCTTATCTGATCAACTTCTAATCTTGTTACTGGTTCATTATAAGCAATAATAGCTAAAGTTTCAAGTGCAGCTGGGCTTAAAGTATTAGTTTCTGGATTATCTACTAAGGTTTTAAAATATTCTTTATGTTCTTTTTTAGTTGTTAATTTAAAAGCATCTCCTAAAAAAGTTACTCTTAATCCCCTATCTTCTTCTTCATAGGCTTTTTTTAATTCACTTAATAAATTTTTAGCTTGCTCTTCATTTATTTTCATGGTTTCACATAAGGTTTTTAAAGTGATGCCTTCATCTCCTACTACAAATAAGATACCTTCTAATATACCTAATAATTTCATTTTTGATCACTGCCCTCTATAAATATGTCATTAAAATTATTTTTTTGAATTATTTTTATTTCACCATTTTTGGCCATATTTAGTATAGATAAAAAGGTTACTACTACATATGACTTAGAAACATTATCAAATAATTCTAAAAATTTTATTTTACCGTTTTTATTCTTAAGTTTATTTCGAATGTCAATACATCTTTCTTCAACATTTAATTCTTTTTTAGTTATTTTAGTGTTAATTGGTTGAGTTAATTTCTGTCTTTTTAAAAATAATTCAAAAGCATTAAGTAAATCATTTAAACTAACTTCACTATTATAAATACCAGGATTATCTCGATATTCATCTAAACTGCTAGGAATTTTAGTATATATTTCACTTCTTTTTTCCTCTAACTTTTTAAAATCTTCGGCGACTTTTTTTATTTTTTCATATTCAAGCAATCGATTAGCTAAATCATCAGGATTATTAAATTCATATTCTTCTTCATCTTCTTCGTTTTTATTTAATAATAATTTACTTTTTAAATGAATTAGTTCGCTAGCCATTACTAAATATTCACTATTAACATCAATTGATAATTCATTATTTTGAATAAAATCTAAATATTCTTTAATTATCCTTGATATATCAATATTATAGATATCCATTTTATTAGCTTTAATTAAATGAAGTAATAAATCAAGTGGCCCTTCAAATTCATTAATTGTAAATGTCATAAGCACTTATACCCTTTAGCTTCCATCTCATATTTTACTTTTTTGGCTGGAGTATCTAAAGCATAATAATTATAATCTATATATGCTCCTAAATCAGCAATATTTATTTTTGCTAAATCAAGTGATGCGACAAATTCAAAACCAACATCTTTTTCTTCAGTATTTGATGTTGTAGGAGCTAACTCATTAATTTTTTTACTTCTCTTAACATAAAAATTATATTTTTCTAAATATTTATCAATATCTTTTACATTATCATATTTATAATTATGAGAGATACTTTTTAAAATCAAATTATTAAAATTATATTTATAAGCATTATTATTTATTGAGCATATTAAACTAGCAATCCCTGATTCATTTTCTTTTAATTTTATATCATCATAATTAGTAAAAGTTATAACATTTCCATAATATACGATATTTTTAAATTCCAAATCTGAAAAAGTAATTTCATTATTTATTTTTTCATTAGTAATATTACCAGTTAATTTAATCCTTTTAAGTAATTCATTTCCTTCATTAAAGATATTAAAATAATAATCAGTTGAATCTAAAACAATAACATTATTACCTTTATTAACTAAATCATAAGTTATTTTATTATTATTTAATTTTACATTTGATAGGATTATATTATTAAATACTATGCTCGTATTTTCATTTAAAGGATGTTTTGTAATATTATTGTTTTCATCTTTAGAATCTTCTACTTCAAAAAACATTCCATATATAGCTCCAATAATTGTATCAGGATTTTTAGCATATTTTTGAATATAAGGAAGCCCAAAAGTAATACCTATAATTAATAAGAATACAAAAAAAACAAAAATTGGCTTGCTAGATTTTTCTTTTCTTAAAGTGCCTAAAATTATTGGTTCATTAGAATTATTATTTTCATCCATATTCTTAAGCCTCAATTCTTATTTAATTATAACAAATATGATAAAAAAATAAAAGATAATATTTATTTTTCAATTACCCCATCCAAACTAAAACTTTTTGCAGCTTTTATTTTAACGTCTATTATTTTACCAATTGTATTTGCTGGAGCATCAATATTTACTAATTTCATATTTTCAGTATAACCAGCAACTTTTTTATTATCTTTCTCACTTATCGAAGTGACTAATACTTTTTGAATTGTTCCTAATGTTTTTAAATTACTTTCTTTACTATAAGTATTAATTAATTTATTAAGTTTTTGAAGGCGTTTATTTTTTTCTTCTAAAGATAAATTGTCTTTCATTTTAGAAGCTGGGGTATTTTCTCTAGCCGAAAAAACAAAAGTAAATGCTCCATCAAATTGACACTCTTTCACTAAATTTAATGTCTCTTCAAAATCTTCTTCTGTTTCACCTGGGAAACCAACAATAATATCGGTCGTAATAGCAACATTATTAACTTTAGTTTTTATTTTATTAAATAAATTTAAATATTCTTCCCTAGTGTATTTACGATTCATTAATTTTAATATTCTATTAGATCCTGATTGAACTGGTAAATGAATATATGGCATTATATTATCATATTTAGCTATAATATCTATCATCTTATCAGTAAAATCCCAAGGATGACTAGTTACAAATCTAATTCTTTCAATACCAGTTTTACTAACCTGCTCAAGTAAAGTACTAAATTCTAATTTTTCTTCTAAATCTTTTCCATAGGCATTGACATTTTGTCCTAGTAAAGTTATTTCTTTATAACCGGCTTTTTTTAATTCATTTACTTCTTTTAAGATATCTTTTATCTTACGACTTCTTTGTTTTCCTCTTGTGTAAGGAACAATACAATAAGTACAAAATTTATCACAACCATACATGATATTTACCCATGCTGTTATATTTGAATCTCTTTTATATAGGTTATCAAATTCAATTACATCACCTTCTTTACTATCGACATTTATCTTTTGCTCCACCTTATAATCTTCTAACATCTTTGGTAGTTCACTAATATTATGTGTACCAAAAACAATATCTATATAAGGATGCTTTTCTTTTATGTATGTGACAACACTTGCTTCTTGAGCCATACAACCACATAAACTAATAATCAAATTAGGATTACTTTTTTTTAAATGTTTAAGACGGCCTAAAAAACCAAATACTTTATCATGAGCATTTTCTCTAATTGCGCAGGTATTTAAAATTATTAAATCACTTTTATTTATATTTTCACTTTCACTATAACCTAAAGTTTCTAAAAGACCTTTTATTTCTTCACTATCATGAACATTCATCTGACATCCATAAGTTCTTATGAAATATTTTTTATTCTTAAAGATTGGGCGATTAGTTCTATTTTCATATATATAATTGGCTTTAGCTTTTCTTTGAGCAGCATCAAGCATATTAGGTAATCTCATTTATATCACTCCAGTAGCAATTATACCATATTTTAATATAAAAAGAGAACCTTATGGATTCTCTATACTTATAATTTCATTTATTTCATGTTTAGAAAAAGCAATCTTTAATTTATCATTAATTTTTACAAAGGGTAATATATTTTCATTAACTTTTAAGCCTACTTTATATTTGTTATTATCTTTATCGATTATATAAAAATAAGTATCGCCATCAATCATTAAATTAGTAATACTTTTTATTTCAATTGTTTTGCTATTTTTTTCTTTGGTTTCATCAATAGCATTTCCTAAATAATTTTTAGCTGCAAATTCAATTCCTTTTGAAGAATCAGTTACCGTTACTTTTTGATAATCTACTAAATCAACAAAAGCATACATTTTTACTAAACCAGCTTTATCTTTTAAAGAAATTATATAAGTAGGTTTATTATTTAAATTTATTAAAATTGGAAATGTTGCTGTATAATTCATTTGTTGGACTTGGCCTTTAGCTGATTCCATAGCGGAATATTCTTCTGCTCCTGGTACTTCATAAAAATTAGTTTCTTTAGTTCTTAAATTAGTTAAGATAAATCCTACATTGGATTCATCACTTACCGCTGAAGTAATTCCAGTAGTCATATAAACATCATTATTCATTACTAGATAATTATATCCCTCAGTAGTAGCTACTACTCCTTTTTGACCAAATATCGAATTTAAAAAACCGTTTTTATATTTACCCCAGTCATTAATTTGTTCTGTTATTAATTCTGAACTAAATACATGATCAACCCAATCTGGTACTTTACTAGTTTGATATTTTTTACTTTTACCATCAATAGGATTAAATATAATTAAATGACTAACTTCTTTTCTTAAACCAATTCCTTTATATTTTAATACTGGTACTATCCAGTAAGGATTTCCCTCATCATTGATTTCAAAGGTAATATCTCCAAATATATCACCTGGATAACTAAATCTTAATTTACGAAGTAAATCTTCATGTAAGATTGCACTAGGAACATATTTCATACCTTTACTAAATTTTTGAAGTGATGATTCTCCAGTTACTGAATCAACTTTAATATATCCTTTTATTCCTTCTTTACGATTAGTAAAATATTTAAATATATCCGCATATTCAAGAGGAGTTACTCTTTCTATTTTTTCTTTATAATTAATTTGGGTATAAATACTTGATACATCAAATTGAGATACTAATTCAGGAAGTTGACCCATAACTCGATCTCCTAATTTTTCAGATGAATTTTTATCTAATAATGCTAACTTTTTAAAATCAACTGGTTTTACATCATCAGTAAAAACCCCCCCTTCAGTTACTTTTATTCTATTTGCGTAAGCTTTAGAATTAAATATTGGCGAGTAGATAAGATTAATTAAAAATAATAATATAATTAATACTCCCGTAAAACCTAATATATATCCTAATTTATTATTTACTCGATAACTGGGATTTCGGTAAAAATTTCCTTTTTGATCAAAACTTCCATAACCAGATAAATTTCCAATTCCACTAACTGAGATATAAAATATGATTGTTACAATTACACTAAACCAAAATACTGGTGAAGTTAAATTAATTGGTGGCAACATAAAGAAATAATAAACTAACATAAATATAATCGTTAATATAATAGAACTCAATTCTTTTTTAAACTTATAATTTTTCATTTGATTCACCTTTCTTGCTTTAATTATAATATATTATAAGAATTAAAGCAAATTAAAACCAATATTTAATTATTGGTTTTAATTATTATATTATTACTTTGCATATCTGTTATATTAGCTTGATAACTCATTGCAAATAACATTAAAAGTAAAAGGAGATAGAATATTATTACACCTCTATACTCATTAATTTTCACTAACATATTTCCACTCCCTTCTACTTATAAATCAACTATATCACGAACCAATGTTCGTGTCAATAAAAAAGAAAACAAATGTTTGACATGTTGTCAATAATATGTTAATATTTGGATTAGGAAGTGAATAAATGAAACCTAAAATTACTAAAAAGCAAGAAGAAGTATTAACTTATATAAAAAAATATATTGTTAAATATGGCTACCCTCCTTCAGTAAGAGAAATATGTTCTGGACTTGGTTTAAGTAGTCCAGCTACGGTTCATACTCATTTAACTCAATTAGAAATAAAAGGTGCTATTAAAAAAACTGCTTCTAAATTTAGAACTATCGAAGTTACAGGAGAAAATGAATATGCTCCTAAAGATGAAGAAATAGTAAAAGTGCCATTATTAGGTAAAGTTACGGCTGGTAATCCAATCGAAGCAATAGAGAACCCCGATGAATTATTTTCCTTACCAGCTAGTTTAATTCCTCGAAAAAAATCTATTTTTACATTAAAAGTATCAGGTGATAGTATGATTAATGTCGGAATCTATGATAATGATATTGTAATAGTTCAAAAACAAAAAGAAGCCCAAAACGGGGATATAGTCGTAGCAATGAATGAAGAAAATGAAGTAACATTAAAAACTTTTTATAAAGAAAAAAATTATATTAGATTACAACCTGAAAATGATCACTTAGAACCAATTATCCTTAATAATGTAACAATAATTGGTAAAGCAATTGGATTATATCGAAAATTATAAGACCGGATTTTACTCCGGTCTTAATTTATTTATTTGATCTTGATAACTATCATTCATGCATACATAAGAACCTACTGATAATATATCAGCATCATTTAATAATTTAGCTGTTTCTTCATTAATACCACCATCAACTGATATTAAATAATTGTAATTATTATCATCTTTAATTGTTTTTAATAATTTTATTTTAGGTAATACCTCTTCAATAAACTTTTGCCCACCTAATCCTGGTTCAACACTCATTACTAATACTTGTTCAATATATGGTAAATATTTTTTTATTTCTTCTATTTTTGTATTAGGTTTGATACTAATTCCTACTTTAATATTATAACTATGAATATATTTAATTAACTCATCAATATCATCATTAACTTCAAGGTGAAATGTTATATATTCAGGATTAATATTAATAAACTCATCAACATGTTTTTTTACATCGACAACCATTAAATGAATATCTAATGGTTTTTTATTATATCCAATAAATTCTTTTACTTCTTGATAAGGAAATAAAGTATTAGGAACAAACATTCCATCCATTACATCTAAATGTAAAAAATCGGCATCAGTATTATTTAACTTCTTTAATGTTTCAATAATATTATATTTTGATTTTGTTATCGTTACCGATATTTTCATATTTACCTCATAAATTTTAGATAATTATTATATCTACTTTCTAATATTATTCCTTTTTTTAATAATTCTTTTACTTTACAATCATCTTCCTTTAAATGATTGCAATCTTTAAATCTACAAGCAACTTTAAACTCTGGATATGTATTTTTAATTTCTTCTTTAGTAAGTTCATTAATATCTAAAGCGCTAAAACCTGGGGTATCAGCTATAAAAGATGTTTTATATTTAAATAATTCTACATGTCTAGTAGTATGCACTCCTCGGCCTAAAGATTTACTAATTGGTTTAGTATCTAAATTTAAAGTATGATCAAGTTTATTTAAAAAAGTACTTTTACCAGCTCCAGTTTGACCAGTTAAAACGACAATATTATTAGATATTTCTTTAATTATTCTATTTTTTTCCGTATTAATAAAATTTTTAATCCCAATTTTATTATAATAATCAATAATTATTTGTAATTCTTTTTTTTCTTGGGGGTTCAATAAATCAACTTTAGTAAAACATATAATAGGTTTTATATTATTATGAATTATGATACATAATAATTTATCTAGAAGATTTAAATCTAATTTAGGTTCTTTAACACTAGTTATTATTATACATATATCAACATTAGCAATACTAGGTCTTTTTAAATAGTTCTTTCTTGGTAAAATATCTAAAATATATTTTTTTTCAGGATCTATAACAACATAATCTCCTACTAAAGGAGTTATTTTATCGTAATAAAATTTACCTCTTGCTCGACATTCATATAAAATATCTTTAACATTTACAGTGTATAAATTACTAATTTGTTTTACTATTGTTCCCTTCACATAAACTCCTTTTTAATCAAATATTTCATCTGGTAATTCTTCTTCAGCAATTACAATTTTAAGTGACATACCGGAAACAATAGTGGCCCCTTGTTTTGGCAATTGTTCTATTATTGAACCAACTTCGAATAAAGTAGTTGCTTTATATTCGACTTTTAATTTTAAGTTATATTTATCTGCAAAAGCTTGAATATCAGTTAATGAAAATTCACCACTAGTAAAGTCCGGGTACGTAGCTGACATATCAGGAATATACAAGGTAATAGTTTCTCCTGGCTTAACTTTAGTACCTACTCCAGGTTCTTGTTTTATTATTTCTCCTAAATTATATTTAGAAACATCATCTACTTCAATTTCTTCAATGATAACAAATAAATTATTAACTTTTTCTAGTACAGCTTTTATTTCATGATAATTTTTACCAGTAAAATCTTCAACTTCATAAGTTCCTTCACCAATACTTTGATATAAAGTTACACTTGAGCCTTCTTTAACAGTACGACCTGAAGATGGATCGCTTTTAACTATTTTATCTTTCTTGATTGTATCACTAGTAGTTTCTTTAATAGTAGCATTTATTTTTAATTTATTTTTTATTAATATATTTTCTGCTTCTTTTAAAGTTAATCCTGATACATCAGGTACCGCTACATTTCTTGATTCCGTTAATTTTGGTAATAATAATATGATACAGGTAGTAATTAATATTAATCCTGTAAAAATAGTTCCTAGAATTAATAAAGTTTTATTTTCTTTCTTTTTCAAATCTTTTTCAGTTATTTTTTTAGCTATGATTTCACCTTCATTTGTTAATTTTGAATTTTTATTATCAGTTATTTCTTCTTTAACTTTAGTATTTTTTAGTAATTCATCTTCATCTTGAAAATTATATATAAATGGAGCTTCATTCTCTCTTGTTTCACTTAAACAGGTTTTTAAATCTTCATGCATTTCTCTAGCATCAGCATACCTATTTTTAGGATTTTTAGCAACACTTTTAAATATAATATTTTCAACTGCTTGAGGAAGATCAGGTAATTCTTTTCTAATACTTGGTAATGGTTCTTTTAAATGTTTAAGTGCTATTTCAACAGCATTATCTCCTTTGTAAGGAAGTGTACCTGATAACAGTTCATACATTAATATTCCAATTGAATAAACATCACTTTGAATTGTTGAACCTTTACCTGATGCTTGTTCAGGAGGTAAATAATGAACTGATCCCATTACGGAATTAGTTTGTGTTAATTGCGTACCATTTAAAGCCATAGCAATCCCAAAATCAGTTATTTTAACTAAACCATTTTCAAGAATCATAATATTTTGGGGTTTTATATCACGATGAATTATATAAGAATCATGAGCAGCAGCCATTCCATCTGTAATTTGCAACATGATATCAATAACTTCTCTAATAGTTAAACTTCCTCTTCTTTTAAGAAGTTGTTTTAAATGTTTACCTTCAATATATTCCATAACAATATAATAAAGTCCATTATCTTCACCTACATCATATACTTCAACTATATTAGGATGAGATAATGATGATGCCGATAGAGCTTCTCTTTGGAATCTACGAACAAATTTTTCATCTGTTGATAGATCTCCTCTTAAAACTTTAACAGCTACATTTCTTTCTAGAATTACATCATAAGCTAAGTATACATTAGCCATTCCACCTTCGCCAATTGTTTTAACAATTTGATAACGATCATTAATTTTTTGCCCCTTTGTTATCAATTGGAGTCACCGCCTTTTTTGACCAAATACGCTATCGAAATATTATCAGTTCCTCCTCTAGCATTACATTTCTTAATTAATTTAATTAGTTTTGCTTCAACACTAACATTTTCCTCAATTAATACTTTTTCTACTTGATCTTTACTAAGCATATTTGTAAGTCCATCACTACATAATAAAATAGCATCAACATTAATATCAACATCGAAGATATCTAACTCTTGTTTATCTGCTGAACCTAATGCTTTCATTAAGACATTTTTTTTAGGATGATGTTCGGCCTCTTCAACAGATAATTCTCCTGAATCTACTAATAAGTTTACTAATGTATGGTCTTTAGTTATTTTGTGTAATTTTTCATCTTTTAAAACATATCCACTTGAATCACCAATATTACAAAACATTAAAAATTCATTTGTTAATAAAGCCATTACAACTGTCGTACCTAATCCAGTTGAATCAATATGTTCTTCAGCATATTTAATGATATTTCGATTTATTTCATTAATATTTTCATTAAGCCAATTTACAGCATCTAATTTAGAACCAATAGTACTTAAAGCAGAAAACCTAGAACCAATATGAGTAACAACCATTGAAGAAGCTATCTCACCTGCTCGATGACCGCCCATTCCATCAGCTACTATCATTAAATGTTCATCAGATTTATTTTTAACAATGGTTACTGAATCTTCATTATGATCTCTTACTCTTCCAGGATCTGTTATATAAAACGATTTCATTTATTCACCTTCTTTAGCTCTTAATTGTCCACAAGCTGCATCGATACCTAAGCCAAACTCTTTTCTTATAGTTACATTAATATTATGCTTTTTTAAAATATCATAAAACGCTAATATTCTTTCTTTACTACTTTTTTTATATTTATTATAATTTGTTTCATTATAAGGAATTAAATTTACATAAACGTTCATACCTTTAAGCAAATTAACTAGCTCTAAAGCATGTTTTTTTTCATCGTTTATATAATCTAGCATAACATATTCTATAGTAACTCGTCTATTAGTTTTTTTAATATATTCTTTAATAGTGTTAATTAAATTATTAATATTGTAAACATCATTTATTTTCATTATTTTACTTCTTAACTCATCAGTTGGAGCATGAAGGCTTACCGCTAAATTCACTTGCATACATTCATCACCAAATTTTTTGATACCTGGTATTATTCCTGAAGTAGAAACAGTAATATGTCTAGCTCCAATAGAAAGTCCAAAAGGATTATTTATTATTTTAATAAAATTAATTACATTATAATAATTATCAAATGGTTCTCCAATTCCCATTATTACTACACTATCAATTCTCTTATTAATATCTTTTTCAATTAATAAAATTTGTTGGACCATTTCATAAACTTCTAAATCTCTAACTTTTTTTAATCGACCACTTTCACAAAAAGAACATCCTATATTACATCCAACTTGGGATGATATACAAATACTAATACCATAATTATGAATCATTAATACTGCTTCAATTAAATTACCATCACTAAGTTCAAATAAATACTTTAAAGTATCTTTACTTTTTTGGGAATTTTTAATTTTTATAATATTAATACTAAAACTATTTATTAAATTATTAATTGAATCTTTACTTATATTAGACATATCTTTAAAACTAGCAATTTTATGAATATAAAGCCATTCATAAATTTGTTTAGCTCGGTACTTTTTTTCATTTATCTTAATTAAAAAATTTTCTAATTCTTCATATGGATAACTATAAATATTTTTCATATTTCACCAAAATAAGTATACCAAATGTATACATAAAACTCAATTATTCTTGTTAATAAAAACCTTTATTATAATAATTAAATATCAAGTTAAGTTTATTCATCAAAACAAAAAAGACTTTAATGTCTTAATTATCTTTTTTTATAATTTAATTTATCAATATTTACATACTTTTCAGTTTCAACAGGAAGTTTTTTCTTATTTAATATTTTATTTAATTTTTTACCCATATAAGCATAAATTATTGCAAATATAGGAACTCCTATTATCATTCCAACAAGACCAAAAGCTCCGCCAAATATTATAATAGCAAATAATACCCAGAAACTCTTTATACCTGTTTTCATCCCCATTATTTTCGGTTCTAAATAGTAACCTTCTATTTGTTGAATTGCTACTAAATATATTATCAATAGCCAGAATTTACTTGGATCTTGAAGCAATATTATTAAAGCACTAGGTATTCCACCAATAAAAGGTCCGAAATATGGAATTATATTTGTTATACCTACTAATAAAGCAATTATAATTGCATATGGGAAATTAAAGATAGTTAAAAAGATAAATGTTACCAAAGCTAAAATCAAGCAGATCGTTAGCTTACTCATTATAAAGCCCCCAAATATTTTATCAGTATACCTAGCGCTATCAATTATACTATTAGCTTTTTTTACACTAAATAAAGCATATAACACTTTTTTTAATTGAGCTTGAAAATTTTCTTTATCAAGTAAAAAATATATTGATATAATAAATCCTAATACCGTATTATATAATACTTTTATTAGACCAAATAGCCCATTAGAAAATAATACAACCCATTCTTCAATTTTTGGTAAGAAATTATTATTTATTGTGTTTACTAAAGACGTACTTATAGCATCATAATTATTTAAAATAATATTTTCTAAATCTTTATGATTATCAATTAATCCGAGTAAATAATTTTTTATTTGTTCTAAATAAATCGGTATATTAACTATTAATATTTCGAGACTTTTTAATAATTCTGGAATTATAAAATCAAAGGATAATACTAGTATTATAATTACAATAATAAAAGTTAAAAAAATTGATGAATATCTTGATATTTTTAATTTTTTAGCATCTTTAAGATTAATTTTTTTTATACTATTTAAAAATAATTTATT
>Ga0265294_10005564_pt1 | contig 15363 bp, 13 predicted proteins | sample MunlanPumphouse3_FD_192504 | JGI IMG/M metagenome (GOLD analysis project Ga0265294, IMG submission 192504) | Groundwater microbial communities from a municipal landfill in Southern Ontario, Canada - Pumphouse #3 | ecosystem: Environmental > Aquatic > Deep subsurface > Groundwater | place... | reverse complement strand
CTAAACGGACTTGTGCAAAAAGATATCATCGATAAAAATAGTGATGGGTATTATTTTGCTGATCCGTTGTTTGAGTTTTGGTGTAATAGGTAAATTGGGTAAAAATGAAACATAATTGTATGAATTTTGAAAAAATTTGCCAATTTGCTAAACAAATCGGCTTGTAAACTGAATATTAGTATGACAGTTTAAATTTTCTGTTGCACATTCGTTTACAGCTTTTCAAGAAGGAGAAAATATGAAAATTAGAGTTTTAAAAGGTACAGATGAGATAGGTGGAAGTTGCATAGAAATTTCTACACCAAACACAACGATTTTACTTGATTATGGCACACCACTACAAGAGAAAAGTCAAAAAGTCACACTTGAACAAAAAATTGATGCAATTTTAATATCTCACCCACATCAAGACCATTTTGGTGAGATAATAAATCTTGATAGCAAAACACCCGTTTATTGTGGTGAACTGAGCTCCAAGTTGATGGATGCTACAAAGATATTTACGGGTAATGAAAAGTTATCAAACAATTTTCATCATTTTGTTGCTTGGCAAAAATTTACCATAGGTGATTTTACTATTACCCCTTATTTGGTAGATCATAGTGCTACAGATGCTTATGCTTTTTTGATTGAAACAGACAGTCAAAAGATTTTATATAGTGGTGATTTTAGAGCCAGTGGGAGAAAAGCAAAACTTTTTTACAAAATGATTGAAGATAAAAACCTCAAAAACATTGATGTACTTATGATGGAAGGGACTATGATGCAGCGTTCCAACTTAGATTTTCCAGATGAGCAAAGTGTAGAAAATAAAATCTATGAAGTGCTTACTTCAAATGAAAACCTCTCATTTTTAATAGGTTCTTCTCAAAATATAGATAGCATAGTTTCAGCTTACAGGGCTTGTAAGAGAGCAAATAAAATATTTGTAGTTGATATTTACACCGCTTGGATACTTGAAGTAGTAAGCCAAAAATCAAAAGTACCAAATATCTCATGGGATGATGTCAAAGTTATCAAAAACTTTGGCGGAAGCTACTATGAGAAAATAAAATCAGAGCGTGAACATTTTGGAGATTTTGTGAATAGAGTATTTGATGATGTGGTATCGTTGGAAGAGTTAGAAAATAATCCATCAAAATATCTACTCAAAATCACCCCTTGGGTCATCGAAGCACTTTTAGAAAAAACAAATCTACAAAATGCAAATATCATCTACTCTCAATGGCTTGGGTATTTAAAAGAAGAATTTAGTGAAAGCAAAACAGTTGCATTATTTGAAAATTTACAAACTAAATATAACTGGCACTATGCCCACACAAGTGGACATGCAGACTTAAAGAGTTTGCAAATTTTTGCTAGTTCACTTAGTCCTAAAAAACTTATCCCAATTCATACAGAACATAAAGGGGAGTTTGTAAAGCATTTTGAAAATGTGGTAATACTTGAAGATAATGAAATGTACGAAGTAGGGCAGAGTTTGAGTGAGTTTCAAGTGAATAAAATGAATGAATTATTTAAAGATGATTTGGAGGGAAATTGAAATGGAATTTTTAGAAAAATTAATGGATATTATTGTTAATGATGGGGTAAAAACCCCAAAAGCACAAGTTGAAAGATACTTGTCTCCAATCTTGATAATCTTTTTAGAAGAAATTCTAAAATCAAAATTTGGAAATGAGTATCATATGATAGCACCTGAATTTCCAATCAAAAAAGGAACAATTGGAGAAACCAACAGACCAAATCAATCAACAAATATTGATTATCTCATGTTTAATAGCACCCAAAATAAATTTACTTTTATAGAGTTAAAAACCGATTCATCATCTTTTAAACCATCTCAACTTGATATCTATAATCAGCTTGAAAAAATTAGTCTGGAAGAAAATAAAGTTTTTGGACAACTCTTATATGATGATTTACTAGAAATCAAAAAAGCAAGTTCTTACAAAGATAAATATAAATACCTTATCGAAAAAAAATGGGATACATGCTTGAACTCTATTAATGAAATGGAGATAATTTATCTTGTCCCTGCAAAGACAAAGTTAAAAGAGAAACACTCAACTTTACAAACACTTTATTTTAGTGATTTTCCACAAAGTTTAAATATTTACACAAAAGAGTATGAAATTATCAACTCATTTTTAAAGGCTTTAGATGACAACTAAATACAACTTTAACCTTGAAGATAAAGAGCTTTTACTAAATCTCACAATTGATGAACTAGACAAAAAATTACCCACTCTTAGAGATTTATCCTCAATGGGTGAGATAATAACTGATGCGAATTGGAAAAGAGAAAAATATGTGGGGTATCTAAAAAAAGAGTTAACACTACTAGAGCAGATAAAATTTGATGGGTATTTGTATCTTTTGTATGAGCTAAGTACTTATGCCAAAAATACAAATATCTTTTGTGAGTTTTATGGCTCAGTTCAAAATAGTCTAGTAGCTTATTTACTTGGAATCGTATCGCACTATGAGTTTGTAAATAGTGGAGTGTTTATCAATTTTACCTCATTTTCAAAAGAGCCAACAGTCAATGTAGTATGTCAGAGCGATAGAAAATATGAACTCATAGATTTTATAAATCATAAATATAGCCATTTGATTAAAAGTTCAAAAAAACACATCGAGTTTTTAGAACCATTGAAAATAAAGTTTTTTGATTTAGATATAGGTGTAAAAACCGCACTTACAAAAGAAGATGCAATCTTTTTGGGACTAAAAGTACATGAAGCGAATATTAACTTTTCAACAGAGCATTCAAGACTTACAAAACAAAATGAGATTGTTTTAGGATTTGATAGTTTAGGACTTGGGCAAGTACTTACTCAAATTTCCTCATTAATGGAAGAATTTCATTCAATAATAGACGAAAATGCAGATGTGATTTTTGGTGTTACAAGTAATAATGAGCTTCAGACTGATATTTTAGGGTATAAGATGATTGCAGCAGGATTAAAATAATATATGAAGATTCTACATACAACGGATTTGCATTTTAACAAACATTGGTTTGAGTGGATAATTAACCAGCAAAATAACTATGATGTATTTTGCATCACTGGGGATTTTTTGGAAAGTTCAAAAGATGAATCACTTTTGGAACAAATAGAGTGGATAACAAACTGGATGAAAAGTTTCCAAAAACCTTTATTTGTATGTAGCGGAAATCATGACATCGAAGAGCTTGAAAACGAAGATTGGCTCAATCAGATACCCAATGTTTATAGTGATAATAGTATCAAAACCATAAATGGGATAAAGTTTGGTTGTATTCCTTATATCGCTCCAGATTTTTTTGAGTTTGATGAGTGCGATATTCTTTTATATCATCTGCCACCTGCTCAGTCAAAAACAGCGATACATGATGAAACCAACGCAGATTGGGGAGACAAAGAGATAGCAAGACTTCTTCAAAAAAAGATTTTAAAACCAAAAGTTTTGTTGTGTGGGCATATGCACCATCCAATAGATAGAATAGATAAAATTGGCAATACTACAGTTTATAATACAGGTGTAGATAAAAATAACGAAATACCAAATCATCATATTATAAAAATTTGATACAAAAAGAAACAAGATAGTTGAGATTTTAAAATTTCACTGCCACTTATGTAAAATTGTTTTTAAAATGAAAGTCTTTTGTGTTTAAAATAATCGTTTTGAGAATATCATCACCACAATAAAGTAAATTATGAATATAGTCAAAGATAACAAAAGGAAAGTTTTTTCGATAAATAAACTATAACTTTGGAAGATTCTCCCTAAAAATCGTTAAAATCTCTATGTGTTCATCCGCGATTTTGTAGATGATAGAGTAGCCTTGGTAGACGAGTTTTCTTGTGCCTTGTCCTAGTTCGGGTGTGGGTCTGCCCGATTTTGGAAAATGTGAGAGGGTCTCTTTTATAAAGTGCTGCATCCCGTCTAGGTAAGCATCGGCAAGCTTGGGGCTTTGTGTCTGTTCGTAAATGTATTGCGCTTGTTCTCTAAGGTGCGCGGCAGCGGTTTTTGCGAAGAGAATTTTAGTCACGGTAGGCTTTTTTCGCTTGTGCAAACGCTTCGTCTATGTCGATAAAATCCCCTTTTTCTATCTCTTGCATCGCTTGACGTACCTCTTTTTTGAGTTGTGCATGGGTTGCATTGTAGGTGTCGAGCGAGAGGATAACGACCGATTTGTTGTTTTTGGTGGTGACGATCACCTCTTCGTTTGTATCGCACACCTCTTCGATAATATTTTTGAGGTTGTTTCTGGCATGTGTATAGTTGACTGCTTGCATAGGTACGCCTTTATGACAGGATTCTGACATAATACCATAGTTTTAGTTTTTCACCTTTGTTATGAGCAGATAGATAAAAAACGGTGCGCCGAAGAGTGCGGTGACGATGCCGATAGGCAGTTCGCTTTGGGTTTGTGCGATGCGCGTGTTATCATCGTTATAGCACGAAAAACGACTCAAGAATTACTTTGATTTAGGCGAGAAAGAAGAGGAGCTAAGTATATCTTTAGTACAAACAGCATTTTTCAATAAACAGTATAAATGAAAATAAGTATCAATACTAAGAAGTATTTAAGTTGCTATCCATTATTATTTCAATAATTTTTAACTAAAGTAGCCAGCAAATTACTGATCTCTATGTATAGTAGCCAGCCAAAATATTCTTATTTTAAGGGATGGATATGACAAAGAATAAAGGTTTGGCTATTGTATTGTCAATATGTTGTGTGAGTGCTTTGTACGGAGATGAAGTAATAACGCTCGAACAGATAGGTATTTCTACTCAAAAGAAAGCAAATAACACTTCCACGCTTCAATTAGACGAAAGTACATCGACAGCTTCAAAATTAGGTATCACAATCAAGGAAACGCCCGCAAGTGTAGAGGTTATCAACTCCGATACCATGAAACAAAGAGGGGATACGACCATAAAACAAGCCGTCACAAAGACCACCGGTATTATCGGCGGAGCATCTGGACACGGAACGGTCGGAAACTACACGGCAAGAGGGTTTAGCGGATACCCCGGAATCGATTTTTTAAACGACGGTCTAAAACTAAACGGAACCATTTTCTCTAAAAGAACTTTAGACGTTGCCAATTTAGACAGAATCGAAGTCATAAGAGGAGCTTCATCCGTATTAAACGGGGAAGGAAGCGTTGGTGCTACGGTAAATTTAATTATAAAAAAACCAAGTTTTACAAAAGAAGAAACGGAAGTTGGACTTAGATTCGGAAGTTATGATAGTTACAGATTTAATTTTGGAAGCGCCGGCATTATAACAGAAGACAAATTAGCTTATCGAGTGGATGTTCTTACGAGAGAAGTGGGCTCAAATTTTGATGGAGAAAAAAGAGATGTTGATTCATTAAGTGCGTCATTACTTTATAAAATAGATGATAATTTATTTACTACATTGTCATTGGAGAAATCAAAAGACGATAGCACAAACGATTATCAAGGGACACCATTAGTAAACGGGAAGCTAGATAAGAGTGTGCGAAAAATAAATTACAATAATTTAAAAGACGGCATAGATCGGGGTGAGAGTCTATGGATAAAACAAGGTATTGAATGGTATCCGACGGAAAGTCTTGAAGTAAAAAATCAACTCTATTATCAAAATGCAGATTCTGATGTAAGAAGATTATATTTAGCCGTACAAGATACGACAAATCCTGATAGGGTCAATAGAAGAGGTTATGATGCTAGCCAAAAACAAGATTTACTAGGAAATCGATTTGACTTTATGTACAAAGGCGATGTTCTTGGGCTTCAAAATAGATTTCTTATCGGTTTTGACGTAAGTAGATTGGAACTAAATAGAGAACAATCAACCTATGCAGGAAATATACTATCTACCTCTATGTATAACCCGGAGAAATTGTATTTTAAAGATTTTTTCAAATCAACAGGAGATGACTATAAAAAGCTTGATGTTAATGTAAAGCTCAATCAAATCGGTGTATTTGTAGAAGATCAACTAAGCATAACGGATAACCTGAAGCTGGTCGGAGGTATCAGACACGATACTTATGATACGAAGTACGATTTTAAACAGGGACTTAGCAGTTCTATTGAGCAAACAATTGACAAAACACATAATGAATTTTCCTATAGAGCGGGTTTAGTTTTTGACCTAACGGATATAACGACGCTTTATACTTCCTATGCGTCATCATTTGAATCGGGAGATGCCAGTGCCAGCTTATTTACAAGAAATGCGACACAAGCGAAGTTAGACTTAACAAAAGCAGAACAGTATGAAATAGGGTTAAAACAATCATTTTTGGATAATAAAGCAGACTTTACTGCAAGTGCCTATCAGGTAACCAAGAAAAATATGTTTGTAAGTAATCCGACACCGGGAGCGGGATTGTTAAATGTCGGAGAACAGACTGCAAAAGGTTTTGAAGTAGCTTTAGGTATGCAGCCGATAGAACATCTACAAATCAATGCAAACCTATCTTATACGGATTCAAAATATGATGATTTCGTACATAACGGAGTCGATTATTCCGGAAAAACACCGAGTTCCGTTCCTAAATATGTAGGAAACTTAGGAGTGCGATATGAGCCTATTGCAAATTTTGGTATAGGAACGTGGATAAAATATGTCGATTCTTTTCATACGGACAATATAGGTTTTGCAAATTCAGTCGAATTGCCGTCCTATACAGTTGCGGATTTAACCCTTGATTATACATACAATAAAAATACAAGTTTCTCTTTTTTGCTAAAGAATGTAACGGATGAAATATATGCAACCACATCAAGAAGAGATACCCAAGTCTTTTTAGGTGAAGCAAGAAGTTTTGAATTCGGTATCAATTATAAATTGTAAATAACAGTAATTGCAATGAAAAAAGAGATAGATTTTTTAAAATTCAATCCGACTCAGAATATGACGGTTTTGGTAAGTACCAATAGCTCAGCTGAGGACTATCAGAGTATTGCTTCACAATTGATGTCCTATGAAAATGTGCATGCCGAACAGGTAGGGTTTATACAAAAATCATGCAAAGATGAAGCCGTTTTATCCCTTCAAATGGCAGGAGGAGAGTTCTGCGGCAACGCTTGCATGGCTGCGGCGGCAAATATTGCTTTTGAAAATGGGCTTGAGACGGATGATCTTATGGAGATTTTTCTCGAAGCTTCAGGGGCGGATGATTTGGTTGCATGCCAAGTGAAAAATGTTCAGGGATCGTACTACTGCCAAGTGAAAATGCCTATTCCCGAGAAAATAGATCAAAGAACCATTGAGTGTGACGGTGACGAGTTAAATGTAGCGATCGTAAGGTATCGGGAGTTCTTCCATATCGTTTTGGAAGTGGAAGAGTTCGACGATCGAATGAGAGCAAGAGCCCAAAAATTGGCAAAGTTGCTTGGAGTGACGATAGGGAATGCTTTGGTCGGGGTCTTGTTGTTTAAGTCCGATACCAATGAGTTGGCACCGCTCATTTACGTTCCTCAGGTGGGAAGTCTGATTTGGGAAAGAGGATGCGGATCGGGTACAGCCTCTCTTGGAGCCTATTTGTCTTGGAAAAGCAAGGGCAGTATCGAATCACCGATCAAGCAGCCCGGCGGAACGATTCATGTTAGCGCCTATTTTGATTTTGATAAAGAAGAAGTGAGAAGCTTAAAAATCGGTGGGCTTGTAGACCTTGTGGCACAAGGCAGGGCTTTTATCGATGTTTGATAATTTATAACATAAAGGAGGATGCAGTGAATCGAGAGTATACAACACAACAGTTTGCATTACGGTTGCAAACTTTTCATGAAAAACTTTCAGATTTGGCGGTTAGTTATGATTGCGCAATGCCTCAATCCTTAGAGATGGAGGCAACAATCGATGACTACTCAAGATTTATCACGGATGACGACCATAAAGAGGCATGGGAGAAACTAGAGCAACACATGCCAAACGGTTTGAGTGAACTTGTATCGGATATACGAAAAACTTCGGCACTTTGCGTTGCAATTTCAGAAAAATACCGTGCTTTGAGGCTCCTGAATGGAGAGGATATTAAGAGCGGCTATTTTAACAACATTGAATCATGTATTGAAGAGGAGTTTGGAAGCTTTCGGGTGACTTCGGCATCAAAAGTAGTGTTAGTCGGCTCGGGTTCTTTTCCGATGACGCCGTTGTTAATTGCAAAGGAAACAGGGGCAGAGGTGATCGGTATTGATATTGACGAGGAAGCCGTGGTTTTGGGGAGAAAGGTGGTTGATCGATTGGGAAGCGGTTTGAAGATTAGACTGGAAAAAGCTTCTCTCGAAGAGATTGATGACATGAAAGAGGTAACCCACATAATATTCAGCTCAACAGTCGCACCTAAATACGACCTGCTTGATCAATTACATTCTTTAACCAATGAACGCGTCGTAGTTGCAATGAGGTACGGAGATCAACTGAAGTCTTTGTTCAATTACCCGATGAGGGAGGTTGACGGAAAAAAATGGAAGCTCGTTGAGAACATACGGCGCCCTAAACAAGTGTTTGACATCGCCTTGTACGCAAAATCATAAAGGGTGCTTAGATGATTGCTTTTGAACATGTATTGATATTGGGAACGGGCCCTGTTTCCATTCAGCTTGCTGTGGTTTTAAAAAAGAACTTAAATTGTAGTATCGGTATTGTCGGGAGAGAGTCCATACGTTCGGAGCCGTTCTTTTCGTCATTGGAAAAAAACGGGCAAAGAGTCCGCGTAGACGTTCAAAACGAAAAAGATAGAAAGATGGCAGGGGAATGCCGTGTCGATCATGTATTTAATAGTTATGATCGTATTTCGGGTAGCTGGGATACTCTTTTTTTGTCCGTGACGGCAGATGCATATAGAGAGGTATTGGAAAAAATAAATGACGATGTTTTAAGAAAGGTTAAGTGCCTCGTGCTTATTTCACCGACTTTTGGCTCAAGCATTTTGGTGGAAAAGTATATGAATGATAGGCATGTAGATGCGGAGATTATTAGCTTTTCTACTTATTTGGGCGATACGCGCCGGATGAGTGACACACCGTCCAATCATGTTATCACGACGGGGGTCAAAAAAAAGCTTTATATCGGCTCCACGGTCGGTCGGTCGGCTAATCTCGTCAAAGTGTGTGATCTATTTGAAGGCTTAGGGATGACATTGGCAGTGATGGATTCTCCGCTGGAGGCTGAAACAAGAAATATATCGCTCTATGTGCATCCGCCTTTGTTTATGAATGATTTTACCCTTACCGTCATATTCAACGAGGTAGAAACCAAGAAGTTCGTCTATAAAATGTTTCCTGAAGGACCGATAACGCAGCGTTTGATTCGCGAGATGCTTTCTCTTTGGAAAGAGGTTATGAATATAACCGCCAAGCTAAATATACAGGGCATTAATCTTCTGAAGTTCATGGTTGATGATAATTATCCGGTTCGATTGGAGTCTTTATCGCGTCAAGACATCGAAGATTTCGAACAACTCGAAGCGATTCATCAAGAATACCTGCTTTATATCCGATACACATCTTTGTTGATAGATCCGTTCTCTACGCCGGATCAGGAGGGGAAGTATTTTGATTTTTCCGCTGTTCCGATACGGGAAATGTTTGTTAACAAAGAGGGCTATCTGGATATACCGCGTATGCCCAAAGAGGATTATTATCGTCTGAAAATAATACAGGGAATTTCAAAATATTTGGATTCTTCCTGCCCAATCATCGATGCATTCATTACAAGATATGAACAAAAAATCAAAGAGGTTGCAGACGCTCATAAAGAGTCCATGCTCTCAGAAGCATTTATACCGCAGAGTTTTGAAAATGATTTGCATAGGATTTGCGACGGACTCGAAAATAGGTTTGGAGATAAACTAAATTCCGTTAGGGCACATAAACAACCCATTAGCAACAAGGATACATTTTGAGCGGAGCACTTTCTTGGCCTTTTTTTAGGCTGTATGCATTGAGCCTTTTATATTTTAGTGCGAATGCCATACTGAACGTCATTATCCCTTTGAAAGGCGACTCCCTCGGGGCGACAAACACGACAATCGGAATTATTATGGGAGCCTATCTGTTTACTACGATGTTTTTTCGACCGTGGGCAGGTAGGGTGATTCAAAAACATGGACCGACTAAAGTATTAAGGTTTATTCTCCTTATTAACGGAGCGGCTTTGATTTTATACGCTTTTAGCGGATTGGAAGGGTATTTTATCGCTCGAATACTACAAGGAGTTTGTACCGCTTTTTTTTCGATGACTTTACAGCTTGGGATTATTGATGCACTGCCGGATGAGGAGCGTTCTCAAGGAATATCCATGTACTCCTTATCTTCCTATTTGCCGGCTATTTTCGGACCTTTACTGGCTCTTGGTATTTGGCGTTCAGGGGATATGGATATTTTTGCAGTGGTTATGATTGCCCTTGCCATTTTTACGGGGGTGGTAGGCTACAGCGCGAAGATTGAAAACAAACCGACCGAAAGTGCGCCGAACAATGCATCTCAAGGCTTGGCTATGTGGAGTTCTCTTGGGCAGTTGATAAAAAATCCGTATCTATACAAGAGTAGTGTCTTGATGCTGATGGCTTCCATTGTATTCGGTGCTGTTTTGACATTTGTTCCTCTGTATGCCGATGCCATAGAAAACGGCGATGCGGGGTATTTTCTTATGCTTCAGGCGGCTACGGTCGTTTTGGTACGTTTTGCGTTAAAGGCGAGGATTCCCTCAGACGGAAGATGGCGTTCGCCTTATATGATGTCCATCATGTTTATTTTAGCCGTTGGCGTGCAGTCTATCAGCTATTCCGTAATCGGCGGAACCCTCTTTTTTTATGTCGGTGCTTTTTTGATCGGAATCTCACAAGGCCTTCTTTACCCGACATTGACAACATACTTAAGCTTTGTATTATCGAAAAGTGAGCGTAATGTATTAATCGGCTTGTTTATCGCAACGGCCGATTTTGGAATTGTTCTGGGCGGCGTTATCATGGGACCGATTGCGGATATCTTCTCGTATTCTTTTATGTATACGGTTTGCGCCGTTCTTGGTATAGCAACGGTTTTATTTGCTTATGATTATCGCAAGATACTAATCGAAATAAAAAGTGAGGTGAAAAGTGATTGAAGAGGCAAGGCGCGAAAGTTGAGTAGATAATTTTTAACTAAAAATAGCCAGCAAATTACTTTAGAGGTGCCCTTTAGTATAGTAGCCAGCCAAAAATATTTTTATTTTAAGGGGTGTATATGACACAAAATAACGGTTTGGCTATCGGAATGTCAAGAAACATAAAATTTTATGACGGCTTTAGGATTTCCCATGATTGAAATTGATCAGCTTATTATTCGCTACGGAAAACATATTGCCGTAAACAAACTTGATTTAAAAGTGGAAGCAGGATGTGTGTATGCCCTGCTTGGCGGTAACGGTGCGGGAAAAACAAGTACCTTTAATGCTATTTTAGGATTTCTCACACCTGCTAGCGGCATGATTAAAATCAACGATAGGGTGGTGACCCAAGCACGAAAGACGACGGGTGATCTGGCGTATCTGCCTGAAAATGTCGCACTCTATCCGTATATGAGCGGAGTAGAAAATCTCATCTATTTCAGTGCTCTTTCGGGCAAACGTCTATCGAAGAGAGATGCGCATGATTTGCTTAGTAGTTGCGGGTTATTAGAGCGCTTTCATGAAATAAAAGTTTCGAATTATTCTAAAGGGATGCGCCAAAAAGTTGGCTTGGCAATCGTGTATGCACGAAATACGAAAGCTTTATTGTTGGATGAACCGACATCGGGGCTTGATCCGAGTGCGGCGAATGATTTTGCGCAGAGAATTAAAACGGCAAGCGAATCAGGTATGGCGATATTAATGGCTACGCATGATCTGTTCAATGCAAAACAAGTTGCCGATAAAATCGGCATTTTGCAGCGTGGGCAATTAGTCGTCGAATTTGATGCCCATACCGTCGATCATGAAGAGCTTGAGAGGAAATATTTGGCGTTGGCAAGAGAGAACATCGTATGAGAATGCTGTTTTATAAAGAGTGGTTGGCACTTAAACGAGACAGCCGCTTGCTCTCATTGGTATTGTCGTTAATCGTGCTTTTTGTGGCAGTATCTACGATAACGCACTACCAATCGGAGCGTTCATTAGAAGAAAAAAAGATCGCCGAACAAGCGATGCGGGCACAATGGGAACATCAAGGCGATAAACATCCACACCGAGGAGCACATCTTGGAGTATACGTTTTTGCGCCTGAATCATCTTTGAGTGCTTTTGATCCCGGAATAAACCATCATACGGGAGAGGCGTTATGGCTTGAACCGCATAAACGAAATATGATGCGCTTCGTAGAGGGTAACGACAATGCCATATCCAATAGTTTTGGGGAATTTACACCCGCTTTTATACTTATTTCTATACTCCCCTTGCTTATTATCGGGATGACCTTTAATGCAATCAGTTTAGAAAAAGAGAGCGGGACGCTTCGCATGCTCAGGGGCGCCGGGCAAAATCCGTACGATGTCGTATTTGCCAAATTTGCAATGCAACTGCTTGCTATTACCGTTTTATTGCTCGTAGCTATCTCTCCGATGCTTCTGGTCGTGCTTATAAAGAGTGATACTATTCTTTGGGAAGCAATCCTTCAAGGCTTTGTTTTATTTCTTGCTTACGTGCTTTATTGCACTGTTTTTATAGCAATCGGATTAGTCATTTCGACATATGCGTCTTCTAGCAGGCAGGCATTGATGGCACTTGTCGGTATTTGGGTTCTTTTTGTACTCATTGTGCCTAGAATTGCGGCGACGACGGCGAATGTTAGCGTATCTTTACCGAGTGCTACACAGTTTTGGGAAACAATCCAACGCGATTATCAAAACGGTCTACCGGGAGACGGTAATTATACGATGCGTATGAGTCGATTTGAATCGGATCTATTGCAAAAATATAAGGCAGAAACTCTTGACGATCTCCCCGTAGGCGTACATGCCTTGAAGCGGATCCATCAAGAGGAGTATTCCAACAAGGTTCATGAAGTTCATTTTAATGAGCTATGGGACAAATATATACGGCAAGAGGAGCTAGTACGCGGGTTTTCAGCGTTAAGTCCGACGGTTGTGATACGGCTGCTGTCTATGAAACTTTCAGCTACGGATTTAACTCATCGACGCCATTTTGAAGAGCAAGCCGAAATCTACCGCCGTTATTATGTCAAACATGTAGATGCATGGGATGCCAATCATTCAAAAGGGTTAACTTCTTACGGCAGTAGATACGGCAATGATGCGCTTTGGCAATCGGTAGAGGGATTTACCTACCGACAACCCGACTTTGGTTTTGTACTGCGTAATGCTACGCAAGAGATAGGGTATTTGTCGGTTTGGGTATGTATGTCCATAATATTGTTACTTCTGTCTGTAAGGAGGATTTACGCATGATGTTATTATTCCATGCAGAATGGCTTCGTTTTTTACGTAATAAAATCAATCTTATTATTTTAGCTTTTGCTTTTGTACTATTGAGTGCCGGTGCTATTTTGTCGGCTTTAGAGGCAAATGCATATCGCATTCATGCAGATGAAAAACAAGTAGAGTGGATGCAATATCCAAAAGATGAAAAACGTTTTATTCAAGAAGAGGCTTTGGCAGAAAATGAAGAGTCGCCTACGGCGGCTCGTCGTGCTTTTGAACTTGGTCGCACCGACACGCCGCCTGCCTTAAAACCTGCACTCGGTGGATTGGCACTGGGCATACAACAGTTCACGAATCTCCCTTCGGATGTGCGTGTGTCTATTTTAAGCCGCCATATAGAGGGCAGAAAAAGTGACGGCGATCTCATTAGCAATCCTTTATTGCAAGGAGTCGGACTTCCTGATTTTTCAGTCGTACTCGCTTTGTTGCTTCCTCTTTGTATCATCGGATTGAGTTACGGGTTGGTACAAGAAGCGAGAGAACAGGGGATTTGGCGTACCGTTTGTGCACAACATAGTGCACCGTGGAAAATTTTGGTAGTTGCTTTATCGGTACGGTTTATTGCCGTTGTAGCCGTTGTGATTTTTGCCTTAGCCTTGGCATTTTTTATTGATGTCGGTAGCAGTATGAGTGCGTACGCCTTATTTTTGCTTGTTCTGCTTGTATACTGCCTTATTTGGATTTTACTTGTAGGGATTATGAACTTATTTCGCATTTCATCGGCGGCAAGTGCCCTTGGCTTGTTATCGCTATGGTTATTTTTGACGTATGTGATTCCCTCAGGTTTATCTTTTGGTACCCAAATGCTTGAGCCTTCACCCTCGCCAACGCAAGCGCTTATCGATTTACGCAATGTAGCCATCGAAAGTGAAGAAGAGACGGATGCGCTTATACGAGAATGGTATGCCGCAAATCCTCACGATGTGCCCAAGACTTTTAATCCTTACGAGTATAGATTGGAAACGTTTTATATTTCGTTTATCCCTCGTTATATGAAGCAAGATGCAGTGATTGCTACTCAGATGAATGCTATCGACCAGATTCGAGGCAAACGTGAAGCCATGCTTGAATCATGGGCATGGACATCTCCGGGACTTGCTTTAATCTTAGCTGCAAACAAGCTTTCGGGAGGGAGTGCTACGCAACATGCACTGTATATTGATGATGTGAACAGTTTTGAGAAGCAATGGAAAGAGTTTTTGATACCGAAAATTATGAGCGCTCGCGGTTTGCGTATGGAAGATATAGATACTTTACCCGCGTTTCATGCAACCGTTCATGAAGCGTTCGATAACGTAATGATGCTCCTTATCGGGCAGCTTGTCGTTGCACTTGTTTTGTTAAGTTTATTTTTTACCTACAGACGTATGTTTGCACGTCCGTAACTATTCATGTTTGAGTCTGCTAGCCCTTCGTTTTGGTAATGAGCAGATAGATAAAAAACGGTGCGCCGAAGAGTGCGGTGACGATGCCGATAGGCAGTTCGCTTTGGGTTTGTGCGACGCGCGTGAGGGTATCGCAAAAGACTAAGAAAAAGCCGCCGAAGAGAGCTGTTTTTAGGATGCGGTGCTTGAGGGAGAGCGGGTAGAGTTTTGCCACGATGTGCGGTACGATTAGCCCTACAAACCCTATGGGACCGCTGATGCTCACAAGCGTGCCGATTCCAAACGACGAGGCGAGCAAGAGTAAAAGAGTGAGTTTTTTCGTATCGACCCCGCGCAGATGTGCGCCTTGTTCGGAGATACCCATGAGTTCGAGTTCAAAGCGCCACAGCATCACTATGAGAGTAAAAAGAGCGGCGATGATGCCCAAAAAGAGCGGGTGTTGCCAGCCGATGATAGAGAGTGAACCCATAGTAAAGCGGATGAGCATGTCGTTTTGCATCGCATCGCCGAGGTAAAAAAC
>Ga0265294_10005562_pt1 | contig 15367 bp, 12 predicted proteins | sample MunlanPumphouse3_FD_192504 | JGI IMG/M metagenome (GOLD analysis project Ga0265294, IMG submission 192504) | Groundwater microbial communities from a municipal landfill in Southern Ontario, Canada - Pumphouse #3 | ecosystem: Environmental > Aquatic > Deep subsurface > Groundwater | place... | reverse complement strand
TAATTAACAGATCTTTTCCTTTTTCTATTATATCAGAACTAACATTTTCTATAAAACTTCTAATTAAAACTGAAGGTCCTGGGAAGTTTTCAGGTTCTAAATAAATATCTTTTTTAATTAAAAATATTTTAAGCTCCTCTCCTTCTTTTTCATCTCTAGATATAATAAACAAAGTTTTTCCTTCAAAATGAACTCTTCCTTTTCTTAAAACCTTAGCGTCATTTTGATCAAAGTTAGGATTAATATCTAAAAGTTGTTTTAAGTTTTTAGAATATTCTTTATCAGTTAAAATACATCCCCCTGCTGGCATTGGAAACTCTTTCAAGCCAAACTCTTTAGCAAGCTCAAGTTGTCTTTTCCTATTTTTGCCAGAAATGTCGTAAAGCTTACTTCTATCAACTAAACCTTTTTTTTCAACAATAGTTTCAGGTAATAACTTTGCTGAAAGTGGACGAAGTAAATAACCCTCCAAATCAGCTTCTTTTTCTAGAAACAAAAGCTGATCTTTTTTTTGAGAAAAAGGACGTTGTGAAACAACTTCCCCTGTAGCTATAAAATCATAACCTTCTTTTTTCATAATTTCTTTAGCTTTTTTAAGCATTAAAAGATGACAATCCCTACAAGGATTCATTCCAACACCTCTTCCGTATTTCGGCTCTTTGACAATTTTTAAATGGTCTTCTCCTATATCAATTTCTCCGTCAAAAAAACAAGTTCCAAAATTAATTGTCTTTACTTTAATATTTTGTTTCTCTAAAATTTTTAAAACAAGAATCGAATCTAATCCTTTTGAATATAGAAGCAAAGCCTTAGTCATTTTTTGTAATAAATTTGTGCGCTTTTTTAAACATATCTTTATCGTTTTCAAAATTAAGCTCCTTCAAAGCTTGAGAATATTTAATCCACTGATAACCAATATGTTCAAAGGAAACTTCAACTTCTTTTGTTTTTGTTTCTGCGATAAAAAACGAAACCATTTTAGAAACTACCATGCCTTCTTTTCTAAATCGATAGTTAATAAGATACCTAAAACCGTCTAAAAAATTAATGTCTTTTAATCCAGTTTCTTCTTCTATTTCTCTTTTAGCTGTTTCTTTTTCTGTTTCCCTTCCTTCAACATGTCCTTTTGGGAACCCCCAATAATCTAATCCTTTCTTAGCTTGTGATTGATAACGTAAAAGAAGATAATAAAGACTATCTTTCTCTCTTCTGAATATAATTGCTCCTGATGATTTTTCCATACTATTTTTTCTTTAAAAACTTTTCTATTTCTTCTCGTGGCATTGTATTTACAATGTCTTTTTTTTCTGCAAAGCCTCTTCTGGCTTCATTAACTCCGAACTCCATTCTTTCAAGTTGCCTTAAATTATGAGTGTCTGTGTTAATAAAAAACTTGCAGCCCATTTCTTTAGCCTTTCTAATATTTAAGCTATTTAAGTCTAATCTCTCTGAAGAATTAACTTCAAGAAGAACATTATTAGTTTTAGCAAATTTAAAAATTTTTTCAAGGTCTAAGTCGTAAGAATCTCTTTTGTTTACTATTTTTCCTGTAGGATGAACAAGACAAGTTATATAAGGATTAGACATTGCTTTTAAGATTCTTTTCGTCATTTTTTCCTTACTCATTTTAAAATGGCTATGGATACCAATGTTTACATAATCAAGTTCTTTGAGAACCTCACTCTTAATATCCAAAGAACCGTCTTTTAAAATGTTGACTTCTGCCCCATGAAAAACTCTAATCTTTGAAGAATATTTTTCATTAAGTTTTTTGATTTCTTTTTTCTGTAAAAGAAGTCTTTCTTCGTTAAGTCCATTTTCTATTTTTAAATCTTTTGTATGATCTGATATTCCGATATATTCATACCCCTTCAAAATGGCTTTTTCAATAATTTCTTCCATAGAAATATTTGTGCCTGCAAAACTTGAATGAGTATGAAAATCTCCTTTTATATCACTTAATTCAACTAGCTTAGGAAGTTTATTTTTTAAAGCTAATTCTATTTCTCCTCTATTTTCTCTAAGTTCTGGACAAATATATTGCATCCCTAATTTATTATAAATCTCTTCCTCTGTTTTTCCTGCTTTAGAAATATTATTTTTAAAAAGACCGTATTCATTTAATTTATAACCTTTACTAATAGCAAGTTTCCTCAAAGCAATGTTATGCTCTTTTGATCCAGTAAAATATTGCATTGCCGAACCAAAAGAATTAATGTCTACAATTCTCAAATCAACATCATACCCCTTGACCATTCTGATAGAAGCTTTTGTTTCCCCCTTGCTCCAAATTTTTAAAACATTAGGCATAGAAACAAATTCGTTCATTATTTTAAGAGGAAAAGAAGAAGCAATTAAAATATCTATATCTCCCACTGTTTCTTTTTTTCTTCTATAAGAACCCGCTACTTGTATCTTTTTTACTTCCTTAAATTTTTTAAGTCTTTCAATTATTGTTTCAACATCTTCTTTTACTTCAGACAATAAAAACCTAAGACCACTTGATTCCATAAAAGCAATGCTTTCTAAAATGTTCTTTTCACTTTTTTCAGAAAAACCTTTAAGCTCTCTTAGTTTGTTTTTAGAAATAGCTTCTCTCAATTCAGCCACATTTCTAATTTTAAGTTCTTTGTTTAAAAAGTAAATTCTCTTTGGTCCAAGGCCCTCTATTTTAGTTAAGTTCTTAAGATCAATTGGATTACTCTTCCTTAATTCTTCTAAATATTTAACCTCACCTGTTTTTACAAACTCTTCTATTTTAAGAGCAATACTCTTGCCAATTCCTTCTATCTTTTCTACCCCCTTAAGCCCTTCTTCAATATATATTCCTTCAATATCTTTTTCTAAATTATCAATTGAAATAGCGGCCGCTTGATAAGCCCTTCCTTTAAATGGAATATTCTCTAGTTCTAAATACTCTCCTATTTCAAATAATATTTTAGCTAATTCTTCATTCTTCATTTTTACAAATCTTATTTTTTAAAAAATCAAAACCTACTTTAAAGAATAGAATAAAACCAAAAAGAGAAACAATAATATCGCCCGCTCTTAAAATCATTGAGAAAGAAGAAGAAACCCCTAAGCTAATATTAAGATTATCAAAGACAAAGGATTGTATTAATTCTTGAACCCCTAATGCTGTAGGAATGGGAACCATTGTTACCAAGAAAGAAAAACTTAAAATAGATAAACTTGGCATAAAAGAAATTGCGCTGTTTAAAATTAAAACAATAAACCAAACCCTCAAAAGCATTACAAAAACTTTTAAAAATGATAAGAAATAGCCTTTCCATAAATCAACGTTTCTAAGATTAAAATATTCAAAAACTATTTTTTCTGTTTTTATAGCAACACTTTCTTTCAAATCTTTTTTATTTATCTTTAATAAAATCTTCCTGACAAAACTATTTTTTTTAAAAACATAGATATAAACTAAAACTAAAATAATCAAGATAAGAACAACCGAGATTGAAAAAATAAAAGCTAAGCTTTCTGAAGGTTCTTTTATTTTATAAAAAAAATATAAAATTCCAATTACAATAATTAGGACATTAACCGTCCACTCAATAATTCTTTCTATAATTACTGAAGACAACGCTTTATCCCAACCCACTTTCTTTCTGTGCTCTAAAAAAGAAGCCCTAAAAGCCTCGCTTCCAAATAAAATCATTGGGAAAAAATATTGGATAGAAAAACCAGCTGTATAAATTTTAAAGACATCAAATAAAGAAATATTTTTCTTAATAATTCCTTTCCATCTTAAAGCTCCAATGAAGGCAATTAGAAAAGATAAAAAGATTACTATTAACCCCTCTAAGTTTAGAAAAATACTAAAACTATTTAGAATAAAATCCCAACCAATAGTGTTACCTACATAAATAAAAATAATCGTTCCAAAGAAAATAGATAATAAAAATAATAATCCGGTGTGCAATATTTTCATATAATTTTCTGCTCCATAAAGCTAATAACTTTTTCTTTGTGTTTTTCTATCGGATAATTATGCCCTTTAACCTTAACCATTTTTGAAAGAGAAAGATTCTCTCCTAGAAAAAAACTCTTAACCCAATTCATAGGAGCATAAACAAAAATAGATTTAAAAAGAGCTATCTTTTTTCCATTAGACAAATCGTCTTCGTAATCATTAATCAAAAGAATGTTTTTATTCTTACTATGAATTCCAAAAAATGGTTTTCCAAGCTCAATACTAAAAACATTCTTTTTTTTAACTCTTTCCATAATTTCATCAACAATCAAAGCTCCATTAGATAACCCTAATAAAACAACTTTCTTTTTTGTTTTAGAAATAATTTTAGCAATTTCTTTTGCTTGCTTTTCAAAATTATAGGCATAATCTTTTAAATATCCTAACTTACCAATCAAGTGATCTTCTGTCCTAAAATACTGAATCACTGAAACCTTTAAATTCTTTTTTTTAAAATGATTTTTAATACATTTTAAAAAAGGATTGAGATCATAAGCTTTTTTATAACTAACAGTTCCCCAACCCCCTGAATTAAAAATTATAATAACATCACTTTTTGAAGATAGCTTTTCAAATTCTTTTTCAAAAACTTTTAAATTGTTTTTTAAAAAATAAAAATCAAACCAAAAGAAGGAATAAGCAAATAAAATTATTAAAAAAATAAAAATTCCTTGAATCATAATCCACAATCTTTACCTATAAAACATTTAACCTCTTTCTCTTTAAGAAAACATTTATTAGCGTATAGAAAACCGTCTTTAGTATAAACAGGTTCTATTTCTTCATTGCAAATTTCTTTTAAGCATCCTGAAAAAGAATTTCTTTTCTTGTTTAAATATTGATTTAATTCTTCTTTGTCTAAATTATCAATTGTCCCGTCTTTATTCAAATCAGCAAAAAGAAACTTCTCTTTTTCTGTTAATAAAAGGTTCATATTGTTTTCTAAATATTCGTAATCTAAAATAGTGATAAATCCATCTTCGTCTAAATCTCCTAAATTATCACAAGGTGAAGCAAGTTTTGTTTTTTCATAATTTAAGAACATATCTCCTGTTTTTATAGAAGAAAGCTCTATCGCTTCCCTTTCTCCTTCACTTAAATAAACAATCTTGTTAACGATAAAATTAACAAGAGCTGTGTCATTTATAGCACGAGCATCAAATTCAATTTTAATCCAAGAGGGAGTATTTTTTTTAATTTTGATCATTCCGTCGCTTGTTGGCTCACCGCTACTTAAAAGTTTTAAATTATCAAGAGAAATGTTCCCATCTCGCTCAATTTTTAAATATATTCCCGAAGAATCATCGTCTTGATTTGTATTTACTTTAGCCCTGATGAGAGCATCTCCATCAATTGAGTCTAAATAAAAAGTAATTGCAACATGCTTACTTTTGTCTTCATTCAAAGTAACGTTAACAAAAGCGTTCTCATATATCTTTGGAGCGAAAGTTTTAGAACAAACAGAAAAAGCTTCTTTTTTTTGAAGATATCTTTTAATTTCAATCGCATCAATTAAATTAACTTCTCCGTTTGAAGAAACATCAGCTCTTTTGAATTCTTCTTCAGTTAATTCTTTTTCCTCAGTGATGTAAGAAATATCTTTTTCGTCAATTAATGAATCATTGTTAATATCTCCATAAGAATCACAAATCAAATTATCTTTAATATAATTTAAATAAAATCTTGAACTTTCACTTAATAAAGAAAGGTTTGTTTCCACCCCCTCTTCGTTCAAGTAATTAATTCCGTCAATAAAAACTTTTGAATACACTGGCTTTTCTTTTGCTTTTAATTTAAGTTCAATAGAAAGCCATGTTGTCTTTCCTTTTTCTAAAAAGAAATAGCCGTCTTCTTTAATAATAGCTCCTGTACTAAAAGTAGCTTCTTCTACTTTGACATTCTCTTCATTTAAAATATTCAAAAAAGAAAGGTCTGATTTTAAATAAACATCACCCTTGTCGGCAGAAATGTCTAAATTAAGACTTATTTCTGCTTCTAATTTTCCTTTATCTTGAGTAATATTAAAGTTTTTGCTAGATATTTTAGGAGCAAAACCAACCTTTACTGGTGGAAGATAATTGCACACTTCAAAAGAATTTGCATTTCCATAAATAAAGCTTAAAAGAATATTTTTATCTTCTTCATCAACTTTATTATCATTGTTTAAATCTCCGTTTTTTTGTTTATTATTTTCTACCGCTCCAAAATCAAAATAATCTAAATCATTCTCATTTATAAAACCATCTTCATTTAAGTCTCCAAAATTATCACAAGGAGATTTTTTGTCTTCTTTTTCAATCAGTAAAGAATAGCTTCCTAAGATTTCTTCGAATCTCATCGACTCAATATTTTCATCGTACTTTATTAAAGAATCATTTTTAGAATACATCGAGAATAAAAAACTGATACAAAAACCTTCTTTTTCTAAAATATAATTTTTATAATCAATCTTTGTCTCTAAATTATTTCCGAAACTTAAATCATTTGTAGAAGAAATCAATTTAAAAACATTTCCCTTAACATTTACCTCTTTTGTTTCTTTAACCTTTGAATAAAAAGAGGTGTCTAAACAATAATTACCCGAATTAATTTCTAATTTTTTATAAAATAAATTTGTATTGTTTCTTTCCTTTGGCAGTTCAATAAAATCATCATTTATCTTTGAACCGCTAGGTAAAGACAAGCTAAAGCCTAACTTTTCATTATTGTAAGAAACTTTTACATCATCCTTAAGGCATTTATATCCATCCCACTCAAACTTTTCCTTAACACAAAAACTAGCCGTAAGATTATATGGGTAATCAAGACAGGCTCCAAGATGAGCAAGAGTTTCTTTCTCTTGCTTTAAAAGACATTCATTAGTAAACGTTTTTCCTGACTCTGAACAAACAGGAAGATAAACATTACTGCAAGTAACTTTCTTTTTAGATAAAAGGTTAGAAATAAAATCCTTAAGATCAGAAAAAGAACAAGAACTTAAATCATTCAAAGAACAAGCGGAAACAGTGGAAAAATTTAAAGTTAAAAATAAGGTTAAGGAAATTAGAAAGATTTTTTTATTCATATTATTTTATTTAATTATTTTCTTTTATTATCACCTTTTTTAGCAAAAAAAACAATATTGAAAAATAATCAAAATATATTACAATAAATCTATGCGAATTTCAAAAAAACAAATCATAGTCTTTTTTATTAGTCTTTTTTTAATCTTTTGTTTCTTCAATCTTATTAAAACGCCTTCTTTTATAGAAGACACTTTTATTATTAAAGAAGGAGAAACCTTAAAAACAATTTCTAAGAATTTAAAAGAACAAGGATTTATTTCAAACAGTAGTCTTTTTTATTTTACCTTTTATCTAACTAAAGACGCTACTTCTATCAAAGCCGGAGCGTATAATCTAAACTCTTCTTTAGGTATTTTTGGAATAATAGAGCAAATAATGTCCTATAATACCATTTCAGAAAAAATAACTATTATTGAAGGATGGACCATCAACGATATCGCTTTATACTTAGAGCAAAGAGGCCTTTTCCCAAAAGAAGACTTTATAAACGCTAGCAATAAAGACTACTCTTCTTCTTTCCCTTTCTTAAATGATTACCCTTTAGAAGGATTTCTTTTTCCAGATACTTATTTCATAAATAGAACCGATACTCCAGAAACAATTATTGAAAAAATGCTTTCTAATTTTGAAATAAAAGTTTTGAAAGATATAGGAAGTGTAGACAACTTTTATGAAACATTAATCTTAAGTTCTATCTTAGAAAGAGAAGTAGTTCTTTTTGAAGATAAACAAAAAGTGGCTTATCTTCTTTTGAAAAGATTAGACGCTAAAATGCTTCTTCAAGTTGACGCTACTGTTCTTTACGCCAACAATAATGTTTTTGATAGTGAAATAGATTCTCCTTTTAATACTTATAAATACCTTGGTCTTCCTCCTAATCCAATTTCTAACCCAGGAATTGAAAGTATTAAAGCATCCTTAAACCCTTTAAGCAATAATTACTGGTATTATCTTTCTTCAAAAGACGGACAAACCATTTTTAGTTATAATTTTGAAGAACATAAAAGAAATAAAGCTCTTTATTTAAGATAAATATTTTCTTCCTTTTATTCTCTCTGGTAAAAAATCAATATAATCTTCCTTCTCTTCAAAACTTTTATCATTTCTTAAGTGAAGTGGTATTTTAAGATTACCATACCTTAAAACATCCATTTCAACTTTTTTCAAAGCTTCAGGAATAGTTCTTGATTTCTTGTTACGACACATATAGACTACTCCCTGAGCTAAATTAAGTGTACATTCTGGTATTCCAATAAAATGGCAAGCATTAAAAACAGCTACCGCTTGATTTAGGGCTAAAGAGTTTTGAAGACCGATGTCTTCTGAAGCAAAAACAATTAATCTTCGAGCAATATATAAAGGATCTTCCCCTGCATCAAGCATTCGCATTAAATAATAAAGAGCGGCATTTTCTTCTCCTGCTCTCATTGATTTAATTAAAGCTGAAATTAAGTCGTGATGCTCTTTTCCATTTTTATCGTAATAAAGATTTTGTTTTTGGAAAGCTTCTTTAATGTCTTTTTCTTCTACTTTTTTATTTAAAGAAGAAGCGTAATCTAAAATATTCAAAGCAACTCGAGCGTCTCCATTGCTCATTTCTTTTAAAAATTTAATTGCTTTTTTATCAATTTTAATTTTTTGTTTTAAAATCGCTCTCTTAACAATCTTCTCTATTTCTTCTTCTTTTAATTTTTCAAAAAGAAATACTCGGCACCTTGAAAGAAGAGCGGAATTAACTTCAAAAGAAGGATTTTCCGTTGTCGCTCCAATCAAAATTATTGTTCCGTTCTCAATATATGGAAGAAGACCGTCTTGTTGCTTTTTGTTCCATCTATGAATTTCGTCTATAAAAAGAATCGTCTTCTCGCTCAATCTTTTATTAATTTCTGCTCTTTCAACAATTAATTTCAAATCTTTTACTCCAGAAGAAACAGCGCTTAATTGTTCAAAATGATATTTTGTTTGTTTAGCAATTATTTTTGCAAGTGTTGTTTTTCCTGTTCCTGGTGGTCCATAAAAAATCATTGAAGGAATATTGTCTTCCTTGATCGCTTTTTTAAGTAAACTTTCTTTCCCTAATATTTTTTCTTGCCCTACAAAATCTTCTATTTTTTCAGGTCTTAATTCTTCTGCAAGTAATTTCATAATAGTGTTTTTTGAGGAATTATTTTCTTAACTTTTTCTCCATATATTTTAACTTTTCCGAATTCTCCATCATAGCCAGGAATAATTAAAAGATCTCCTAATCTTACTTTTTCAATTGCTAAGGCAACGCTTTGATTTACTTTTTTAATTTTAGAAATATCTTCATAGAGTAAAATATTAAATTCTGATTTGAATTCTTGAATTAATTTTTGATACTCCTCTTCCACTTTTTTAGATAAAATTCCTACTTTTAAAACTTCTCCAATAATTTCTTTTAAAGGAACTAAATTTTTAAAAGAATATCCTTCAGGTTCTTTTAAATCAGAAAGTTTTTTTATTCTACTTGAAACACCAATTGTTAAAGGTTTTCCACAAACAGGACAAAGTCCACCATAAGTATAGGTTTCTTCCGGGCTTGAACTAATTTCGCAATTCCTATGACCATCATTAAAATATTTTCCTTCTTCTGGAAAAAATTCAATCGTTTCAAAATCTTTTTCTTTTATTTTTTTAATAATAGATTCGTAATTAAAATTTGTTTCAAAAACATTCGCCTCTCTTCCAAGTTTATCTAAAGAATGCGCGTCCGAATTTGAAATAAGTGCTCTTTTTCGGCACTCTTCCATTTTTAAAAGCATTTCTGGATTTGCTGAAAGCCCAGTCTCGTAAGCATAAATATATTCTTCTAGCTCCTCAAAACAATCTTTAATAGAATCAAATCCTGACTTTGAACCATATAGACCAAAAAAAGGGGTCATGATATGCGCTGGGATAACTAAAACTTCTTTTGAAATGTTTAAAATTATTTTTAAAAATTCTTTTGCATCTAATTTAAGAATTGGTCTTCCGTCAGAACTCAAATTATATTTTTCTGAAAGCTTCTTATTAATTTTTTCCGTAGTTTCTAAATTTGGAGAAATTAAAATTAAATGAATTTTTCTTGTTTTATTAAACTTTTTATAAATTAAACTTACTTCCCCTGTGAACACAAACTTTGAAGAATTATCTATTCCTTTTAATGAATAAAAATTAGACTTATCTAAAATTAATTTACTTTTTAATTCAGAAAACCAGAGAGGGTGAGTAAAATCTCCCGTTCCAATAACATCAATTCCTTTAATGACTCCGAACTTTCCTATTTCTTCTAAATTCATCTTCGGGCTAACCGCCCTTGAATACTTAGAATGTATATGAAAATCAGCAATTATTCTCATTTTTTTATTTTTTTCTCTTTCTTTATCAGTTCACCAATTATTTCTTTTAATAATTTTTTAGGATCGTTATTAAAAAATATCTCGGCTTTAGGTTTCTTTTTTATTCCTCGAAGAAACTCTTTTGCTTTGTCAGCAATTCCTCCCGTACCTTCTAAAACACCAATTACTTTTCCAGTTTCAAAAGCAGTTAAAAATTCATGCATTGTTCCTGTTTCTCCTGAAATAATAATTACAGCTTCGGAAGCTTTTGTCATAATAACATCTCTTCCAGCATAATCTTCTCCTGTATAAACAATAACATCATAAGGATCTATTGGGAGTCTATATGATTTAACATGCTCACTTTTAGATATTGCTGGAGAAAAACCTAAATTAAATCCTCCTGCTTCTCTGTTTGCGCAAGAAACAACAAAAGGAATCCCGTCTGTTGCTCCAGAAATAACAATACATTTATTTTTTGCAAGCTCTTTTCCAAGCTCTAAAGCTTTTTCTTTAGTTCCCTTGGCACAGATTTTCATATTAGAAGAACCAGAAACTGCAATATCGTACTTAAAGTTAAATTTACTTTTCATTCTTTTTTAATATTAAATAATAATTTGAAAACTTTTTAATTTTTATTTCCCCGCTTTTTACAATAATAAAATCTTTGAACAACTCTTTTAATTCTTTTAAATCAAAAACATAAAAATAATGTTCTTTCGCTCCATGCCAAGGAATTAAAATTTCTTTTTCGCTTACTTTCTTAACGTCTTCTTTCTTTTTTCTTTCTTCTAAATTCCAAACCGTAAGAATTAAAGTTCCATTTTCTTTTAGAACTCTTTTAATTTCTTCTAAAAATCTGCTATGATATTCTTGTGGGAGATGATGAAGTACAGCTAAGCTATAAATATAGTCAAACTCATCCTTTTGAAAAGGAAGATTCGTCGCGGAAGCTACTTTAAAACTAGCGCAAGGATAATTTTCTTTTGCAATTTGAATTAACTTTTCCGAAACATCAATTCCAACATAATCTGCTTGTTTAAGTTTTTGATAAAACCTACCATTGCCACAACCAAGATCAAGAACCTTGTCGCCCTTATTTACGCCTTCAAACAAAAAATCAAATTCTTGCCAAGCACTTTTTCTAGCTTTTGAAAATCTTTCCGCAATCAAATTATAATCATCACAAGTTTTATTTAAAATTTTATCACTATGCATAACGAAGAAATAATTAAAGAATTGTTTTTAAAGGAGAATCCTACTGCCAATGATTTGTCTTCCGCAAAAAGAAAAATCTCTAAAAAGTATAAAACCCCTTGTCCTAATAACATCAATTTACTTAAAGTTTATCATAGTTTAATTAAAAGTAAAAGCTATGAAGAAAACCCTGTTATAGAAAATTTATTAAAAATTCGCCCCATTAGATCCTTATCAGGAGTAATTAATGTTTCTATTTTAACTAAACCTTTTTATTGTCCTGGAAAGTGTACTTTTTGTCCAAAAGAAGAAAACATTCCTAAAAGCTATTTGTCAGGAGAGCCAGCAGTAGAAAGAGCAAAAAGATTAAAATATGACCCATATATTCAAGTTAAAAAAAGAATTGAACTACTAGAAAGTACAGGACACAACGCTGAAAAAATAGACTTAAGAGTTATTGGAGGAACTTGGTCTTCTTACAATAGTAAATACCAAATTTGGTTCATTAAAGAATGTTTTAACGCTTGCAATGAAGTTCCTTACAAGAAGGAGCCTTATTCCTCTAAGACAGTCAAAGAACTCTTTGAGGAGCTAGAAAAAGCTCAAAAAGTTAATGAATCTGCAAAATATAGAATAATTGGAATCTCTTTTGAAACAAGGCCTGATTTTGTAACTAATAAAGAGGTTTTAGAGATGAGAAAACTAGGAGCGACTAAGATTGAAATTGGAGTGCAATCAATTTATAACGATGTACTCAAAAAAACAAAAAGAGGACACGATGTTGATGCAACCATAAAAGCCACAAAACTTTTAAAAAACGCTGGGTTCAAGGTTTCTTATCAGATTATGCTCAACCTTCCTAAAAGCAACAAAGAAAGAGATTTGAAGATGTTTAAAGAAATTTTTTCAAAAGAAGAATTCAAACCAGACTATTTAAAGATCTATCCTTGTGCTCTTATTAAAACAGCAGAACTATATAAAGACTACAAAAAAGGTCTTTATAAACCCTATACAGAAAAAGAATTAATTAAACTTATCAAAGAAATCAAAAAAGAAGTCCCTTATTATACTAGAATAGAAAGAATTATTCGAGATATTCCTGCTCCACTCATAGTTGAAGGAGGGGCAAAAACTTCTAACTTGAGACAAATTATAGACAGAGAAATTAAAAAAGAAGGTTGGAGTTGTAAATGTATTCGCTGTAGAGAAATTAGAGATCAAAAGCAAGACGCTGAAATTAAAATGTTTAGAGAAAACTATTTAGCTCAGCTAGGAAGTGAAATCTTTTTAAGCTTTGAAGACAACAAAAGAAAACACCTTTATTCTATGCTTAGATTAAGAATTCCTAACGATAAAAAGATGGCTTTTATTAGAGAAGTCCATACTTACGGAGAATCAAAAAAAATAAATCAAACTGGAACTGTCCAACACAAAGGGCTTGGAAAAGCTTTAATTAAAGAAGCGGAAAGAATTATTGAAAAAGAATACGGAGTTAAGAAAATCGCTGTTATCTCCGGAGTTGGTGTTAGAGATTATTATAGAAAACAAGGTTACGAACTCGAAAACTTCTATATGGTTAAATACCTTTAATTTAAAACCTTTTTACTCTAGTTAATCCACTGCAAGGAATAATTTCCATTCCTTGTTTTTCTAGTTCATCTAAAAATAGATTCATTCCTAAAGAATCAGAAGACATATGTCCAGCAATAATAACATTAATGTTCGCTGCTTCTGCCTCCCTTCTGTTCTTCTCAGACATATGCATTCCAATTATTGTTCCAATGCCGGCTTGGGCCATTTTTTCATACATTTTAGAAGAACCTTCTGTCCCTCCAGTTATTTCTGTAAGCGCTATTTTTCCAGAGCGATTATCTTCGTTTCCAACAAATATCTTTGGACCAGTTCCTATCTTCATAGCTTCTTTGTATTCTTCTACCTTCTCAAAGATTTTAATAATATCTCCTAAATACTCTACATTTTCTTTTTCTAAAAGATCTTTCAAATAATCAGCGGCTAAATTATCAATAGGAGTGTGAACATTCATATAGTTAAGATTTAACAATCTAGCCAAATCAACTACCTGCATATGGTTAGCTCCGTTTATAGATCTTGCAACCTCAGAAATTCTTTCTTTTGTAATTTTTTCTGCTTGATTTACAGGAACCCCATATTTATTTAAAATATCAATTTGAAGATTCATTACATCAGAAAGCCAAGATAAACCCTTTCCAACAGGATGATGCCCAATTACTAAATCAATGTCTTTTAACTTATCTGCCAAAAGAAGCTCCCCTGAATCAATATCAATTCCTACCAAAACTTTTTTTATTTCTTTGTCTAAAGCAATGTTATGAATACAAGAATCCATATATGGATTAGTCAAAGCTTCTTTGTCAAAAAAAGTTTTCTCTTCTTCATTTAATTTTAAATATTTTTCATTCCTTCTTTTAAGCAAAGAGTTAACTTTTTCACTCCCTCTTAAATCTTTTTCGATTCCTTTTTCTATTGCTAAATTAAAAATTTCTATTGTTTTCATATTTTTTTCATTTTAAAAGAGAGGACCATTCCTCTCTCTTTTTTTCTTATTATACGCTATTAATCAAATGGAATTTCTGTAAAATCAGGACTTGGAACAATTTTTCTAAACATTCCACCGGGTCCATCAGAAAGTAATTTTTCTTCCTTGTCAGTAAAAAGAGATTCATCAGTTGCTGTGAGGGTGATTTTAGCGTCTTTTACAATTGGAACGTTAAAATTCTCATCTGAACTAGTAATGGCTCCTCCCGTGTATTCCCAACTTCTTTTGGTAATTTTTTTGCCATAAGCAGGGACAGAATGTGCGGTAGTTAAAGAAATATTATCTCTTAAATAAAGAACGGTTCCTTCTGTAACAGTTAAACCAGCAAAACTAGAATCATTACAATCCTTAAAGTGACTATTTTCTAAACAACCTTCTCCTCCATTTACATTTTTAATACAACAAGAATAATCTGCAACTATAGATCTTCTTAATGTAACTGTCCTGGTCAAAGGGCTATTTTGTTTATTCTCGTCATCTTTGACAACAAGACTCGCTGAGAATGATATGTCTTGCAAGTCCCATGCAGGAAGCGGTGTAAAACTTGTACTTTGCAAAGCAATTTGTTGCGCCATTGTAAGAGACCCTGGGTTTTCGTTTCGCAAAACAACAACGTTATTTAGAACACTAGAATGAGTTGTGCTATTCCAAGTGCTTTGTTTTATATTAGTTTTTGTTAAATTGCAGCTTGTGTTATCAGCATCTGTTGATTCATTAGTTAAACCAACGCTAGTCCCTCTTTTGTAATAACAGGGTCCACTAGTAATTGGTCCGTTAAGGCATGAGAACTTAAAACCTCCTTTTGGTGTAGCTATTGGACAAGCATTATTTGGATCATATGTTGTTTTTGCAGAAGACAAGAATCTTATTTCTCCTAAAACAGCTGAAGGTGGAGTATTGGTATCTAAAACTCCTCCCCAGACATTTCCTTGAACTTGATGTTCAGAACCTACTGTTCTTATAATTGTGTTGTAAGGCAAACCACCATCAACAAAAGTTGAGCCTGTGCTTCCATCAAATTTTATCCATCCATCCCAACCGCCAGCATTATCTCCTGCTCCATTTTTTGTACAATTAGTTCCGTTAAAATCACAAGCAGAAAGTGCTCTTGCCCAGCCAGTTATTTTTGCTAGTCCATTGCTTACATAAACTACTTTTGCAGTGTGATTACTAGTAACTGCTCCTCCTGTTGGAAAAGCACCCG
>Ga0265294_10005561_pt1 | contig 15370 bp, 19 predicted proteins | sample MunlanPumphouse3_FD_192504 | JGI IMG/M metagenome (GOLD analysis project Ga0265294, IMG submission 192504) | Groundwater microbial communities from a municipal landfill in Southern Ontario, Canada - Pumphouse #3 | ecosystem: Environmental > Aquatic > Deep subsurface > Groundwater | place... | reverse complement strand
ATTTTAAAGAACTAATTCGTAGTTTCAAACTTTCGTGTGTCACTCAAATTGGACGGGAATTATAATAGAAAATTCCTACTTTGTCAAGGGGTTTACGCTTAAATTTTACTTAAATTTTAAATTTTTTCTAATTTTTATTCGAAACATATTAAAAATAATCAAAAATCTAGAAAAAATAATCAAAAAAGGGTGTGGAGTCACCCACACCCTTTTAAAAAGATAATATATAAGATAAAAAACAAAACTATTTTAATCTTTTTACTACTTCTATAATGAATTCTGCTGATCTAGAAGCAGAACTTTTCAAAAATTCATCAAAACTAAATCCAGCATCCATATCAGCACTATCACTTATTGATCTTAAAATTAAAAAAGGAACATCTAATGCATTACAAACAACTGCAACGCTAGCACCTTCCATTTCTAAAGCATCAGCTTTAAATGTACTACCTATCCAGTTTTTTCTCTCTTCATTAGCTACAAATTGATCACCAGTAGCTATGATGCCTTCTTGAAGTTTGATTTTTTTATCAATAGCAACTTCAGAAGCAATTTGAATAAGTTCTTTATTTGCTTCTATATATACAGCACCACCTGGAACATATCCAAAGGGGTGTCCAAAAGCTGTGATATCTAAATCATGTTGACAAAGTTTTGTTGCAACTATCAAATCACCAATTTTAAGTGATGGATTGATTGCACCTGCAACTCCACTAAATAATAGTTTATTACATCCAAATTTTTCAATCATAGTAGTTGCAGTTAAACTTGCAAATACTTTTCCTATTTTACTATATGCTATAACTATATCTATTCCGTTATAATTAACTTCATAATATTTATTGTTTGCAAATTCTGTAACTTTGATATTAGAAAAATTAGCCAATAACGGCTCAATTTCTTCTTCCATTGCACCCATAATAGCAAGTTTAAGCATTTATAGCCTCCAAAACTGCATTTAATGTCTCCATATTATTGACATTATATGTAGGTGTTGTTAATTTTTTATTCAAACCTTTTAATACTGCACCATTTCCAAATTCTATAAAACAATCTACCAATCCATCATATTTAACAATTGACTGCTTATATAATACTGGTTTTGTTAATTGTTCTGCTAAAAGTTTTATTGCAATTTCTTTTGTGTTATATTCATTAGTAGTTACATTTGATACTACAGGAGCTAAGAACTCATCTTTTAAATACTTATTTAATTCATCCTCAAGTGGTTGTACTGCACTTACTAATAAAGGACAATGACTTGCTACTGACATATTAAGAACTATTGCTCTTTTTGCACCAGCACTTTTGAAGACATCTACGAGGGATTCTAAATCAGCTTTTAACCCAGCAAGAACCAACTGACCATCTATATTATAATTTGCTGGCCAAACTTTTTTGCCTTCACTTCTTTGAGTCTCACAAATTTCTTCCACTATCTTGTCTTCAAGACCAAGAAGTGCCATCATACCTGCCCCTGCTCCAGAACATGCTTCGCTCATAAAAAGCCCACGCTTATTTACAAGTTCGATAGCATCTAGATAATCTATTGCCCCAACACTAACTAATGCACTAAATTCACCTAAAGAGTGTCCTAATGAAAAAGTTGGAACAATATTACAATGTGATTTGAAAATTGCATTTGCGATAGCACTTACTAATAAAATAGCTGGCTGAGTAAATTGAGTTTGTTCTAAATTATCGTTTTGAGTAAAAAGTAACTCTTCAAAATCAATACCAAGTCTTTTTGAAGCGTTTGATATCATTTCAACTGCAAGGGGAGAGTTTTCAAAAAACTCTCTACCCATACCTACACTTTGACTTCCTTGTCCAGGGAAAATAAAACCTATTTTTTTCATTTATCCTCTTTTAGTGGCAACCACAACCACCGTGACCATGTCCATCAGTTTTTTTATGATTTTCTCCACCACAACATTCACCTTCACCGTGACTATGCCCATGATCATGCCCACCGCTTGTTCCACAGCTTCCACCACCACAACATCCGCCACTTGATGCTCCACCAACCATACCAGTTGCCATCTCTTGCTCTGTTGCTTCTCTTGCATCAAGAATAGACACTGTAAACATTAAAGTTCTTCCAGCCATTGGGTGATTGTAATCAATTGTTACTTCATTATCATCAAAAGATTTAACGCTTACTTGTACAGTCTCGCCTTCTTCGCTTGAACCATATAGTGTCATACCTACAACTAAATCTAAACCAGCAAATTGCTCTCTTGGTAATGTTTGTACCGCTTCTTCATTATACTCGCCATATCCATCAATAGGAGCAACCATAACATCAGCTTTATCTCCAACAGTCATTTTCAAAATTTCTGCTTCTAAACCTTTAATTATTTGACCCATACCAGTAATAAATTCTAATGGGCTTCCACCAACATTTGTATCTAATTGTTCATTTGTTGTTGCATCCTTTAAGCTATATTCAATAGCTACAACATTGTATTCATTTATTTTCATTTGTTTACCTTTATTTTAAATTAACTTATTTAGAAATAAGCTTTTTAGCTTCTGCAGCTTCTTTTGAATCTGGATAAGCTTGTATTAATGTATTATAAAACTTAGATGCATTATCTATATCTTTTGTACTTTGGAAAGATATAGCACTATTTAATAAAAGTTGTGGCATCCAGTAACCTTTATCATATAATAATGCAGATGTTTTAAAATAACCTATAGCCTTTTCATAATCTTTTCTTACAAACCACATCTGACCCAAAATATAATTTGACTCAGCTGGTTTATATCTATTTTCTACCAAATATTCAAACATTGGTATTGCTTGAGTGTAAAATTTTCTATCAAACAAAGATTTAGCTTCGTCAAATAGTTCATTTTTTGATTTTTTATCAAATTCACTGTTTGTAGCTACTGATGAAGGTGCATTTGATACTGTAGTAGCTTGAGGGATATCTTGCTTAGTAACAAATTGCTTCATGTTTTTTTCAAATTCACTTCTTGATAAATAATTTTTATTTATCTCATCGCTTTGTTTTGCAACTTCAGAAATAGCTTTTTTTAATTCTGATATATTTTTGAGATTTTCTTCTTGCATTTGAAGTAATTGATTTACAACTGATTTTAGTGATTCTATATCGGTTTGATTTTTAGAATTTAACGCTTGGATATTATTGATATTAAAAGAAACTTCATTTAGCTTATTTCCTTCACCTTCAAATATTGATTCAAGTCCTTGGAGTCTTTCATTCAATAGCTGAATATCACTTTTTACTACTCTTACACTAGTATCTACAGAATCAACTCTACTTTTTGTTTCTAAAATTTTTTTCTCAGATTGTGATAATCCATAAGGGTTTGGTGAGTCTAGATTGCCTGCACCAAAAACAGAAACTTCAGCACTAGAAAGTGCTGAAGCTGTTAAAATAGATATTATTATACTTTTCTTAAACATACGGACTATGGAAGAACTTTATAATCAGCTCTTCTGTTCATTTTCCAACATTCTTGAGTTTTATCTGTACAAACTGGATTACCTTCACCAAAACTTACCATTGAGATAGTAGAAGCATTTACACCATCAGTAATAAGAGCTTCTTTTGTTGTATTAGCTCTTTTTAAACCTAAAGCGTAGTTATACTCATCAGTACCCCACTCATCAGTATTACCTTCTATTGTAATTTTTACATCTCTACCAACAGCCATAATAGCACTAGAGTTTGCTTTTGCTCTTGTAACCATATCTGATGTTAAATGAAATTTGTCAAATGGGAAATATAATGAAGTAACTTGTACTAGTTTACCATCAATCATTGTAGAGAAAACTCTATCATTTCTCCAATCACCACCATCACTTAAACCTTCAACAAAATCTAAAACTACATTGTCCATAGCATTAAGTTTGCTATCAACATCACCTTGTGAATATCCTGAAGTTGAAACATCTGATGAAGTATCAACTTGTACAGTTTTTTGTGTACAACCACCAACCAATAACGCAGCTAAAACCACTGAATATAAACCAAACTTTTTCATCGAACCACCTTTTTTTATAATTTCCGAATCATACTCAATGATTCCTTAAAGTCTCATGAAGACTATAAATAATCCATTACCAATCTATAGCTTGTATATTACCTTTGTCTAAAGGAAATAAAAATGATTTATCATGATTGAGTCTAATTATTCCTAAATAACTTTTATTATTCTCTGATTTAATAAAAATTAAAGATTCACCATCTCTAGAAAATTTTGGAAATTGATTCATACCACTAGTAGTAAGTTTTTTAATATAATTGCTTTGTGTAGAAACTAAATATATATTAAAATTGTTTTTACCAAATTCATTGTTGTCTTCTCTACTTGTATAAATTACAAAATTTTTATATGCATTTGCTGAATTATTGTTTTTACCATGATAAACCAATCTATTTGCACCTCTTTGACCAATTGTTTTTGAAAAAATATTTGGATTTCCTAATCTATCTGAGACAAATACTATACTTTTTTCATCTTCAAGATAATGTCCATTTACATCAATCCCACCAAATGTAGTAATTCTACTAAATTGTTTTGATAATGTATTGTATTCATAAATATCTGGTTGTGAATTAGGAGCCATTGTTACTAATAACTTTTTACCATCACGACTTACATCAGAACACACTAACATTCCATCACTTTGTGTAATTTTTTCAGACTTTGCTGTAAAAATATTAACTTTCATAAGAGTTGGCAATCCAAAATTATATGTTGTATAATAAAAGTTTTCTTGTTTTTCATCAGCCCATTTTGGAAAAATATTTAAACCTCTTTGAACAATAGTTTTTTGAAATGTTAATGTATAATCAGCAATTACAATTTGAGACTCTTTTGGACTTGTATATCTTGAAAATATTACAAATCTTTCCATCCAATCAATTGAAGGAGCATTTACATATTTATTAATTTCAATTGCGACTTTATGAGCTAAAAAAGGATATCTCTCATCTTTTACACTATTAAATGATTTATCTACTGCTAGAGAATTCATATTAGAATCATAAAGTTTCAATTTAAGAATAAACCCTTCAAAAACACTTTGTTCTGTAGTAATTACAGCTAACAAATCAACACCTTGTTGTTTAAGGGTGTAATAATTAGGAGTTGAGTTAAAATTTGAGTTTATTTGTATATTTTTTACATCAAAATGACCGCTGACTTCTAAATCTTTTTCTAATAATTTCTTTAAATCATTTGCAAATGGGCTTTGCATAGTAACATCAGATGCTAAAGAAACTGTAATACTCGGCTTGTAACCTGTATTTTTGACAATTTCCATTGCTACATCAGTACTAAAAAGCAACTGTAAACACAATAATAAACCAATTATAATCTTCAACACTTTAATCCCCTTTTGTTTTAAACGATACTTTTAAAGTAGTTTTATCACCTTTTGTATGCTCTGGAAATTTCTCATTAAGTTGTGAATTTAAAAAGCGTTCCAAAGAACTATCAAAAGATGCATCTCCTGAATACGAGATTATATTATAACCAAACTTGCCATTTTTATAAATAGTTATAATAACATCGCAACTCAAGTTCTTTTTTAGAGTACTTGGTTGCCATTTGGATGCTAATATCTCATATACCAGTGAATAATACTCATCCACATCTGCATCGCTTGGTGGAGCCAAAGATGAAGTTGGATTTAAATTTACATTTTCCAATGTTTTAGAAACATTAGATGATATTTGTTTTCTTTCTTCTTTTTCAAAAGTAGATTTTTGCGTACTAGCAACTTTTACACTTTGTTGTGTTGTTATATTTTCTTTTGTAGTAGCTTTTGCTTTTGTACTAACATTTGAAAACAATGATTTTGCATCTACTTCTTTTGTTACTGTCTCTTTTGAAGCTGATTTTTCTGCTATTTTAATCTCTTCTTTTATTGTTGGTTTTTCAAAAGCAGTTTTTTTTGCATCTGAGTTATCTATTATAGACAAATCAATTTCAACAGAAGTACTTTTATTAAATGATGTTATTTTTTTTAAGTTATCTTTATTAAGACCGTATAGTATAGATATAATTAACATTATATATATACTTATTGCGATAATACCTGATCTTAAAAAATAGTTTTTTGAAGTTGGCATAATTAGCCATCCGTTATAAGTGATACTTTTGAAAAGCCTGCGGATTTAACAGTTTTTAAAACATATATTATATCTTCATATTTTAATGTTTTATCTGCTTTAATATAAATAGAAATATCTTTATCTCTATCTTGTGTAAGCAAAACAAATGAATCTGCAAATTGGTTAATTTCGTAACTATTTTTTTCAACTTTAATACTACGATTTTTATCGATTAAAATATCAAGCTTTTTTGTTTGAGTTGCGGTTTGAGTTTTACTTCCTGTTGGAAGATTAATATTTTCTTCATATTCTAATACTGGTGCTGTTACCATTAAAATTGCTAACAACACAAGCATTACATCAACTAATGGAGTAATATTTAATTCTGGTTTTTCATTATAATTAAACACGGTTATGTTCTCGAAATCAAAATTTCAGATTGTGCCTTTAAATAAGTGTGTAAATCATACACTTTTCTAGATAGTATTTGATGAAATGTATAAGCAAAAATTGCCACAAATATACCGCCTGCTGTCACAATAAGTGCTTCTGATATTGCAGGGGCTATTGTACCAAAACTCACTTTTTCAACTCCTGCAAATATAGCAAATGCTTCTAAAATACCTATAACTGTTCCAAACAAACCAATAAATGGAGATGTTGACGCAACAATAGATAACCATGAAGTACCAACACTAGCTTCTCTAATAATAGATATTTCACAAGCATGTAAAATTTCTTTTGATGCAATATTATTTCTAGTACAACGGCTAAGTTTGGATAGTGGGTTGATAGTCATATGTGTATTCATGACCAAAGACTCTAGTGACCTTTTTTCATTTTGAACTTGAGAATTTAAATTCGTATAACGATAGATAAATAACCAAATTATAGAAATTAAATAAATAGATAGTACCAATAACACTATAATTGTTATGGCACTACTATTTGATAAATAATTTAAAAAAATATTAATCATATACTAAATTTTATGCAAATGAATTAATTCTTGCTTCAACTGTAGCAAGAGATACATTTGAATCTTTAACAGAATTAACTAATTCTTTAGCTGCTTCAATATTAGCTGCAATCTCACTACCTTCACCAGAAGTTAGTGCTATTGCACCATCAACCAAAACATCTACAGAAGTTTCATTTACTTTAACATGTCCCCAGTTAATTGCAATTGCATCTGTATTGTTTTCTTTTTCTATAACTATTACACCAACACTTAAAGTTGATATAAGTGAAGCATGTCCAGGTAAAACCCCGAACTCTCCCTCTTTACCAGGAAGAGTTACAGATTTTACATCACCTTCAAATATTGAACCATTTGGCGTAACTATAGATAATTTTATTGTATTCATAAACTATCCTTACTTAGATTTAAGACTTTCTGCCTTTGCAATAACTTCATCAATTCCACCAACCATATAAAACGCCATTTCTGGAAGGTCATCATATTTACCATCAAGAATACCTTTAAATCCAGCAATTGTATCTTCTAATGATACATATTTACCTGGGCTTCCTGTAAATACTTCTGCAACGAAGAATGGTTGAGATAGGAATCTTTCAATTTTTCTTGCTCTATCAACTACTAATTTATCAGCTTCACTTAATTCATCCATACCTAAGATTGCGATGATATCTTGTAAATCTTTATATTTTTGTAATACAGATTGAACACCTCTAGCGATACTATAATGCTCAAGTCCAAGTACATCTGCACTTAAGATTCTAGAACTTGAATCTAGTGGATCAACTGCAGGGTAAATACCTTTTTCTGCAATTTTTCTGTTAAGAACTGTAGTTGCATCTAAGTGAGCAAAAACAGAAGCTGGAGCTGGATCTGTCAAGTCATCCGCTGGTACATAAACAGCTTGAACTGAAGTAATAGAACCTTTTGCAGTTGATGTAATTCTCTCTTGTAATGCACCCATTTCTCTTGCAAGTGTCGGTTGGTAACCAACAGCTGAAGGGATTCTTCCAAGAAGTGCTGACATTTCAGAACCTGCTTGTGCAAATCTAAAGATATTATCAACGAACATCAATACATCTAGACCTTTTTCATCTCTAAAGTATTCAGCCATAGTAAGACCAGTTAAAGCAATTCTATTTCTTGCCCCTGGTGGTTCGCTCATTTGCCCGTAGCATAATGCAACTTTATCTAAAACATTAGAATCTTTCATCTCATGCCAAAGGTCATTACCCTCTCTTGTTCTTTCACCTACACCAGCAAATACTGAGTAACCTGAGTGTTTGAATGCAACATTGTGGATAAGCTCCATAATGATAACTGTTTTACCAACACCAGCTCCACCAAATAGACCAACTTTACCACCTTTTGCATATGGTGCTAAAAGGTCGATAACTTTGATACCAGTTTCAAACATTTCTGTTTTTGTAGATTGCTCTTCAAAACTTGGTGCTTCTCTATGAATTGACCAATATTGTTTTGCTTCAACAGGTTCGCCATCATCAACAGTTTCACCAATAACATTGAAAATTCTTCCAAGTACTTCTTCACCAACTGGAACTTTAATAGGTCCGCCAGTACTTACTACTTTTTGTCCTCTACTTAAGCCTTCAGTCATATCCATAGCAATAGTTCTAACTCTACTATCACCTATGTGAGCTGCAACTTCTAATACTAGTCTTGCTCTTTTTTCACCATTACTAAAAACAACATCTATTGCTTCGTTAATTTCTGGTAAATAGCCATCAAATTGTATATCAACAACTGGTCCCATTACCTGAATAATTTTACCTTCCATTCAATTGCTCCTTTTATATTTTCTTATCATTTATTATTTTAAAGCTTCAGTACCACTTATAATTTCTATAAGTTCTGTTGTAATTGCTGCTTGTCTTGCTTTATTAAATTCTACTGTTAAAGATTTAACTCTACTACTTGCATTTGAAGTAGCTGCTTCCATTGCTTGCATTCTAGCACTATGTTCTGCTGCTAATGAATCAATCAATGCATAATACATATTGAAGTTTAAATATTTTTCAGTTAGTTCATTTAAAACTGCACTATCATCATCTGGCTCAATATCTAACATTGATTCACTATCAACTGAAGGTACAGAATCCAAACCTATTGGTAATAATTCTTTAATTCTTCTTTCTTGAATCAACATATTTACGAAACCATTATAAACTAATACAACTTTATCAGTAACTTCATTGTTGAAATCTTTGATTGCATCACTAATAAAATCACTTGCTTTGTCATAATCTGGTGCTGAACTAAGACCTACAACTTTGTCACACAGATCAAAACCTTGGAATGAAAAATAATCAATACCTTTTCTTCCAGCAATTCTTAGTCTTACTGTTACATCTTTTGATTTATAATCTTTAATCATAAGATTTACAGCTTTTATAGTAGACATATTAAATCCACCACAAAGACCTTTATCAGCAGTTACAACAATTATATCAACTGTTTTTGGTGCATCATTTAGTCTAAAAGCTCTTGATACATTTTCATTACCTTGAACTTTTGCTACTCTTAATGCAATCTCACCAAGAACTTCATTAATTTTCAAAGCATAACTTCTAGCTCTTTTTGATAATTGTTCTGTTCTTCTTAATTTTGCAGAAGATACAAGCTTCATAGCTTTTGTAGTCTTCTGAGTGTTTTTAACACTTTTGATTTTTCTTTGAATCTCTTTTAAGTTAGCCATTAGCTAGTCCTTATTTTGCACAGAAAATTGTTTTAAACTCTTCTAATGCAGTTTTTAATAAATTCTCCAATTCACCATCTATAGCTTTTTTAGTTTTTAAATCAGCAAATATATTAGGATATTTTTGCTCTAAAAATGGATACATTTCAGCTTCAAACTTTGTAACATCAGATGCTGGTAAAGAATCTAAGAAACCTTTTGCTCCAGCAAAAATGATAACAATTTGTTTGTCAATTGACAATGGTTTGTTTGCACCTTGTTTAAGTACTTCAACCATTCTTTGTCCACGCTCAAGTTGTTTTCTTGTAGCTTCGTCAAGGTCTGATGCGAATTGACTAAATGCTTCAAGCTCTCTATATTGAGCAAGGTCAAGTCTTAGTGTTCCAGAAACTTGTTTTGTTGCTTTAATTTGAGCAGCACCACCAACTCTAGATACTGATAAACCAACATTGATAGCTGGTCTGATACCTGAATTGAATAGGTCAGTTTCTAGGAATATTTGACCATCTGTAATTGAAATAACATTTGTTGGGATATAAGCTGCAACGTCTCCAGCTTGAGTCTCAACGATTGGTAAAGCTGTTAGTGAACCTGCACCTAACTCATCATTAAGTTTTGCAGCTCTTTCTAATAGTCTTGAGTGTAGATAAAATACATCTCCTGGGAATGCTTCTCTTCCTGGAGGTCTTCTTAATAGAAGTGACATCTCTCTATATGCAACTGCATGTTTACTCAAATCATCATATATAATAAGTGCATGTTTACCATTATCTCTAAAATACTCACCAAGTGTAACACCTGTATATGGAGCTAAGAATTGTAATGCTGAAGATTCACTAGCACCTGCATTTACGATAATTGTATAATCCATTGCACCTTTTTCTTCTAATACTCTTAGAACATTTGCAACAGAAGAAGCTTTTTGTCCAATAGCAACATAAATACAAATTACATCTTCACCTTTTTGGTTAAGAATTGCATCTATAGCAACTGTTGTTTTACCAGTTTGTCTATCACCAATAATAAGCTCTCTTTGACCTCTTCCGATTGGAACAAGTGCATCAATAGCTTTGATACCAGTTTGAAGTGGCTCATGAACAGATTTTCTAGCCATAATTCCAGGTGCTTTTTCTTCAACTAATTTGTGTGCAGTAGCAACAATTGAACCTTTACCGTCAATTGGTTCTCCAAGAGCGTTTACAACTCTTCCAACAACACCTTCTCCTACTGGTACTTCAAGAAGTTTTCCAAGTCTTTTACAACTAGTTCCTTCTCTAAGTCCTACACTGTTACCTAGAACAACAATACCTACTGTTGATTCTTCTAAGTTTGATGCCAAACCTTTTTCGCCGTTTTCGAACTCTACAAGTTCACCAGCCATAACATTTTTTAAACCATATACTTTAGCAATACCATCTGCTAAAGATATAATTTTACCTGTTTCATTAACATCTACATTTAGCTCAAAATTCTCAATTCTTTCTTTTATTATTGAACTGATTTCATCAGCTTGGATCTTTACACTCATACATTTACTCCTTTATAAATTCTAAATAGCTTTTAAAATATGATTAATCATTTGAGATTTCAATCTATCTTTTGAAAAACCTATCTCAACACCTAAACCTTCAATTTCAACTTTTATACCATCATAGTTACACACTTTTTGATTTAATTTTAGTTGAATATCAAATTTTTTACCAAATTGTTCCTCAAGGCTAGATACATATGTAGTTGCCAATTCAGTTTTTGTATAGATTGTCCCTTCATAACTATTTTTCATAGTAAAAAGTTCTTTCTTTAATTCTTGAACTAATTGTGGAACAATTTCTAATCTTCTATTTTCACCAAGAAGCTTAATTAAGTTTATAGTATTTTGACTAGCATTATTCAAAAATGATAAAATTAATTCTACTTTTTTATGACTAGTTACTTCTACAGAAGTTATAATAGATAAAAACTTATCATTACTATAAGCAACACTAACAGACTCTAGTTCTGTTATTTGACTCTCTAACTGAGAAATATCTTTCCCATCAATTAATGCTTTTGCATATCTTTTTACAACTAAATCAACCATTATGCAACCTTTTTAAGAACAATAGAAGCTAGTTCTTCATTTGATACATCAATGTTTTTACTATCTAACAATTCTTCTAAAACTTCAGCTACAACTTCTTTTTTTGCTTTTTTAAGCTCAATATCAAGTTTTTCATTGAAAGTTTTTTGCATATAGTTAATCTCTTGTGTAACATTTCTTGAAACACTATCTTTAATTTTATCTATATCTAAATTTGCACCAGCAACAATCTCAGCTGCAAGTCTTTTTGCATTTTCAAGTTGTGCTTTTGCATCTTCTACTTTTGCTTCAGAAGCTTTTAGCGTATCTTGAACTTTATCCAGTTCTGCTTGAATTGATGCAGTTCTTCCAGCAAAGTAAGCTTTTATTTTATTAGCAAGCAAATAATAAATTATTGCAGCGAATATTATAAAGTTTACAATTCTTTGAACAGTATCAGTTTCCTCGCTAGCACCAGCTGCAAAAAGTATTGCAGGAAACAACAAAGCAATTATACTTATAATTTTCAACACCTTATCTCCTTATATTGAGCTAACTTTAGCTTTTATAGCATCTTTATATAAAGGTGCTTGAGCTAATAGTGTAGTTTTAAGATTGTTTTTTTCTTCAACTAAAGAGTCTGAAAATTTAGCATAACTTTCTTGTAGTTGCATCTTTGCAGTTGCTAACTTAGAATTTGCTATTTCGTTTGCTTCATTATAAGCTTTGTCTCTGATAGCAGCAGATTCAGTTTTAGCTTTAGCAATTATTGTATTTGCTTCAGCAATCATACCATCAACATCAGCACTGTTATGTTTAGCGTTAGCTAAATCTTGTTTGATAGCAGCATCTCTATCATCCATATGCTTCAATAATGGTTTAAATAGGCAACTATTTAATCTTAGCATTGTAAGTAAGAAAACAATAGCTGATAAAATAAGCAATAAAGGGCTTATATCTAGCATTTATTCCTCCGTTTTTGTAGGGCTTAGTTTGTAAAACTGCAACATTTTACCAAAATTTACTATAATGTTTATTTAAACGGCTTATGATTTTTGAAAATATTTTGAAATTTGTTCTATTTGTTCTTGATTTTTGAATTCTATTTTAATAAAATTTTTATCAAGCTTCACTTTAAAACTTTCTTTTTTAAGAATTGATGCTAGTTCCTCTAAAGGTTTCATATCAAAAGGATACTCTTTTTTTTGTTTTTCAATTTTTTGAGGTGGATTTTTGATATCATTTACTAATTTTTCTGTTTCTCTAACTGTAAGTTTTTGTCCAATTATTGAATCAGCAACTACATTTTGTGTCTCTTTATCTAGTCCAATTAAAACTTTTGCATGTCCAGTTGTGATTTTATCACTTCCAAGTAATTGTTGTACATGAACACTTAATGTTAGTAACCTTAATGTATTAGTAATTACACTTCTACTTTTTGATACTTTTGTCGCTAAATCTTCGTGTGTGAGTTTGTGTTCGTTGATTAATTGTGCATAAGAATAAGCTAATTCTATAATATTTAAATCATCTCTTTGGATATTTTCAATTAATGCAAGTTCACGGAGTTTGTTTTCATCAATATTTACAATTATTGATTTTATTTTGGTTAGTCCTGCTAGTTTGGAAGCTCTAAGTCTTCTCTCACCTGCTACTAAAGTATATCCTTCATCATCTTCATTTTGCATTACAATAATAGGTTGTAAAATTCCGTGATTTTTGATTGATTCACTAAGTTCATTTAGTTTTTCTTCATCAAAAATTTTTCTAGGTTGGTTTGGATTTGGAACTATTGAGTCAATATCAAGTTCTAATACATTATCTTTTCTTTTTGTAGAGTTCTTTTCATAAGCAATCTCTACTTCACCTAAAAGCTCACTTAAGCCTCTTCCTAAAGCCATACAATCTCCTTTTAGCCAGCAATAGCTGTTGCTAAATTAGTATATGCTTTTGTACCACTTGCATTAGAGTCATAACTCATAATTGGTTTTCCAAAACTTGGTGCTTCTGCTAGTTTGATATTTCTAGGTATTACAACATAAGATGAGTCATTTATTTTGAATAGTTTACTTTCAAAGTGCTGTGCAAGATCTGCAAAAACTTGTTTTGAAAGATTATTTTGGTCACTATACATTGTAGGTAAAAAACCTTTTATTTGTAGTTGTCTATTAATTGTTTGTTTTACAAGTTTGATTGTATTTAAAAGTTGTGCCAATCCCTCTAATGCGAAAAATTCACATTGTATTGGAATAAGTACTGATGTAGCTGCACTTAATGTATTGATAGTAATTGGTCCAAGAGCTGGGGGTGAATCAATGATTACATAGTCAAACTCAGATTTTATTGGGTCAATCTTTCTTTTTAAAATAAGCTCTCTATCTTTTAACTCTTTGTAAAATTCTTTTTCAATTCCAACAAGACCAATATTAGATGGTGCTAATTTTAAGTTTTCTATTTCTGTATCTAGTAATATTTCTGAAAGTTCTTTTGTTCCTAACATTACATGATAAATATTATATTCGTAAGTATCTCTATGAAATCCTAAACTAGTAGTAGCATTTGCTTGAGGGTCTGCGTCTATTAAAAGAACTTTTTTACCTTTTAATGCAAGTGCGGCACTTAGATTGACTGCAGTGGTTGTTTTACCAACTCCACCTTTTTGGTTTGCTATTGCTATTATCTCTGTCATCTTGAACTATACACCTTTTCACTGAAACTTCTTTGGTTCGAAGCTTCATTTTGATTTGCTATTAAAATCGATCCATCTTCACACAGTGTTGAATCTGCAAGAGAAGTTTTTTGATTTTTTAAAGTTACTTGAAATTTCTTGCTCAGTTCGTATTCTATCTTATATTGACTGAAAACTTGCTTCCATGAAATTTTTTGAGTTAAAATTGTAAAATATTCGTTCAATAAATTGTCAATATCTATCTCAATATCTAAGTATCCATAATCACTGCTAACACCCCTAAGATTGAGCCCTATTCCACAAAATAATATGTTTTTTTCTAGCTGTGTAATCGTTCCACCGATTTTTTTTTCTTCCAAATAAAAATCATTTGGCCACTTAAGCCAAACTTTAGATTTCTTTGAAAACAAGAGATTTTTGAGTAAAAAACTAAAATAAATTGATGCACTTTGGAGTTTCAAATCTGGTGGTAAGTTTTCTATAGTCTGAGTAAAAGAAAAAAATAAATTCCCTTTTTTACTTTCCCATTTGTTATCTCTACTTCCTATACCATTTGTTTGATTTGTAGTAACTATTGCTATATTTTTATGATATCCTTGAGTTTTGATATGCTCTTTTAGATAAGTTTGTGTAGAATCAACTGATTCAAGATAAATAATCTCCAATATTTAGCCTTTTGCCTCTAATATAATCTACAACATTCATTTCTTGCTTTGATTGTGGTTGTACTGATTTGATTTTTATTATACCTTTAATACACCCTACTTTGATAGAATCTTTTGATATTTCTAAAATTTCTAATGGCAAATGGGAAGAATATGAATCAATCAAT
>Ga0265294_10005560_pt1 | contig 15370 bp, 13 predicted proteins | sample MunlanPumphouse3_FD_192504 | JGI IMG/M metagenome (GOLD analysis project Ga0265294, IMG submission 192504) | Groundwater microbial communities from a municipal landfill in Southern Ontario, Canada - Pumphouse #3 | ecosystem: Environmental > Aquatic > Deep subsurface > Groundwater | place... | reverse complement strand
CGACCGCCAGGTCTCCAACGCGCTGCAGATCGTCCGGTACCTGAGCAAGCACCCGAAGGTGGCCAGTGTCAGCCATCCGTCCCTGCCGGACAACCCCACTCATATGCTGTACGAGAAGTACTTCCCGTACGGCGGCGGCTCGATCTTTACCTTCGATGTCAAAGGAACCAAGGCCGATGCCCAGAAGTTCAGCGAGAGCCTCAAGCTGTTCTCGCTGCTGGCGAACGTGGCCGACGTGAAGTCGCTGGTCATCCATCCGGCCTCGACCACCCACTCCCAGTTGTCCGATGCGGAACTGTCAGCAGTCCATATCAATCCGACCACCATCCGTCTGTCGATCGGGACCGAGAACATAAACGATCTCATCGCGGACCTGGACCAGGCCTTCGCAAAGCTCTGAAAAACGCTTTTGGTCGGCGTCCTTGGGGGCGTCGACCGTTTTTTGATCATACTGCCAGAAAAGTTCCGACCGGCCAAGCCGGAACTTTATTCACGGAACAGTTTCTCCCAGCAGCCTTTGACAAGCTGATCCTTGACCCGCACGTCCTCTTCCCGCCGAACAAGGTCGCTCAGCGAAAGGGTGAGTTCCACGTCGGTGGAGGCGGGCGAGGTGCCGCCGTATGAGTCGCGCCGGTCAACACAGTTCTTGACCGCGATGGCGGTGAAGACGTCCTCGTCAATGAGCGGCGAGAACTTCCGGAACTGGTCGAGTGTCAGGCTGTCCAGGGTCACTTTGTTGGCGATGCAGAACCGCACCGTCTCGCCGACAATCCCGTGGGCCTCCCGGAAGGGGACGCCCTTGGTGACCAGATAGTCGGCCAGGTCGGTGGCGTTGATGAAGCCGGCGTTGGTGGCCTCGAACATATGACTCTCGTCGACCTTAATGGTGGAAACGACCTTGGCCATCATGTTGGCACAGTCGGTCATGGTGGTCAGCGCGTCCATAACCGGCCGTTTGTCCTCCTGCAGGTCCCGGTTGTACGAGAGCGGGAGCCCCTTGGTCATGACGAGCATGGAGACGACGGCGCCGATGACCCCGCCGGTCTTGCCGCGGGTAAGCTCGGCGATATCCGGATTCTTCTTCTGCGGCATGATCGAAGAACCGGTGCTGTACCTGTCGTCCATTTCAATGAACCGGAACTCCTGCGAGGACCAGAGGATGAGCTCTTCGCAGAGCGAAGACAGGCTGACGGCTGTCATGGCGGCGTCGAAGGCAAGTTCGGTCGCGTAGTCCCGGGAGGCTACGGAATCCATCGAGTTCTCGGTGGGGTCGCGGAAGCCCAGCAGGTCGGAGGTCATCTTGCGGTCGATGTGATAGGTGGTGCCGGCGAGAGCGGCCGCGCCCAGAGGGCACTTGTTCAGCCGCTCGTAGGCGTCCAGGAAGCGGTCGGCGTCCCGGCCGAGCCGGAAGGCGTGGGCCAGCATGTGCTGGGCAAGCGTCACCGGCTGGGCATGCTGCATATGGGTATAGCCAGGCAGAATAGTGTCGCGGTTGGTCTTGGCGACATTCTGAAGAGCTGCGATCAGCCGGTCGATTGCCTCGACGGCGTTCAGGGCGGCATCCCGCAGGTACATCTTGAAGTCGGTGGCGACCTGGTCGTTCCGGCTCCGGCCGGTATGGAGTTTGCCGCCGGCAGGCCCAATCATCGCGGTAAGTTTGACCTCTATGTTGGTGTGGATGTCCTCCAGCGTCTCGTCCATCTCGAACGTACCGTCCCTCAGCTGTTTGGCCAGGGACCGGAGACCTTTGGCAATGAGGTCTGCGTCGGCGGCCGGAATGACCGCACACGTCTTAAGCATCCGCACATGGGCCAGCGAGCCCATGACGTCGTAGAACGCCAGGGCCGCGTCCACGTCCAGCGAGGAGGTGAACTTCAGCGTACTGTCGTCCATACCGGCTGCGAACCGGCCCGACCAGAGCGCCTTGCCAGCCATCGGATCACTGCTTCTTGCTCTTCTTGGTCGCCGTTTTCTTGGCGGAAGTCTTGGCGGTCTTTTTGGTACACTTGGCCGGCACGACGTGGGCACGTGCGGCGGTCTGGTCCGGGAGACCCCAGACGTAAATAAAGCCCATAGCGGCCTTGTGGTCGAAGGTGTCGCCCTTCGAATAGGTGGCGAGGCCGGTGTCGTACAGCGAGTGCGGGGACTTGCGGCCGACGCAGGTGCAGCTGCCCTTGTATAGTTTCATGCGGATGGTGCCGGTGACGAACTGCTGGGTCGAGTCGATGAATGCGTTGACGGGCTCGCGGAGACCGCCGAACCATTGGCCGTCGTAGACCAGCTGGCAGAACTTCTGCTCCATGATCCGCTTGAACTCGATGACGTCCCGCTGGAGAGTCATGGCCTCCAGGGAGCGGTGGGCGGAGATGATGACGGTCGCGGCAGGGCATTCGTAGGTCTCGCGGCTCTTAATGCCGACGAGGCGGTCTTCGACATGGTCGATACGGCCGACGCCGTTCTCGCCTGCGATCTCGTCGAGCTTTTCGATGAGTGCTACGCCGTCCATCTTCTTACCGTTCAGACTGACTGGCACGCCTTTCTCGAAGCCGATCTCGACATAGGCCGGGGTGTCCGGGGCCTTTGTCGGATCGACTGTAAGGATCCAAACTCCTGCAGGCGGTTCATTCCAGGCGTCTTCCAGCAGGCCGCACTCGCAGGAGGCGCCCCAGAGATTTTCGTCCCGGGAGTACGGGCTGTTCTTCTTTGCTTTGATCTCGATGCCGTGGGCGGCGGCGTAGTCGATCTCCTCATCCCGGCTGACGACCCACTCGCGCTGCGGCGCGATAATCTTCAGTTCGGGGTCCTGGGCGACGATGCCTGCGTCGAAGCGGACCTGGTCATTGCCTTTGCCAGTGGAGCCGTGAGCGATGTACTTGGCGCCTTCGCGGTGAGCGATTTCGACCAGCTTCTTGGCCATGACCGGCCGGGCGATAGCGGTGCTCAGAGGGTAGATGTCCTGATAGAGGCCGTTTGCCTTGACCTCGGGCCATATGTAGTTCTCAACGAAATCCTTGCGGACGTCGACGAACTCGGCCTTGACAGCCCCGTTGCGGAGCGCACGGGCCACGATATCGTCCTCAGAGGGCGGCTGGCCGACGTTGAGGGCGACAGCAATGACGTCGAGGTTGTACTTGTCCTTCAGCCAATGGATGTCCACCGAGGTGTCAAGGCCGCCGGAATAGGCCAGTACGACCTTTTCGCGTTTCGTGCTTTTTTTTGTTGTTTTAGTTGCCATTGCAGAAGCCGATAGCGTCCCATCATATAAACCGTTCTCAGTCACGGGCGGGCGCGCGGGAGAGAGATTGTAACAAACGCCGAACAGGCAGTGTCCATTATTAGACCGACCCCTCATAACAAGTGCTCGTCGGTCTCCGCGGCTGCGGTTCCCGTCTGCCGCTGGCTTCCCCTCCGGTCGGGGTCGGCGGGAATCTGTTAACAAATCTACTCTGAGTAGCAAAATCGTCACAGCTGTTGCTGTCACTGACGGTTCCGACATTTTGTGTCTGAAATTGCACAATAGCTTTTTAATCTGCATGGAAGTTGAAGCAGTCTCACACCGAAAGGAGATTGTCATGACCTACAGAGTGGGCATCATCGGCGGGACCGGTTACACCGGTAGCGAACTATCGCGCATCCTATGTCGTCATCCGGACGTGGAACTGACGGCCCTGACTTCGCGGAATAATGCGGGCAAGAGCGTCGTTTCAGTACACACCTTTCTGCAGGGCTACACCGATCTCAAGTTCACGGCGAAGATCGACGAGACTCCAGACCTGGACCTGGTGTTCGTGGCCACCCCGTACGGCGTGGCCATGAACGAGGTCCCCGCTCTGCGCGAGCGCGGCATCAAGTGCATCGACCTCTCGGGCGACTATCGTCTTAAGGACCCGGCACTGTACACCAAATGGTACGGCAAGGAGCATACCGACCCCGAACATCTTGCCGAGGCGGTCTACGGTCTGCCGGAGTTCTTCCGCGGCAAGATCCGCGGTGCAGACTTGGTTGCCAATCCTGGCTGTTATGCCACGTCGGCCATCCTGGCCTGTGCGCCGCTGCTGAAGTCCGGCCTGGTCTATCCCGACGTTATCGTGGACGGCAAAAGCGGCACTTCTGGCGCGGGCATGGTCCCGACTCCACGCCTGCATCATCCGACCTGCGGGGCCAGTGTCATCCCGTACAGTGTTGGGAAGCACCGCCACACTCCGGAGATCGAGATGGCTGTGGGCATGTTCGCCGGCACCCGGCCGAAAGTGGTGTTCGTGCCGCATCTGGTCCCGATCGTCCGCGGGATTCTCTCTTCCTGTTACTTCCGCCTGAAGGATGAGGCCGATGACGAAACCGTTGCGGCGGTCTTCCGGCAGGTCTACGGTAAAGAAAAGTTCGTACATTACGTCAGCGAGCCCTCAATCCGCGCCGTGGTCGGTTCCAACCATGCGCAGGTGGGCTCCAAGGTAATCGGTGACCGGGCGGTCGCCTTCGGTGTCCTCGACAACCTTGTAAAGGGTGCCGCCGGGCAGGCGGTTCAGAACATGAATCTCATGCTGGGTCTGGACGAGGGAGCCGGGCTGGATTACCCCGGCATGGGAGTGTGAATCACATGGTAGAATTCATTGACGGGGGCATAACAACCCCCCAGGGCTTCAAGGCCGTCGGTGTCCACAGCGGGGTCAAATACCGCTCGCTCGACCTCGGTCTGCTGTACTCAGAGGTGCCGGCCACGGCGTTCGAGGCGTTCACCTCGAACGCGGTCAAGGCCGCTCCGGTGCAGCTGATGATGAACGACAACTCGCCGAAACTGTCGGCGGTCGTCGTGAACAGCGGCAACGCGAACGCTCTCACCGGCCGTCGCGGGTACGAAGACGCAGAGGCCATGCAGCGCGCGGTCGCAGCAGAGCTCAGCATCGATCCGAAAGAGGTGGGTGTCATGTCCACCGGCCTGATTGGCCGTTTCATGGACATGCACAAGATCCAGTACGGGATCAGCAAGGCCGCCAAGGAACTGAGCCAGGGCCGCGAGGCCGATGCGCTCATGTGCGAAGCCATCATGACCACCGATACGATCAAAAAGGAGTGCGCGGTGCGTGTCCGTCTCGGCGACGGCACCCTGGTCTATCTCTCCATGATCTCAAAGGGCAGCGGAATGATCTCGCCGCATCTGAAGGTCCTGCATGGTACCACCCTGAGCATAATCACCACCGACGCGGTGCTGACCCCCAAGTTCAAAGACACTTTCCAGCAGATACTCGACGACAGTATGAACATGGTATCCGTCGACGGTGACCAGTCCACCAACGATACCTGCGTTATGATGGCAAACGGTATGGCCGGCGGCAAGCCCGCTGACGACGACCCTGCCTTCATTGACGCCCTGCGCATGGTCACAACGAAAATCGCCAAGACCATCGCCATGGACGGTGAAGGCGCCACCAAGCTCATCACTGTCGAGGTAACCGGTGCGGCGACCCACGACGACGCAGTGCTGGCGGTCAAGAAGATCATCAACTCCCCGCTGGTCAAGACCGCCATCTTCGGCTCCGACCCGAACTACGGACGTGTCATGATGGCCCTGGGCAACAGCGGCTGCAAGTTCAGTCTGAACGATGTCCATCTGACCATCAAGGGAGGCGACATGGAGGTTCCGATCCTGGACTCCGGATCGCCGGTCTTTCAGGAAGAGCGCTCAGTCGAGGTCGTCCGCATGGCGATGGACAACAAAGAGGTCATCCTGCAGATCGATCTGGGTGTGGGCAACGAGTCATCGACCGGCTGGGGCTGCGACCTCACCTACGACTATGTGCGCATCAATGCCGAATACACCACCTGAGTGCGGCCGCATGTCTGACATCTATCTGATCAAATTCGGCGGCAATGCATTGGACGGCGCCGCGGGCCTGGCTAAATTGGCCGGCGAGGTCGCCGTCCTGCAGCAGGGCGGAACGCAGATCGTCCTGGTCCATGGCGGCGGTCCCGAGATCAGCGCCGCCATGAAAGAGAAAGGCCTGAAACCGCAGAAGGTCGCCGGTGTTCGCATCACGGATGCGGCGGGTCTGGAAGTGGCGGAGGGGGTGCTCCGGCAGATCAACAGCAGTGTGGTCGCCGCCCTCGAACAGGCAGGCGTCCGTGCGGTCGGATTGCCCGGCTACTTCTGTAGCGAGTGCCGGCGGAAGCCGCCCTATCAGACCGTGGTCGATGGAAAGCCCGTCACCGTGGACCTGGGACTGGTCGGCGAGGTCATCAAGGTCGACACCGACCTGTTCACCGAACTGCTGGCCCAGCAGATCGTCCCGGTTGTCTATCCGATCGGGGCGGAGGGCATGCAGCATCTTAACGTCAACGCCGATACCATGGCCGCCGGTCTTGCCGCCGGTCTGCACTGCCGTGAGATGATTGCAGTCACCGATGTCCCAGGCATCCTGACGGATGTCAGGGACCCGGCATCGAAGCTCGACCGGATCACTCTGGAGGATATCGACCCTCTGATCGCCGACGGCACCATCTCCGGCGGTATGGTACCGAAGGTGGAGGCCTGCCGGAAAGCTTTGGAAGCCGGTGCGGAGGCCGTCCGTATGGTAAACGGCCGCAGTCCCGACAGCATCGTCGTCGATGCCGTCAAAGGCGCCCTGCGGGGCACCCTAATCGTGAAGTGAGCCTATGGATTTCGATACAGTCAAAGATTTGAGCAGCAAGTACCTCTTCCAGAACTACGGACGTCTGGATCTGGCGTTCGTCCGCGGCGAGGGGTGTTATCTCTTTGATGCCGCCGGCAAAAAATATCTGGACGCGGTCGCCGGCATTGCCGTCAACTGTCTCGGCTATGCCTATCCCGAGTGGGTCAAGGCGATGCAGGACCAGCTGACGAAACTGGTGCATGTTTCGAACCTGTACTACGTCGAGGAGCAGGCCAAACTGGCCCAGCGTCTGAACACCATCACTCCCGATCCCATCACCCGCACCCTGTTCGTGAACAGCGGTGCCGAGGCCAACGAGGGTGCGCTGAAGACCGCTGTGCGCTACACCAAACGCCACAAGGTCCTGGCCGCGCTGAACGGCTTCCACGGCCGCACCTCTGCCGCATTGGGTGCTACCGGGCAGACCAAGTACCAGGCGTCCTTCGAGCCGCTGATCAGCAATGTCTACCATTATTACACGTACAACGATCTGGAATCCGTCAAGAGTCTGATCGACCGCGACACCGCAGCGCTTATGATCGAAGGGATTCAGGGCGAGGGCGGAGTTGTTCCCGCCAGCGAGGAGTTCCTGAAAGGTGTCCGTGACCTCTGCACCGACCTCGGCGTGCTGATGGTCGTCGATGAAGTGCAGACCGGTATGGGCCGCACCGGCAAATGGTTCTGCATGGACCACTTCGGCATCGTCCCGGACATTATTACCACCGCCAAAGGCCTGGGTGCCGGCATGCCGATCGGTGCGGTCATGACCACCGACGAAATCGCCGCCGTTATGACCCCGGGCACCCACGGCACCACCTTCGGCGGCAACCCGCTGGTCACTGCATCCGGTTGCGCGGTCATCGACATAATCAGCCGCCACCACATACTGGACAATGTGAACAAGGTCGGCAAGAACTGGGTCGATGACCTGCAGAAACTGAAGCAGGAAAACAGCCATATCGTGGACGTCCGCGGCCGCGGCTTCCTGCTGGGTGCCGAGATCGACACGCCTGAGAAGGCTGTTGCGATCCGCGACTACATGATCGCCCACGGGGTGCTTACCAACGTCTGCCACGGAAAAACTATCCGTATCATCCCGCCGCTGATTTTCAGTGCGGAGCAGAAGGACGATTACATGAAAGTGTTCACCGAAGCTCTGCAGTGAGCCTTTCTGCGACAATCAAATCTCTTAATCAAACCTTTTCCAACCTTTTGTCCGATATAGGACATAAATACTTTCATGCGCATGACCTTTTCATGGCAGAGAGCATCTCAAAAGAAAGTCTGGCAGAACGGACGCGGGTCTACATCGACGCCCACCCCAGCGTCAAGGACTGTGTTGCCAAGGGGCTGGTCAACTATTCATCCCTGGCCCGGCTGATCATGAAGGACCTGGAGGTCGGTAACGAAGAGGCGGTCATGATCGCCTGCCGGCGCTATGCTTCGAAGCTCAACGTTACCACCGACCATGAGATGAGCATCCTCGGCATCCTCAAGGACAGCCGGCTCGAGATGCGCACCAAGACCTGCATCGTCACTGCCAAGAACGACTGGACCGTCCTGCACAAGATGGACAACCTGTTCAAGGACCTGTGGAACGAGAACTCGATCATGCAGTGCGTGCAGTCCGCCTCAGCGGTCACCATCATTGCCGACCGTACGCTCAAGGAACGGATCATGGATACCGTCGGCCGCTTCAACATCATCAAAGTACGGGAGAACCTGGTGGAGATCGTTGTCAAGTCCCCGGAGAAGATCGTGGATACCGCGGGCGTCATTGCCTATCTGATCACGAACCTCTCGGATGCCGGCATCAACATCGAGGAGACCGTCAGCTGCCACACCGACACAATCTTCATCGTCGATGAACCGGACATGATCAACGCCTACACGGTGCTGACCAAGTGCATCCAGTCCGCCGAAGAGACCGTCAAGGAATGATCTTCCAGCCGGTTCGGGAATCCCGCCCGGCCCTTATCCTCTTCATATAAATAGTAGGAACGCTACGCTGGCGTATAGTTCGGTCTGCACTGACGGGCCGTCTTTTGGAGAAATATGACTACCTTTGAGGAAATCGGCGTCCCGGCGAGTTTGACCGCTTCCGCCGCGGCGATGGGCTGGGCCGCCCCTACGCCGATCCAGGAACAGGCTGTTCCGGCCGGCATTGCCGGCCGGGACCTGATCGCCCGCGCCCAGACCGGCACCGGCAAGACCGGTGCATACGCGCTTATTCTGATGAGCCGTCTTCCGGCCGGCGGGCGCCGGCCGAGCGCACTGGTCATCGCTCCGACCAGGGAGCTCGCTATTCAGATCGACGGCGAACTGCAGAAGCTGGCCCGCGGCTCCGGCCACGTCAGCACCGCCGTTTACGGCGGGGCCCGCTACGGGCTGCAGTCCGAAGCTCTCCGGCGGGGGGTTGATATCGTGGTCGGCACCCCCGGCCGTCTGCGGGACATGACCGAACGCGGCATTCTCATCCTCGATGAAGTGAAAACGGTTGTCCTCGATGAGGCCGACCGGATGCTGGACATGGGCTTCGAGGAAGACCTGGACTTCCTGATAGGTGCTGTGCCCAAACCGCGTCAGACCCTGATGTTCTCGGCCACCATGACCAAGGGCGTCGAGCGTCTGGCGGAATCGAAGCTTAGCGACCCCGTCAAAGCGGATGTTTCCGTGGACGAACCGGTTACCGGTCTGACCCGGCAGTATGCCGTGCCGGTGATGCGGAACGAGAAACGGGAGGTGCTGCAGCAGATCTTGAACAACGGCACGCCCAAGGCCATCGTCTTCTGCGCCACCAAGCTCATGGTCGAGACGCTCTACGAAGAGCTTCACGTCGACCGCAAGACCGGGATGCTCCACGGGGACATGCCCCAGTCCCTGCGGGAGCGGGTCATCCGCCAGTTCCGCGAAAACCGCATCCTGGTACTGCTGGCCACCGATGTGGCCGCCCGGGGTCTGGACGTGAACGACGTCGACCTGGTGGTCAATTTCGACGCCCCGTCGGAACCGGAGACATACCTGCACCGGATCGGCCGGACCGGCCGGGCCGGAAAGGAAGGAGTTGCGGTCACGCTGTATACCCGGCAGGAGACGCACCGCATGTATGATTACGAGGAGATCACCGAGAGCCGCATACGCAAAGCCTCCCCGGAAGAGCTGGAGCCGATCGAGGCCGTGCATGAGCCGGTGCCGCTCGAACCCCGGCCTGAGCGCCGGGAGCGGCGGCCGCGGATGGAGCGCCGGGACGGCCGGGGCCCGGCCACCGTGGTGCTGCAGGTCGGGCTCGGCCGGGACGACGGGCTCAACCGGACCCAGGTGGCAGATTTCGTCCGCTCCCGGGCGAGGCTCGGCGAGAATGACGTAGGTAAGGTCGGGCTCGGCAACGCCTCGTCGTTCGTCGAGGTCCGGACCGACGTTGCCGAGAAAGCGGTGGCCGACCTAAGCGGTTGCATCCACGACAGGAAGGTCGTTACGGCGGTCATTGCGCCCAGAAAGACGCCGTACGCCGAGAAGGTCGGCCACCGGAGCTGATCCCGGTCGGCCCGGCTCCGCAACGTTGGCATTCTGAGCAGTATCGCTTTTTTTCTTCATTTTGCAGTTTGTTGCAGACAACAAGCGACCGTCAGGCCGTCGGTCATTTCTGCCGTTCGCAGTCTTTTCAGATATTACTTTTTAAAGAATAGTAAAGAATTGTTGTTACTAATAAAACAATTATTAATATCATAATGGAGATAGTTCTGCTGGCTGAAACCAACCGGATAGGAATTCGTATGAACAAAATGCAAAAACAATTGATCGCGGTTGTCGCGGTCATTATCATTGTGGCTGCCGCTGCTGCGGCTGTCCTTTATACTCGGGGTAACAACGACAACGGTGACGAGTCCCTCGACACCGTTACCGATGTCCGCGGCCGTACCGTCGATCTGCCGGACAGTGTCAATACAGTGGTTTGTCTCTCGGCCGGTTCGGTGCGTTTGGTGTCCTATTTCGGCGCCGATGCCGTGAAAATGATCGTAGGTATCGACAACTATGATGCCAATGTCAGTGCCGTACCCGCCAATTATTACAAAGCCACCTACCGGATCGCTTATGACATTGCCGACAAGGCCAATGTGGGCAGCGAAGAGAACACCAAGGCCATCATCGAGACCGGCGCCGACGTGATCTTCAGTTCGATTACCAGCGTAGACGAGCTCAACACCCTGCAATCGGCTACCGGTATTGCCGTAGTAGCGGTGGCAGCCGACGGCGATATTACAATCCAGGATGACATGTTTGCCGAGAACATCAAACTGGTCGGCGACGTGCTGGGCAAACAGACAAGGGCGGACGAACTGCTCAGCGGTATCGAGAAGCTCACCGACGAACTCAGTTCTTACAAGAGTGACTCAAAGGTCTCCGCCAACTGCTATGTCGGCGGCATGTTCTACTATATGAAGGGCGGCCTGTATATGACCACCGGGAACTACCTTTCCTTCAATCTGACCAATGCGGTCAACGTCATGTCGGATCGCAATAATGGCAATCCCTATCAGACGGACAAAAGTACCGTTATGCAGATCGCGGGGGATAAAGGCATCGACTATATCTTCATCGATGCGATGACAGCCACGGCCAGTAGGACCGCCTATGAGGCCGATCAGGAGGACCTGGCCAGTCAGGTGAAGGCGGCAGAGGACGGCAATCTCTATTCCACGCTGGTGTACAAGTATTACGGTACCAATTGGGAAATGGAACTGATCAATGCATTCTACATCGGTTCGGTGCTCGATCCTACAGTCTATAACTATGACGTCGAGGACAAGACCAACGAGATTCTGGCGCTGTTCTTCCCCGATTCAAATATAAATTATGACACGGTAGTGGCTAACCAGGGTCTCGGCCTGACCAAACTGAACTGGTGAAATCGGGCGAGATCATCTGGACAAACCTCTTACCGATTTTTTTCGGAGGTACCGGCACGGACGAGGAATACGATATTTACGAAACAGGCGGAGCGGCCACTGCGGCCGAAGAAGGATATGCGGTCGGTGCCCGGCAGAAGCGGTGGTTGCTGATAGCCACCGTGCTGACGCTGGTGCTCAGCATCTTCCTGATGCTCTGGTGGCGGAACGATCGTTTCTCACTGTTCCAGATTTTTCAGGGCTTTTTCTCGTTCAGCAGCAGCACGATCATCGGCCGGTATGTGTGGAACATTGACATGCCGATTATCGTGGCCTCGCTGGCCGTAGGCGCCGGGCTGTCCCTGGCCGGTACCGTCATGCAGTGCGTGCTGAAGAATCCCCTGGCCTCGCCGTACACACTGGGAGTATCAGGGGCGGCAGCTTTCGGCGCGGCTCTGTCGATCATCGTGTTCAACGGCGGGGCGGTCTTTGCAGGGACCTTCTTGTCGACCTATTGCACGCCGATTTGCGCGTTCGCGTTCTCGATGATCGCCACCGGCGCAATTCTATTGCTCACCAAAGCGACCAAGATCTCTTCCGAAACCATGGTGCTGGCCGGCATTGCCATCAGTGCGATTTTCTCGGCCGGGATGACACTCATGCAGTATCTGGCGGACTCGGTGCAGTTGAGCGAAATCGTCAGCTGGACCTTCGGGACGGTGGCGTACGCCAATTGGAGTTGGGATGCGGTCGTCGTCTTGGTGGTGCTGCTGATCACTGTTTATTTTATGGTTCAGCGGTGGAATATGAACGCGATGGAGGCCGGCGATGAGGTTGCCAAGGGCCTGGGGGTCAACACCGACCGTTTCCTGACCGTCAGTATGGTATTGGCTTCTGTGCTGGCCGCCTTTCTGGTGGCCAAGTTCGGTATCATCGCGTTCATCGGACTGCTGGGGCCGCACATGGCTCGGATGCTGATCGGCAATGACCACCGCTACCTCGTCCCCATGTCACTGTTACTCGGAATGTTGTTGATGGTGGTGGCCAACGCCGTAGCGATGGACATCGTACGGCCGATGATTCTGCCGGTCGGGCTGCTGACCTCCCTGTTGGGCGGACCGGCGTTCATCTATCTGTTACTGCGGAGGTTTCGGCGGTGATCCTAGACGTAGCGGGTGTATCGTTCCGTTACGGTTCCGCCGCGGTACTGGACGACATAACCTTTGCTGCCGGGCCCGGTGATGTGGTCGCGGTCATGGGCCCGAACGGCGTCGGCAAGACAACGTTGCTGAAATGCATCAATCGCATCCACCGGGCGGCCGGCGGACATATCGCAGTGACAGGGACCGACATCGGGACCGCCAAGCCGGCCACGATTGCCCGGTTGGTCGGTTATGTACCCCAGAGCGGCCGGGTCTCCGGAGCCACAGTGTTCGAGTCGGTGCTGCTCGGCCGCAAACCGCGTATGGGGGCGGATCTGACCCCGGTTGACCTGCACATCACCGGCCGGATCATCGACCTACTGGGGTTGACCTCGCTTGCCCAGCGTCCGGTCGACGAGATCAGCGGCGGTGAATATCAGCTGGTGCAGATCGGCCGGGCGCTGGCCCAGCAACCGCAGGTGCTGATCATGGATGAGCCCACCAGCAATCTGGACCTGAAAAATCAGCATTTGGTAATGCGGGTCCTAAACGGGCTGGTCCGGCGTAACGGAATGTGCGCGGTGATGGTCAACCACGACCTCAACCTGGCGCTCCGCTACAGCAACCGGTTCGTGATGATGTCCGGCGGCCGTATCTTTGCTGCCGGCGGCCGGGAGGTCATCACCCCGGCCAATATGTCGGCGGTCTACGGGCTGCCGGTGGACGTTATCGAGGTGAAAGGCCGGCCGTTGGTCGTGCCGAGGTGAGAGGATGTTCTCTGCGAAGACTGAGGAGTTTCTGGAAAATCGGGTAAATAACCCGGAACAGCAGGCGTATTTCGACAAGCGGGCCGCGGTATGGGACCAGATTTCGGTCCATGACCAACGCAAAGTGGAGCATATCGCCGATTTACTGGCGGTACGGCCGGACGATCGTGTCCTGGACGTGGGAACCGGGACCGGTGTGATGATCCCTCACTACCTGAGCCGGCTGGGAAGGGACGGCCATGTGACCGCGCTGGACTATTCGCCGAAGATGCTGGCCGCGGCCGCGGCCAAATATCTGCCCTCGCCGCAGCTTAACTATGTGACACAGGACCTATACACTCTGACGGCGGGGCCTCGGTATGATCTGGTGGTTTGCTATTCTTGCTTCCCGCATTTTCCCGATCCGCTGAAAGCGATCCAGGTGTTGGCGGGAACCCTGGTTCCGGGCGGTCGGTTATGGATTGCTCATTCCACTTCCAAGGAGCACATTAATTGCGTCCATCGTGACGGAGGTGCGGAGATTAACCGCGACTTCCTGCCAGACATGACGGTAATGAAGGAACTGTTCCACAGTGTGGGGCTGATCGTTCAGCAGGCCGAGGACGATGCGGAATACTATCTGATCGGCGGAATCCTGACTCATTGTCCGGTGCAGCAATGAGGTCTTCACAGAAACGGTCTAGCCGTGATGGCTCTGCAGCGGGGAAAGTATTTGGCTCAAGCCAAAGCGGTAGGTCTCGGACAATGTCAGCCCCCTGTATTCGAAGCCTTTGAACACTCAGGTGCCGTTACTGCAGCAGTCTTTATCCGCATGCTGCCGGTCTCGCTGACCGCTATGAAGTGACGGCAACTGTTATTTCCAGATAAAGGTCCGGTCATCTCTTAATCGGTACTGTCCAACGTCACTGTGACCGTGAAAAAAAGACTCTTGTCAGTTGCTGTAAAAACGGTCGGGGTGGCGGTTATGGCCGTCCGCACAGTCCCGTCAGTATACTGACGTTGCCAGAGGCATTCTTCAGGCTATCGGGTATTTCGGGGTTGATGCAGGCGTCGGCGCTGCTCATGACCGGGCTGCTGTCGTTCTGCACGCATATGCAGCAGCATATGAAACCGTAGGCCTGGACAGGCAGAGAAGTTCAAACCTCGTGGTTGCCGATTAAATAACATCTCTGCCTTTGATGTTGTTCCTGACGCAGATCCGGGCATGCAGGTTGCTGTCCGAGAAACAGTCCTCGAAAATCATTCGGTCATTGCTGCCGAAACAGTTGGTAGAACTGAGTATTCAATTGTTGTAGACGCTGATGACGGCGGTGCCGTTGTAGGTGCCGGAAAGAAGCCGCCAACGATTTGGGCAATTGACGGGGTTGACCGTGGCGGTACCGACACTGCAGATGTGTCTGCGCCGGGGTTTTTGGTGTCTGTCACGGTCCATGTGCCGACCGGAACGAAGACCATATCGTGCTATTTTTATCACTGTCAAGATAGAATCCGGCGATACGGATCACGGCAACGGTCGTCACTGTGGCGACGGCTGTCGGGGCCGTCTTGCTTTTAGATCCATGGCCGGAAAATCGTCCAATATTTTCTAATGATGACGGACAGTCGTCCTTATACGCAATCAGGGCTATCGCTGTCGTATGTTCAGATATGCGGAGCTGCGGGACACGCTGGTCAGTGTCATCCGCACGGCCGTAGCCGGAAAGGACGTGGCAGTGGCGTGCTCCGGTGGACTCGACTCAGGGCTGGTCGCAGCCCTGGCCCAGCGGTACGCCCGTTCGGTGCATTTGTACACATGCGGGACTCCCGATGCCTGCGATGTGTGGACAGCGCAGGACCTGGCGGCCCGGCTGCAACTGCCCCATACCCGGGCAGCGCTCACGCCGGAAAACACTGCGGCCCGACTGAAG
>Ga0265294_10005559_pt1 | contig 15372 bp, 10 predicted proteins | sample MunlanPumphouse3_FD_192504 | JGI IMG/M metagenome (GOLD analysis project Ga0265294, IMG submission 192504) | Groundwater microbial communities from a municipal landfill in Southern Ontario, Canada - Pumphouse #3 | ecosystem: Environmental > Aquatic > Deep subsurface > Groundwater | place... | reverse complement strand
AATGAGAAGATTTTACTATTATCTATTCAAAAGGAGAGCGCCAGAATGGAATTTGAAAAAAAGACTTTGGAAGAAAGCAGAGAAAGAGCGTCTTACAATTATAACCGAAGCCAAGAAGAAGATGTGTTAGAGAAGTCTTATATCAAGGCAGTAGCAGAAAATGACGAGATTTACGCAGCAGAGGTAGCAAGAAATTACAGAAACAAGTTGCTATCCAGTTGTGATAATCAATTAGTAAGCGACAGACCAAATGATAAATTAGAAGCGTGGAAAACTTACCGCAAAGCGTTAAGAGATGTTCCAGAGCAAGAGGGCTTTCCCTTTAATATCACATGGCCTGTAAAACCTTAACAGTTTATAACGAAAGGTGGTGAACACTATGCTATTAGAAAAGAAAAAAGGTTGCGGTGGCAGAGGTAAATAGTCTTTCAAGGAGAACAATATGCTAGAAACAATTGGAATAATCGTTGGCATAGTTGCTACTATAATTTCTATCATTGGTGCTGTGTTTCTCTTTGTAAAACGGATACTCAATACGGTTGACTTTGTTTATGTAAAGCCAGTCAGCGAAGCAGTAAAAGACCTATCAAGAATAATAGAGGAACTAAAGAAAACGGTAGAAAATTTTAGTATGCAAATGGCAGTAACAGACAAAAGAATAGACATAGCCGAGAAAGATATTAAAAACGCACATGACAAAATAAGACAGCAAGAAGAACGTATAAAGATTATGGAAGTAAAATTGGGAGAATAATATGCCGATAGAAAGAAACGACAATCTAACTCAATACGATTTTTCCGATTACACAGGCGGTATAAATGTTTCTTTACCGCCTATGTTGATTGGAAGTAATGACGCACAGAGCATAATCAATATGGAATACGATTACACAAGGCTAAGAACTAGGGGCGGTATATCAGCACCAATTCTTACTTTCACTAATGACATATCCTATATATGGTATGACAAGGCAGTAAACAGATACATAGTTATAGACAGCGAGAAACAAGTTTATATCGCAGACTTAGACGGAACACCTACATTTACAGGAACACTAAACGGAACATTTACACCGAGTTTTGAGAAGTTCGGTGGAAACTGTTTTATTGCTAGTGGGAGCAAGTTACAATACATTGACTATGCAGATAATACATTAAAGACAATTGATAGTTCTAAGAATTGCGATAATGTTTTTTATAGATACGGAAGATTGGCAACATCTAAACAGGGTGACGATAATCTTTACTATTCAGCAATAGGCGACCCCTACTCAACAGACGCATGGACTAATAACAGTAATGACGAAAGCTCTAGCCAATGGCTAGAAATTGGGTATAAAGATGACGGTGATATTACAACGTGTTTGCCTTTAGCTAATGATTTAATGATATTCAAGACACAAGGATTGATTTACGATTTAAGCGGCGAAAGTCCTAACTGGAATGTTCAGAATACCAATCAATTAGCTTTTGCCGTTAATAAAGATAGCATAAAGGTAGTAGAGAATGAAATAATATTTTTAACAAAAAACGGACTAAAGAATTTAGCAAGCACTTCAAACTATGGGAATTTTGCGGTTAATGAGGTTGGATATAAATTTAATAAACTGTTATCAGCAAGCGTACATAATCCTAAGATGTGGAACATTATATCCAAACGTCAGTTGATTATCAGACCAAATGACAACAACACTCAACACTACTTTATTTATCAGTACAATATGGATAGTGGGTTTGAAGTTAATTTTGGTATGAATATAACAGACATGGCAGAAAGCCAAACAGGAGTAATTGTAGCAAGCGGTAAATCAATTTATAGGTGGAGTTTTGACTATACGAGTGACAACGGTACACCTATATCGCAAACTCTTGTCACAAGGCAAGTATTAGCGCAAGACAAGTTCTTTACTAGAAGAATGGATATTATCTTAGAGGGAACAAGCGGAACGGCTACAATAAGACTTATCAAGGAAAGTTTTAAATATAAATTTCCATTAGCTAGAAAAGTAAAAGAGATATACACAAATTCAAGATATATAGAAGTAGGAATAACCAGTACAGTACCTTTTAACGTAAACGCTATATTGGTTAATGCGGTGAACGTATGATAAAGACATTAGATAAATGGATAACAGAATACGAAAACAAGACAGGTGAAAAACATACAGTACCAATTGCCGGACATCTTAGATTATATTATGTGCCGGATAGGGGATATGCAGAAATATCATTGATTGACGGTTGTGTTGTTATTTATGAAACTTGCGGTGACGCACAATTTTGGCATGACTTTGGTGTAATACTTTGCCAGGAAAACAACAGAAAATATTTAATGACAGTTTGCATAAGAGCAATTGAGCCTTATATAAGATTTTGGAAGTGGAAAATTAATTTTAGGCATTATAACAAGGACGAGGGATATTTAGACAGAGCGACAGGAACAAATCAGTATGACAAATCTTTAACGATAGGTGTTGCATGGAAACGTAACAACGCAAAAAGCGAAAAAGAAAGATATGCTTATTATGTGCAAAGCGAGGTAAATTAAATGTATGTAGACTTACAATTATTCGGTGGTAAAGGAAGTTCTACTACCAACACAACGAGTTATACACCAACTGAATATGAATTACAGTTGCAGCAGATAGAAGCTAATTATGCTAACGCTATTGCACCAAATTCTTTAATGCTAAATACGGACGCAGCCAATAAATTTGTAAATGCTTCTGACAGCGTTCAAGCCAATTATGGAACTTTGAACAACAACGCACAAAGCCAGATAGCTAATGCACAAGGAACAGTTAGCAACTTAATTAATGGTGAATTGCCTAGTTCTTATACGGATAATATGCAAAGTGCAATTCAAAGTACATTGGAAAATACAATGGGTAAATCCCTTAACAGTTTAGCAGGAAAAGGGGTACTCAATAGTAGTGTTACCAATCAGGCATTGAATGACATCAGCAAGAACGCAGCAAGCACAACGGCAGAAAACTATTTAAACAATATTTCCACATTAAACGGATTAGCAGGACAGCAAAGCACAATGGCAAGTCAGCCAATCACAACAACAGCAGCAGCACAAGAAGCAGCCTTGCAACCCTCTGTCACAGAATGGAATATGAGTACAGGACTTAACAGTTCTACGACTGGTGCTTTAAGTGCATTAAGCGGTCAAGGAACGTCAACAAGTACACAAAAGACAAGCAGTGGAAGTGGCTTGTTAGGCGGTTTAGTTGGCGGTGCTGCAAGCGCTTATATGGGTAAAATTATATAAGGGGGATAGGACAAAATGGCAAAAGTAAGTACACAAGCAATAAATGAAAATTATGCTAATAGAATGGCTAGAAACCAAAGCAATTGGAGCAAATACGAACAACAAGCATGGAACGACCCATGGTTTGCTTTAGGAAATGCCGTTGGTAGCTATTGGGGCAATCAAATGAAAAACAACGCAATAGCAAGAGCAGACGAAAAATCAACCGATACCACAAATAGCGGATACGACCAATATTTGCAAAATGCTTTAAACGATTATGGCATAAGCAATAGCGGAAGTGCAATTGGAGTTAGCGGAAACAACACTCAAAATCCTGATGTAATTTCTGTTAGCGGTAATGATACACCGCAAAATTTAGACAGCAAGATAATTTCTACAAATGGTAACGGTACTTCTCCTATCTCTACATCTAATGGTAGCGACACTATTATGACTAGCAACTATGGAGATTTAAACAAGCAGAAACAGCAAGGCAATACTTATACTATAAGCGCTAATGGAAACGATAATACAGATTATATTTCTACTGCTGCTAACGAAGCACAGGCAACCAACATTCCACAAGGAACATTAAACAATGTAAACCAAACAAGTGCTTTAAATTCTTTATCGCAAGGCGAGCCAATAGTAGACAACAACGGAAATGTTATTGGTGTAAGCGGTAATAATGGAAAAAAATCTATACCCTTGGAAGCCTATATCGGTAAAGCGGTTTCCGAGGGTGACAACACACCTACCGACTATAAGTATTCCAATGATATTATCAATCAGGCAATTAGTGACTTCTCAAAGACACAGCCAATTGCTACAAAATATGCAATAGATGTTGTTAACAATCAAAGTAATCAACGTCAAGCACAGGACGTAGCAGATAAACAGGAAATTGTCAACGGTGATAATACATCACAAAATCAAGCGGCAAAGCAAGACAAGGTTGTGGAAATGTCGCAAAGTGCTAATGCTAAAAAGCTAATTGAAGTAATGGGAAATTTAATGCCTGACTTTAGTGCTAGACAGTTTACCCATGACCTAAGAACTAAGCTAATGAAAAAAGGTGTTAGAGAGGACGCAATAGACTATATTGTTAACAACGCAGGACAAGAAGCCGTTGAACTGGAAAGCAAACAAGCTATTGGCAAACTCAATGATACATGGAGCAGAATTTCCAAAGGCGGTACGGTACAAGATTATCAAGGCTATATGCAACAAGTAGAACGATTGGGAATGATAAACCCACAAGCAGCAGCATTGTATCAACAGGGTGTAGTCAACATGAAGAATATGTATGACAGAGCTAACAAGATACAAGACGCTGCAACAGCACATACTTATGCTATGGATAATGCAAATCAAAGAATGGCTATGGAAAAAGAACTGTTAGCAGACAGATACAAAGCTAAGTTATGGTATGACGGCGCTTCGGCAGTTCAGAGAGCCAACATGATAGACGCTCTTAAAAAGGCAGGAAAGACTGACGATTATATAGCTTATGTAACTGGCGGTAAGGTTGGAACGAATAGCAACAAGACTACTGGAACAAATGGTAAACCTCAAAATTCTGTTTCTAACCAGCAATTTCAAGTTATCATGGCAGAAGCTAAAGCAGTAGAAGATAAAATGAAAGCTGACGAAAATTACGAGCCAACAGAAACAGAACGTGAAGCATTAGCCAAAAAGAGAAGAATAGGACAGGGATTATCCCCAGACTTTAAAGCAGACGATTATAACGACTTAGGCGACTTATATCAAGGCAAGATAAATCGTGGAGAGCTTACACCAGCAGAAGCAGTAGCACAATTAAAAGGTGCTACAAATAACCAAATGGCACAAGAGGTAGCTAAGAAGTTTGCTGAAACGTATGGTGTTAAATTCGAGGATACCAAACCTAGCGAAAATGCAAAACTGAATGTACCTATTGACGAAAATAATTCAGACGATTTATACAGATATGCAAACAGACTAATTGAATTAAGGGATAATGACAGAAGAACTGGCGGTAATAATGGATATGTTGCTAGTGACGAACAATTAAAGCAAGCTCTAAGAGATAAATTTAAAGACAATGACATGATAGAAAAGGTTATTGCTGAAATGTTCCCACAAAAGCAAGCGTCCAACAATTATACGCAAGGCAGTACCGCCTATAATGATGTACTTGATGTTGGTAATGTTACTGACGAACAACGTAATAACGGTAGTAACGCATTTATGAATGGACTAAGAAATGCACTAAATACCAAAGAATATAGTGAAAGAATGAAACTATATGCACTAGACGAGAAAGATTTACCACGACAAAAGCAACCTACAAGCACACCTAAATACAATGTTCCAAATAAAAAAGGCAACGTGTGGTCTAAGTAAAAAGGAGTAAGTAAATGACAACTTTATTGGACGCTGATAAATTATATGAAAGTCTAAAAGGTAAAAATGAAACTATTGAAAAAGAAGCCAGAGAAAGTCTATATGGTGATAATGCCCCTACACCAGAAGAAAAAGTAGACAATCCTTTAGCCAATAGTTTTATATCAGCTACAAAAAATAGCGCTGCTTCGGTTGCTCAACAGCAAGGTAGTTTTGTTGACGGTATAAATAATGCTATTGCTAATACCCAAGTTGGTAAAACTTTGGGTATTGGCAAACCAATGGGTTTTGATAACGAGGGGAATTTTGTAGAACAAGAACACGCTATCGGTGACAGCAATAACGCTTTTTTGAATAACACTATAAAGGAAAACACAGAAAACAATCCAAAAGAAACAAAAGCAAGTGACATCTTTACTACTAAATATTATACAGAACCGGGCGGCTTTAGTCGTGACGCAGGAAGTTTAGCAGGAAGTGCGGCAGTATTAGGAGCAGAAGCTATCCCAATATCAATAGCTGGAAGTGCTATGCTAGGTGCTATTGGTTTAGGAACTGGCGGTCTTGAAAGTTCAGCAACTTTATTAGGTGATAAGCTAACAAAAATGGGTCTTTCTACTTTAGGAAGTGCCATGAAAAGCAAGTATGGCGGTTTATTACTAGCAAATATGGTAAAGACTTTCCCGGAAGTAGCAAGTGAAGCAGGAAACACTAGACAAGAAATGCTACAAGACGGAAGTACGGAAGAAGAAGCGAACAACGCAGCAGTAAAAAACTTTATTACACAAGTACCTTTAATGGGTCTTTCTAATGCACTTGAAACTTTTGGTATAGCAGGAGCATTAAAAGGTTTTGGTGGCAAGACTTTAGCAGGAAAAGCATTAAGAGAGATTGGCGGTAACGCATTTAACGCTTTACATCAAAGCGGAGAAGAAGCCATGCAACAAGGTTTAGACGAATACGGCAGAAACAAACAAACTTTTGGCGGTATATTTCTCAATCCTAGCGAAGAAGCAAAGCAACAAGCAGTAACGGCTTTCGCCCCCTCACTATTTTTAAGCGGTGCAACACAAGGAACAAGAGCAGTAAATAGCCAGCTTAAATATATGAATACCATTAATGCCATAATGGACGCTAACAATATGACTAGAGAGCAAGCTACTGAATACTATAAAACCGCAAAAGACACAATAGACAAGGAACTAGAAGCTCAAAATAAAACATACACTCCTGGTAATTTAGATAACAATAACTCTCAAAACAACATCAGTAGCAATTTATTTCTAAACAAAGTTAACGATAATAATTATACCGCAAATGAAAATTCTGATAACGTCAATACTAATACAAACAATGGAAACCTACAAGCAGGAACAGTACAAAGCACAGTATGGAACTATTTAAGAAATAAAGGTTTAAGCCAAGAAGATACCGCCGCAATCATGGGAAATATTGGCGGTGGAGAAAATGTTGGCTGGGATACAGGAGCAGAAGAAAAAGAAGATAAAAGCGGTGGTTTTGGTCTTATTCAATGGACAGGTGGACGCAGAGAATTATTAAACCAGTTCGCTAGTGAACGTGGTACATCTCCTAGTGACTTAAACACACAATTAGACTTCTTATGGCAGGAATTAAACGGAAGTCATAAACACGCTTTAGCAGCTATGCAAAATGCTAACGGTATAGCGGATAAGACTAAAGCATTTATGGACACATTTGAAGTACCAGACAGCGACCCGGAAACAAACCATATTGCAGACAGACAACAGTATGCACAAGGATTATTGGGAAACAACATAGCAACACAAGATTTTGGCGACACCTCACGACCTATGCCAATGACTGACAGCATGGAAGATGTAGGATTAAAGAATACACAACCTCAATTAGTCAATGGTGTTAACGCTCTTAATACATGGATATACGGACAATACGGAAAAGACGCTAGTGTTACTGGCGGTTGGAGAAGTGAAGAACACAACGCAGAAGTAAATGGCGCTGCTAACTCTTATCACAAAGCAGGAGAAGCGGTAGACATTGATTTATCTATGTTCACACCTGAACAAAGAGAAACAATAATGCAACATGCTAAAGAAATGGGATTTACGGAAGTAATGTTCCATGACAAAGGAACTGGCGAACACTTACACGTTGCACTAGACAGTAACAATGGTGCTGTCTTAAATAACAATTCTACAAGCTCTCAAACAATAAAAGAAGATAATACCTTAAACGCTGAATTACAAAAAGAAGAAGAAAAGGCAAATGCAGAACAGGATAGAATAAACAAAGAATATGCAGACCAAGTAGAAGCAGACAACGAAGAACGAGCTATTACTACACCAGAGAATAGAACAGCACAAGCAAGAGAATATCTTAATACTGTTTTGGAACAAAACGCTGACAACTCTTTATTTGAGGAAGTACAGAGAGTAATAAACTCTCCCAATGCACAAGAAGAAATACCCAACCTTGCTATGAGGTTAGGTTGGAAACCGGTAACGGCAGAAAGCCAACAAACGGCAAAAACAGAACAGACACAAAAAACAAACCAAGTTGTTAATACAGTTCAAACTCAAAACAAAACAACGCAAGCACTAACAGCACCAATAACAGAGCAGACAGAGCAAAAAGAAGCACCAATTGTAACAACTTCCGAACAAGATGTAAGGCCAACTCTCAACACAGCTACAAACGAAGATACAACGCAAGGAACTTCTCTAAATGCTCAAAAAGATGTTTCTCCTGCTAGACCTAATGTTGTTCCGTTGACTACTGTTATTAATGGAAAGACTTATCAGATAGAACAAGACGCAGCAGACAATATTAAGAAATTATCAGAAATAAAATATGGCAACGGCAAAATTGAAAATATGAGTAACGGAATGTTAAACAATATTGCCGAAAGACAAGTGAGTGCTATTCAGTCCGGCATTACCGCTAAAAACAGTCAAATGGTAACTTCTTCTATTTATAATCTAGGAGTTATTAATTCTGAATTAGCTAGGAGAGGTTTAGAACAAGTCACATCACCAATCCTTAAAAATTCAGTTAGTGCAAAAAATGCAACAACTGAAACAGCACCATTAAGCAACGAAGAAATAAAGGCAAAACTGGAAAAGAACAAGCAGGAAACGGCTCAAAAAGAACGGCAAGACGAATATAACAATATGCCTACAAAGGCTAGTATTGCTAGTGATAAAACATTAAAAGGCAAAAATTTAGTTGATTTATATAGCCGTAGAGCAACCAACCTTAACAGGATTGCCGAACACGAAAACGCCTCTAAGAATGTTACAGACAAAAAGAAAGCCAAAGAACATCTGAAATCTGCCGAACTGTTAAAGAATGAAAACAGCAGGATAGACAAAATTATAGCTGATAAAGAAAATAGACAAAAAGAAAGGGAGAAGAAAAATGGCAACAACGAGAAGAACGAAAACAAGCGTGAGGATAAAGCCAGTAAAGTACAAGACACCCAACCTGAACAAGCTGAAAAGACAACGGCTGAACACAGCGACCAAAAGCGGAACAATCAGGTAGACAATGCCGATAATTATTATGGCTATCTGAAAGGCAAGAGTGCCGAAGAAGTAGCTAAAATAAAAGAAGCATTAGAGCAAGAAAAAAAGGCTTTTGGCAAGAAATATACAGATAAACAGTCTTTAGAGAATAAGCTGCTAGGTAAAAACCATAGAGGACAGACCTATGTTTTTGTTAGAGAAAAAGATAATCCGTCTTATATTGGAAGTAAGAAAGACAGAAAAATGGCTTATGGTGGAGACAATGTGTCAAAGCAAACTCTCACCAATATACAAGCCGATTATGCCGAATACTTGCAAAACTTACCAGTTGATAAAAAGACTAGCATAACTACCGACAGCACAGAACAACGTACAGTAGAAGATGTAAGGAATGAACTGTCTAAAGTAAAAGGAATTACCACCAAAAACTTAAACGACAGGCAAACTCTTATAACTTTTGGAAACGGCAAGTCGCTGATATTTGACGTTAAAGATAACATTCTTATTTCACCAGAAGAAGAAGCCAAAGCCAGAAAAGAACATGGCATGAATAGCAACTCTCAAATAACAGTAGAGGGTTTTTATGAGAACGCTAAAACCATTAATGCTGACGGACTTATTCAAGTAGCACAAGGTTCTAAAGAGAGAACTGTTTACCATGAGTTGTTTCATGCTTTATGGGATTTAGCATTAACCGATAAGGAAAAACAAGCCTTGTTAAACCATTACACACCTATTGCAACAAAAAACAATATGAGCGTAGAAGAAACAATGGCTAATGCTAGTGCTGATTGGAGCAAAGGCAAAACACACGAATATGGTACATTATGGAAAAAAGTAACTAACTTTATTAAAGATGTAGCACACAAACTCTACACAGCTATTACTGGAAACGAAACGGCAAGAAACGTAATGAACAAGATAGCTAGTGGAGAGGTCGCAAGTAGACACACACAATGGATAGCCAATACAGAAGCTACAAGCACGCAAAAGTTATATAGCCTTAGTGAACAGATTAACTCTAATAAACGTCAGAGCTTATTTGACAAAGTAGTAGACAATAAAAAAGAAGAACTTATTAAAACTAAGATTAATAGGCTCTTAGAAGAAGCATTAGGCAACGATTGGAGAATTAGAGGTGATAGCTCACAAGAGAACGAAAACGCTATTGTAGACGAAGCACACAAGGTTATAACCACTAAAAACCATTATGACATCAATAACATAGTTAAAGGTGTAAGCGAAGTAATAGTCAAGCAGTTAGGCTTAAAGAACAAAGACGCTGCTATTGCTTTAGAAAACTATATTAACGACCAATCAGCTACAAGGTCAGCAGACCCGGTAGCGGTTGCGGAAATGGAAAAAGCGTTTGAAAGCAATCCAGATGTATACGATAAACTGTTTCAAGCACAGGCAAGCATACAACAATGGAACAGTATGGGCGGTTTAGAACAATTAGCCAGCACAATATCTAATAGAGATAATAGCCGGGATAATAAAAATCCTGCCTTTTTCTCCAAAGAAAATTTCGTTGAAATGGCTGCTCCTATTGAGAAGTACGAAAATATGGCTGTCAAAGCAAGGAACGGTTTAGAGTATGACGAAAATACATCACCATATAAAGCGTTACAAAGGTGGAGAGGCAGAGGTGCATTAGCAACCGCATTACTACAAGGTAATGAGAAGTTCATTCAAGAAATGGCAAAGGCTTTTCCGTCAGTCAATTTCAATGGTGCTACATCTCTAATTGGTTGTTTTGAGGGAACAGATATTTTAAAGAGCCAAAAGAACGCAACATTGTTTAGTGCTTACGAAAAAGGTTTGAGGGATTTAGAAGCAATAGACTATAACAAGGCTGTGGACGCAGAAAATTCTAAACGTCAAGACAACATTTATAAGATAGATAATCAGATATATGCTATCAAATATGAAAAAGAAATGACAGACTATCAAAAGAAAACAGAGATAGCCAAACTTGAAAAGCAGAAGAAAGCAATAGAAAAGAAGATAAAGAACTCTCAATATTTCACAATTGATAAATCCGTTAATTATGACAAGGTAAGACAAGAAGTAGCCAATGCTCCAGAGAGTTTTAAAAAAGCACATGAAAAAATGCTTAGACTACACATCTTATTGCAGGATATTTCAGTAGCTAGTGGACTTATAAGCGTAGACCAGGCAGAGAAATACAGAAATAAGTGGAAAGAGTACACACCATTATTCAGGGTTGCAGAGGACGAAGAATTTACTGGATATGGAGATAGCAACAAAAAGTATATTGGAAGTACGCTTAATACTATTAACACAATTGAGAGTACGGCACATAATATATTTAAGGTAATTGACGCAGCAGAAACTAACAAACTAAAACAGTTGGTAACACAAGCCTGTACTGTATGGGGAAAGCAAGACTTTTTACCATTTAGAAAGGTAGACAGAGCAAGCGACAAGACTATCAGCGTAAAGATTAACGGTCAGACAGTTTATTATGAAACAAATCAAGAATTAAAAAGAGCCGTAGAGAGTTTAAGACCTACGCAATTAGGAGCTTTTGCAAGAGCTATGAGTGCTGGAATGTCAATTATGAAAGGTATTCAGACAGTTTATAATCCTACTTTTGCAATCAGTAATATGTTGCGTGACCCACAAGAAGCACTTATGTATTCTGATAAAGGTGTAAGCGTCAAACAATGGTTTAGCAACGTATTTAAGATGTTTAGCAAAAATGGCTTTAATTATGACAATGAATTGTTCAATGAGTGGATAGCAAACGGTGGCGCTCAATCAGGTATTATCGGTGCTACAAGAAGCCTTATTGATAGTTCAAATGGGATAGTTGACTACAACAAAGAAGAACATAACACGCTTGAAAATCTCTCACATCTCAAAGGCAAGGCACTTGATATGCTAGGAGAATTAGGCGAAAGGTCAGAAACAGTTGGCAGGCTTGCGGTTTACAAGCAACATAAAGAAGCTAAATTAAAAGAACTTTTAGGCAAGGGAATGAAAAGAGAACAAGCCGAAGTTATAGCAAAAAAGTATGGTGCGAGAATGTCTAGGGGAACAATGGATTTTCAGAAAATAGGTTACTTAGGCAAGGATTGGAACGCTCTTACTTTATATGCCAATGCCAACCTACAAGGACTTGCTAACCTTTATCGTTTTAGTGGTATTCAAAACATTAAAGAGGGATATGCTACAAATGATAAGGTAAGAATGAAAAAAGGTATGCAACAAATGGGTGTATTTGCCATGAAAGCGGCGGCCTTGCTTTTATTCAAAGCTGCTTTATGGGGATATAACAATTCAGATGATGAACGCAAGAAGAAATATGCAGACTTGCCAAGGTTCGAAAAAGACAACAACTGGGTAATGGTATTAGGCAAGGACACAGTTTTAAGAATACCAATGACACAAGAGCCTTTTACTTATACAATGGCTGGAGCTATGGATAGGTTCTTACAACAATTGAACGGTGCTAAAGGCGAAAGCAAAGGCTTGTTAAAAGATGTTTATGAGTTAGGAACAGACCAGTTACCAGACTTGCCAATGTCTAATAGCCTATTTAAACCATTTGTGGAGATTGCAACTAATTATGACTTTTTCAGAGATAGAGCAATTGTACCTAGAAGCCAAGAAACATTACCAAAGAAACTACAATACGGTAATAACACTACTGAAATATCAAAGTATCTAGGCAAGTGGTTTGACGTTTCGCCCAGAAAACTAGACCATTTAATTTATTCTTATGGTGGAAAATTAGCAAGAAACGCAGCAAATGTACCTAAAGTGCTAGAGGGTGATGTATTACCTAAAAACGCAAGTGAAGTACCAATGGTAGGAAGATTATTTGTAAATCCATATTATTCAAGTCAGAACGTAACTAATTGGTATAACGCTAAAGAGGAACAGACTAAACTATATAACGAGTTCAAACAGACACATAAAAAGCCGGACGGATACGACCCGGCATTGTATGCAAGAGTAAAATCTTCCACTAAACAAATGCAACAGCTAAACAAGACAATCAACAATATTCAAGCAAGCAAGATACCACAGGCAGAGAAAGACAAGAAGATAGAATACTTCAATAACAAAAGAATTGAGCTTGCTAAGAGGGTGGTGAATAATGGCAAGAAATAAATTATTTGACACGCTGGGAAAAACTGTAAATAAGGTAAACGATAATATAGCAAAAATGAACATAAGCGGTTTTCCAAGAATACTTCTTTTATCTTTTGTTCTAGTTTTTGTTGGTATGGTAATAGTATATTTTATTGGAATAATTTTTGTGTTTGCTAAAAATCGTTTACCGCCTTTTGCAGAAATTAATTCTTTTGCCGACCATTACTTAACGGCAGGAGTTATAGCGGCAATTGGCATATTAGGAAAAGCACTAATGGATAAAGACAATGACGGAAAACCTGATGTATGGGAAGAAGAAGAAAAGCCAAAGGAGAAATAGCAATTGATTAAAAAACTAATATTTGATAAAGAAACTTGCAAAGTTTATTGTGAAAATACAGAGGGAGAAAGATACGCAGAATTTCCATGCAGTTTTAATTATTGGGACGGATATAACGACAGGGGCGAAAGGAGAACACCAATTGCAAATGGTACATATCCAATCACTAATGAGGACGAGAACGCTATGGAATACGGACATTTTGTGGGGGCAGCGTATGGAACATTTTGGGTTGCCTTAGATACAGTTCGTGATAGAGGTTGGCATGGTTACGAACAAGGAACACGAAGAAATATTGATAGCGGTACTTATGGTTGCATACGTTCCGAGAATGAGGACGGAGAAGAAGTTTGCAGAGCAATAGAAAAAGCAATAGAAAATGGTATAGAAGTAACGGCAGAAGTCGTTGGAGATGTTGACGAATATGAGAAATTCTGTGTTGGATATGACGGTCAGCAATAATTATAATTAGAATTTAACTGAAACAATGCTAGACGCACGCATTTGAGCTTTGAGAGCTTTTACCCCCTTACACATAAACTCCTTAGCATATAACAATAAAAAGCTCTCATAGCTCATTTGCCAACGCTAAAAAAGATGGGAAGTGACAAAAAATTGTGGAAAAAGATAGCGACAAGAAGCAGTATATTATTATCGGTATTATTGTCATTATTATTATTTTTCTTGCCAGTTTGCTATTGCATGACAAACGAAATGACACAGCTACAAAATTTGACACAGACGGAACAGTACAATCTATTGCAACAGAAACTAAAAGAGCAGGAGAAGCTATTAGTTCAGCTAGAAGTAAACTTGACAACGCAGGACTTACAATCGACAGAAGTACAGAAACAGTTGGCAGAATTGAAACTACAATTAAGTCAAGCCAAGACACAAATAGAAGAAACCAAAGTATCGTTAGCCAATGCCTTAAACTCAATAGAGAAAGTCAGTCTATTGTTGGAGAACTTAAAAAAACAGATAGTAAAGGAAAGAGCAATCCACAAAAGGGAATTGTGGCAAAATAGATTTTGGTCTACAATAGTAGGTATTGGAATTGGAGCTTTAGCAAAGAGGTGATATTTTGAAAATCTTATTAAGTCCTAACGGACAAATTGAAATTGATAACAGTAACGATAACAACGGAATGAATATGCACAATGCTATTGAACATCAGATAGCAAAGAATAATGACGATAGGAATAATACTTCTTTAGCTTCTAAGCAAGCATTAGAAGAAATTGCACAACAGATAATGAATATGAATAACGCAAGGCAGCCACAAAATGAATTATCACCAGAAGAATACATAGCACTTACCAATCGTTTACCGCAGAATGAATTATCTTCTAATAATGGTGGTAATCTTATGATTAATAGAGAAACCAGAACAATGCCGTATTATCCCAATAGTGCCAGCGAAGAAGAAAAACAAAACATGATAGAACAAAGAACCGAAAAAGAGCCGAACACTTCCGCTTATAACCTAATCGGAGATTATTTGCAAGGTGTAAAAGACTATCAGCCAGGCTAAAATATTTGGACAAGGTTTGGACAAGGTTTGAGTTTAGACACTAGGCAGAATGGGCGAATACGAGCTTATAAAAAATAGGTTATTTCCATATTGGTAACAACCCTAACGCAAGTAGCATAGCCATTTCTAAGCATATATTGTCTAAAAGCTCCTAAAGTATTAAATTCTTAAAAGCATATACATTCAAGAAAAGCTATACCCCTAG
>Ga0265294_10005558_pt1 | contig 15372 bp, 14 predicted proteins | sample MunlanPumphouse3_FD_192504 | JGI IMG/M metagenome (GOLD analysis project Ga0265294, IMG submission 192504) | Groundwater microbial communities from a municipal landfill in Southern Ontario, Canada - Pumphouse #3 | ecosystem: Environmental > Aquatic > Deep subsurface > Groundwater | place... | reverse complement strand
GAAAATAAATTTACGGAAGGGGTTGTAAGAAGAGATGAAATACAAAGCGGTAATTTTTGATTTAGACGGCACATTATTAGATTCCTTAGAGGATTTGGCTGATTGTACTAATATAGTCTTGCAAAGACATACCTTCCCATGTCATGCCCCCGAAAAATATAAATATTTTGTGGGAGACGGCATGTATAATTTATTAAGCCGTGCTTTACCCTGTGAGCAAAGGAATGAGGATTTTATTTGGCAATGTGTAACTGAGATGAAAGAGGAATATGCAGAGCGTTGGGCCGATAAAACAAGAGCGTATCAAGATATTCCGGAACTAATCCAAACTTTACAGGAAAAAGGCCTGAAGTTGGCCGTGCTCTCGAATAAACCTGATGAGTTTACGAAAGTAGTTGTGGAGAGATTTTTCCCCCAGTGTTTTGAACTCGCCGTGGGGGAATCAGCAACAACACCGAAGAAACCTAATCCTCAGGGGGCGCTAAGTATAGCCGAGAAAATAAAAATATCTCCGCAGGAAATTCTTTATCTGGGAGATACAAATACGGATATGCAGACCGCAGTAGCTGCGGGAATGTATCCGGTTGGTGTTTTATGGGGTTTTCGTCAAGCCGATGAACTCTTAGCCAGCGGTGCCAAAGTTTTAATTGAAAAGCCCTTGGACTTTTTAAAGGTTCTCGATCCTAATAATTGACAATCTCATTGTACTCTAGAGGTATTATTTCTAAACTGTTTTTTAAGAGTTGGCAAAAATTGTCGATGGTTTGTTCTAAACGTTTGAGGTCATGTGTGAGAAGATATTCCTGAGTTAGAGTGTCTACAAACCCCAAAATAATTAAGGAAGTTGCTTCGACGTTACAGGAATGAATTTTATTTTGTTTTACTGCCTGTTGTAATATTTCGGCCACGATTGAGGAGAGATGTTTGAACTTTTGTACGCTTTCTGTCTGGCGAAAATAGGGATTCATTTTTTCGGTAATAATTATGGTGGCTAATTCGGGGTCTTTTTCTATTTCCCGGAGGTGAAAGTTTAAGATTCCGTTAATTTTTAAAAACCAATCCATATGCCAGTTCTTGATATTGACGTAAAAAGAGAATCTTTTTTGAAATTCGAGGGCAAAGATTTCTTCCATTATTTCGGCTTCATCGGTATAAAAATCATAGAATGTGCTTAGGCTAATTTGGGCTTCTTTGGCAATTACTGTAGCAGTAGTGTCGAAGAAGCCATTTTTAGCAATATTTTTCACAGCAGCAGTTAAAATTAGTTCTTTTGGTGACATCTTACTGTCCCCTCCTAAGCAAAGTCGAATTCTGTCAACCAAAATAAATATACTTATTATTTTTAATTCTAGATAATATGGAATTTTCCTGCTGATTTCCCAAATTAGTTTATATTAAGACTTTTAACTTCATTCTGAAACAATCCAATTTTGCAGGAATTTGGCAACAAATGGCGAATAATGGTAAATACATTATAGTTTAAGGGTGAAGGGCTATGGGAAATATCCCAACAAAAGTACAAGTAATTATTATTTCCATTATCGCAATTTTCCTTTTTTTCAGTGGGATTAAATATCAACAAATCCGTTTGAACGAGATTGAGATTGAATTGGTGGGGACTATAGGAAATCCGGATTCGGGACAGATGGTGCCAGAGAATAACCAGGAGTTAGCCGAAATAAAAGTAGCCGTTCACGTTGTCGGAGCTGTAGAAAATCCTGCTGTTTATACGTTCTCGGCAGGAGCTAGAGTAGAAGACGCGGTGCAGGCTGCCTTTCCTTTAAAAGAAGCGGATTTGAGTCGATTAAATTTAGCTTTGCCACTTCAGGACGGTAAACAGATTGATGTTCCTTTTAAAGAAGAGCAAGGGAACAAAGGAGCTGCTAAAAAGGAGCAGAGTCTACCTTCACAAGGGCAGGATCAGCCTGCTCCTGGTTTTGCATATGTTACACCTGCTGATAAACTGGGAGAATTGCTCCCGGCAGAAAGTGCCGGGGGAAAAATTAATATTAATTCGGCTGGTTTAACTGAACTGACCAATCTTCCACGAATTGGACCGGTTATAGCCGCTAGGATTGTTGAGTATCGTCAACAAGAGGGTCCTTTTAGTAAAACTGAGGATTTGCGGAAGGTATCGGGTATTGGCGAAGTAACCTTTGAGCAATTAAAAGATTTAATTACCGTGGAGTGAGAGCAAAGAGATGAGAAGACCTGTTCTTTGTGGGTGCATTCTTTTTATAGCTGGAATTTTAATAGCCCGTTTTGTGAGGATGAGTACTACGCTTTGGTTGGTGGCGGCCGGAGCGTCTTTTTTTGCTGCCTTACTATTTGTTTTACTTTGGAAACAGGAGTACTCTGCCCTAAAGGCGAAGAGCCTTTCTGTTTCTCTGGCCCTAGCAATCCTTTTTCTAGGGGCATTTTGGTATAGTTTTAGTCGCTATCCGGAGAGTTTTAGCGAGAAATATGTGGGGTTATCGGTTCAAGGAGTTGGGGTAGTCACTAGTTATCCTAAAGAAAACGAATATGGGATGTGGTGTTATCTTAGGGTAGAGGAAATCAGAGCAGGTGCCAAGGGATTAGCCAATATTTCCAAGGTTTTGCTGAAAACTTCTTATGATTCAGAACTAATGGTGTTCCCCGGTGATACGGTAATCTTTACGGGAGTATTATCTTTACCTGCAGAGGCTCGTAATCCGGGAGAATTTAATTATCGGGAATATCTAGCCCATCAAGAGGTTTTTCTGATTGTTAATAGCTATCAGGGTGAGGTAAAGGTAGCAGAAAAAGGACAAGGAATTCAAACCTTAGCGGCAAGGGGCAGGGTTCAGGTGGTGCAGCATCTGCAGAAGATTCTGCCCGAGCGAGAAAGAGGATTAATTCTGGGAATGTTATTCGGAGACACCCAGCTGATGGCTGAAGAGGAGTACGCTGCTTATAAGAGAACGGGAGTCGTTCATCTGTTTGCGGTATCGGGACTACATGTGGGGATGATTTTAGGATTAGTCTGGTTTCTCCTTTCCTTTTTTAATCTCAAACCTTTACTGCGCTTGCTCATTGGCGCGTTTGTACTCACGGAATATGGGTTTATGGTAGGTTGGAGTGCTTCAATTATACGGGCTACGGTGATGGCCCTTTTAGGGTTATTGGCTCTGACGATCGGTCGTAAGAATGATTTATATAATTCCATCGGCGCCGCTGCTTGGATAGTCTTGTTATTGCATCCCGGCGAATTATTTCAGGTTGGCTTTCAACTTTCTTTTATCACTACGATAGGTATAGTATATCTAACTCCTTGGTTGGAAAAAAAGGGCTGTAGTAAAATATTAGCGGTACCCTTGGTTGCCACAATGTCCAGTTCGCCAATCTTGGCTTATCATTTTTGCCAGATCTCCCTCATTTCTCCTTTAGCTAATATTTTGGCAGTAGCAGTTAGTAGTGTTGCCACCACCTTATCCTTTTTGGGAGCTTTTTTCACCTGGTTTTCACCTGTTTTAGCGACGCCTTTCTTTTTGACAGCAGGCTTTATGATGTATCTTTTGAGTGAGCTGCTCATCTGGTGCGCCGAAATTAAATGGGCGGGCCTTAACGTGGCGCGCCCTCCATTTCCGCTGATTCTGCTCTGGTATTCATTTTTAGCAGCTTTACCAGTTCTTTCTTATGCCCGTTATTTAATTAGGGAGATTCCCTTTAAGTTGAAAGCAGTCGTCGCCTCCCTTTTTTTACTGACAGCACTATTTGTTTGTTGGCCTGCATCAAGAGAAATGGAGGTTATCTTTTTGGATGTGGGGCAAGGTGACAGTATTTTACTTTTTACTCCCACAGGGAAGACCGTCTTAATTGACGGAGGAGGTACTCCTAGTTCCTCATTTTCGGTGGGCAAAAATATTGTTACGCCGGTTTTAAGTTATTATGGAGTTAATAAGATAGATCTGATGCTAATGTCTCATCATCATTTTGACCATAGTGAAGGGTTAAGCGAAATCATCCCCGACTTTCAAGTAGGTGCTTTTTTACAACCACCGTCTGAAGAAAATAATGAAATAGAAAAAATGATTAAAGAGCTGTGTCAGCTGAAAAAAACACCGTTAAAGGAGGTAGCGTCAGGACAGAGGATCATTTTAGAGCAGGATGTCTTTTTAGAAGTGCTTTATCCAAGTCAGGAGGATGATTTCCGCGGCAACAATCGCTCCTTGGTGCTGAGATTGATTTATCAGGGAAGTTCCTGGCTTTTAACTGGTGATATCGAAAATGAAGCGATTGAGAAATTGTTAGCCAGAGGGGTGGATTTGCGTGCCGACATTCTGAAAATACCCCATCATGGCAGCTTAACTTCTTTTCATCCGCAGTTTTACGAAAAAGTAAACCCCCAGGCGGTGGTTATTTCTGTAGGTAAAAATAATTTTAACCAACCACATCCAGAGGTAAAAAAGTATTTTTTACAGAAAGGGATCTCCGTATATATTACTAGAGATAGGGGGGCGATACTTACTAAAAGTAACGGACAAAAAATCATCCTAAAGACATTTTTATGATATAATTAAAAAGCATATCTCTAAAGATAGGATGGTACATATAGTGGGCAGAAAAAGCTTTTTTATGACTATTTTGATGCTATTAAGCGTTTTATTGTTATTGGGGATGACGAAGCCTTTATTAGCCGAACCTACACTTAATGGAAACGCGGCGGTACTTTTAGATCCTCGGAGCGGTCAAGTAATTTGGGAAAAAAACAGGGATGAAAAACTACATCCTGCCAGTATTACCAAAATACTTACTGCTATTATGGCGATAGAAAGCGGCAAATTAAATGATATTGTCACGGTGAGCGGCAATCCGCCTCGGGTTGAAGGGACGCGCGTATATCTGGAGGTAGGCGAAAGGATAACTTTGCGGGAATTAGTGCAAGCGGCTTTGATTCATTCAGCCAATGATGCCGCTCTGGCTATTGCGGAATATCTGGGAGGAACAGAAGAAAATTTTGCTCAAACAATGAATAAAAGAGCGCAGGAATTAGGCGCTTTAAATAGTAATTTCCTTAATGCGCATGGTCTTTCTGAGGAAGGACATTATACGACGGCTTATGATATGGCCCTTATCTCCAGTTATGCGATCAGTAATGGGGTTTTTAGGGAGATAGTTGAGACAAAGGTCTTACCCTGGGAAGGAAAAGCGTGGCAAGCAAATCTCATTAATAAGAATCAAATGCTGTGGTCTTATGAGGGAGCTAATGGCGTAAAAACCGGGTATACTAGCGAAGCTAAATGTACGATTGTTGTGTCAGCTACCCGCAAGGGGCAAACATACCTAGCAGTAGTTTTGGGGAGTCTGGGCAATAATACCTGGACTGATGCGGAAGAGTTGTTAGATTATGGTTTTGATAATTTTCAAACATTGGAGCTAACTCGCCCTAATGAGGTTATTGCCACGCTAGTTCTTGATCAGAAAAATGAATTAGAATTAGTTGCTGAGAAGGAATTCGCTCTTTCTTTACCGCAAAGCGGCAATAAACAGGTAGAATCACGTTTAGCTTTAAAGCCCATTGGCCATGTGGTGGCTAAAGGGCAGGTAGTGGGAGAAAAAATCTATTCGGTCAATGGACAGGATGTGGGTGCTGTTAATTTGGTGGCGAAGGAACAGATTAAGGTAACAAATCTTTTTAATATAATTGCTTACTTGATTGCCGGAGTTTATCTTTTACAAATATTTTGGCGAATAGTAAAGCAATGGCGTAATAACAAGAGAAACCGTAATATGTTCGCCTCATCGCCGAGGAGATTATATCGTGATTTCTAATAGAGGTGTGTTTTAATGCAGGAGCTTAGTGTTATTAATAGTATAAAAAGGGGAGTAATTTCCCCGATTTATCTCTTATCTGGGACAGAAGAATATCTACAGGAAATGGTAATAGATGCTCTGAAGGATGCTTTGGTGGCAACGGAGATTGGTGCCTTCAATCTTGATGAATTAGAGGGAGAAGAGGTAACAATTGGTTCTATCGTAGATATAGCTAATACGTTACCGGTTTTTGCCGAAAAGAGGCTGGTAATAGTCAAGAACGCTCCTTTCTTACAGGGGGGGAGTAAAAAGAAGAGTGAAGTGGGAAAGGAAGAATCTGCCGAAGAATCTGCTTCGGAGAAAAGGGAGGAAACGAAGAAGGACTCAGGAGACACTGAAGTACAAGCTCTTTTAAAATATCTGGCCGATCCGTTGCTGTCTACCTGCTTGGTTTTCTGGCAAAAAGGTTCTGTCAGCAAAAACAGGAAAGTCTATAAAGCGATCGCCGCCAACAAGGGACAGATTGTCGTTTTAAATCAATTAAAAGGTCGGGATGCCCCAAACTGGCTTATTTTAGAGGCTAAAAAGCGGGGAAAAGTTTTAGAACCAAAGGCGGCTGATTATCTTAGTTTTAATTGTGGAAATCAGTTGCGTGATCTGCATAATGAATTGGAAAAGTTATTTCTTTATTGTCAGGATGATAATAATATTACCTTGCCCATAGTGCAAAGAGTTGCTACTAAGTCTAGTGAGGGGAATATTTTTAGTTTAGTTGATTATCTGGGCGAAAAGAAGGGTGAAGAAGCTTTAGGAGAACTAAGAAATTTATTGATTACGGGAGAGCCGCCTGTAAAAATCAATTTTATGATTGCTCGTCAGTTTCGTCTCTTCCTTTTAGCCAAAGATATGTTAGCTAGAGGAAAGCCAAAAAATGAAATAGCGGCTCACTTGCACTTGCACCCTTATGTTACCAATAAGATTATGCAACAGATCAACAATTTCTCTTTCCCGGAACTGGAGCGGAGCCTGGAGCTGATTTGTGAAAGTGATTTGCTACTGAAATCAAGGACAAATCAGAAGTTAACTTTAGAAAATCTAGTGCTTACTTTATGCCGATAAACAAAGAAGGGCTGAACGAATTAATTCGTTCAGCCCTTTAAGTAAACCCTTTTATGTAGATAGATTACAGCTTAACTGACGGTTTTATTTAGTTTACGTGTCAGACTAGATTTTTTATGTGCGGCATTATTTTTATGAATAATACCTTTACTAGCAAGCTTATCTACAACTTTAACAGCTACTAGCAGTTTTTCTTTAGCCAGTTCATTATTACCCCCTTCGAGGGCAGTATCGAAATGGCGGATAGCTGTTTTCATGGTGGATTTATCGGCAGCATTACGCGATGCGCGAATGCGGGTTGTTTTAGCTCTTTTTAAAGCAGATTTAATATTAGCCAAGGTAGTCACCTCCTTCAGGTGTAAAAATCATACGTGTCTATGCAAAATATACTTATAAAGCTTACCACCAATTAAGAAAAAAGGCAAGAAAAAATACTTAATGTTGTATAACTTTTACTAAAAAGGCTAAGCTAGTTAAGGAAAAGGAGGTGATTTTTTGCTCGGTACAATTATCCGTTTTCTGGTCTCTGCGATAGTTTTATTAGTAGTAAGTTGGTTGGTCCCCGGTTTTTCTGTAGCTGGGTTTACCGGAGCAGTAATTGCAGCTATTGTGATTGCTTTATTGGGTTGGGTTGTGGAAAAATTATTAGGAGACAAGGTTACGCCCCGTTCCCGTGGTATTGTTGGCTTTGTCAGTGCAGCGGTTGTTATTTATCTGTCTCAGTTCGTTGTACCTAATAGTATTAGTGTAAGTATTCTAGGCGCACTCTTAGCTTCTTTAGTGATTGGCTTAATAGACACTTTTATTCCTACCGAATTAAGGTAAAATTTTGGTATAATTAGCTTACTTATCTTGAAAAATGAACTGTATATTCTTACTCCCCATCACATATAAATTATGGAAAGGATGGGGAGTATGTTTTTTAAAAATAGATTTTCCGGGGTCAAGCTTTATTATATTAATAAAGCCTGGTTTTTATCGATCATTCTTTTAGGATTAATCATCTTGCTCGTCTTCCCTTTAAGAAAAAGCTGTCTGCAATTTGCTTTAAATTTGTCGGGTGGGCAGATCGGTAATCCGTTAATTATTCTCAGTCAAGGTCTACCGAGTACTTTTTTTGCCTGGACTGAAGAAAACTATAATGGGGGTAAGGAAGGGAACGGCTGGGGTGAACTGGTAGTACAAGCGCTGACAGGTGTTGATATCGGTAATCCTTTTACTTTACTCTGTGCAGAATTAAATCTGGCAGGCCCTCAAGCAGTAGCCGGTTTTTTAGCTTATTCCGCACCACTTGTAGAGGAAGAGGGTGGGGAAGAGGATTTTTATCTGCCCAGTCAGGTTGAGGAACTGGAAAACTGGTTAAAGTTACCGGGAGATGAGTTTCCACCGGTAGAGTTAAACGGTGAGCCGATGTTTTTTGTTTATACAACACATAATGCTGAGTCATATCAACCAACTCAGGGTGTAGAACGTTTGGAAGGGAAAAATGGCGGAATTGCTCATGTCACAGCAGTTTTGGTGCAAGCTCTAGAAAGTAAACATAGGTTAAAAACCATCTATAGTGATGAGATCCATGATTATCCGGATTTTAACCAAGCCTATAATAATTCCAGGCAGACAGTAAAGCAATATTTACAAGAGCATAACAAGATTCAAGTAGTTTTAGATATTCATCGTGATGCCGGTTTGCAAAAGCGGTCTGATACCCTTGTCCGGATTAACGGAAAGGATTGTGCTAAGGTGATGATTGTTGTGGGTACAGCACATAGTCAATGGCAACAGAACTTAGCTTTTGCTCAGAAAATTGAAAGGAAAGCCAATGAGTTATATCCGGGTTTAATTAAATGTGTGCGTTTGTTTAAGGAGAGGGTCTATAATCAAAATCTTCATTCACGAGCTATACTTTTAGAATTTGGCAGTGATTTAAATAAAGAAGAGGATGCGAAGGAAAGTGCCAAGCTGATAGCGGATGTGATAGCGGCTGTATTGAAAAACTAGTGTGATCAAACTATAATAATACTATGTTATTTGTGAATATTGTGGTAAAATAAAGATATTTTAAAAGGAGGAATGGTTTTATGAGCAGTCAATTGCTTGTTGCTTCTCATGCCGCTGGCAAAGGAACAGAAGCTGATGCGGTTTTTTCAATACTTCAGAAAGCTAATGAGGCTATCGCTCAATTCGGGAAGGCTAATGTTGTTAATGGTTCAATTGGGGCTATCTATGATGAAGAAGAGAAATTTGCCACACTTTATGCGGTAGAGGATTACTTACGTCAAATGCCGGCGCCGGAGTTAATGAATTATGCGCCTATTGCCGGAATGTCTGAGTTTCAAGAGGCGGCGATTAAACAGACCTTTCTGGGTTTTCAGCCAGAAAAAACCTTCGCCAAGGCCGTTGCTACCCCAGGTGGGACAGGTGCTGTTCGTCATGTGATTTATAACTATTTAGAGCAGGGGCAAAAAGTGTTAATCCCTGACTGGGCTTGGGGCCCTTATCTGACAATTGCTCATGAGCAATTGCGTGGGATCGAGACATATACGATGTTTGATGAGGAGTATCGGTTTAATCTGAACTCGATCATGGAAAAGACAGAAGAGTTACTGCAGACTCAGGATAATCTGGTGATAATCTTTAATACTCCTGCCCACAATCCTACCGGGTATAGTATTACCGTGGAGGAGTGGCGAAAACTCATTGAGTTTTTCCGAGCATGTGCTGCTGATGAAAAGAAAAGAATTATCCCCTTAATCGATATAGCTTATATTGATTATGCCGGAACTCCGGAAGAGACAAGAGGGTTTATGAAGTTATTTGCCAATCTTCCCTCCAATATCCTGGTGACGTTTGCTTTTAGTATGTCGAAATCTTTTCTGATCTATGGACTTCGTTCCGGTGCCTTGATTGGCTTAAGCTCATCAGCGGAAGTAATAGAGGAATTTTATCGTGTAAATTCCTGCTCCAACAGAGGAGTTTGGTCTAACGGAACCAGATGCGCGCAGAAGTTATTGGCAGATGTAGAAGCAAATCCGGCTTTAAAGGCTAAAGTAGAAGAGCAGAGAGGCTTCTTTAGAAATTTACTTTTTGAGCGAGCGAATATTTTCTTAAAAGAGGCTCAAGAAATTGATTTACAACTTACTCCGTATCATAGTGGTTTCTTTATTACGGTTCCAACAGTTAACCCGAAAGCTGTTGTGGAAAAGTTGATCCAGGAACGGATCTATGTGGTTCCTTTGAAAAATGGTATTCGGATAGCTACTTGTGGTATTCCCAGTTATAAAATCCCCGGAGTTGCCACCAAGATTAAAAAAGCTCTATAGTTGGTTTGTGGCATGGGGACGTTTCGTTTGCCACGTTTTATATAGGGTAAGGGGACACACTGCACTTTTTATAGGTCATCCTAGTTGCGGAATGTCCCCAATATAGGTTTAAAATGTGGCAAACGAAACGTCCCCATGCCACACTATCACAAATAAGATTAAACTTGACTAAAAAATAAAGTTGACATATGATTGGGTTAGTGGATACTAACTAGTTTTTTTACATAAAGATAGCTAGGAGGGTGATGGTGGGACTGACAAAGGAACAACGCAAGGCTCAGATTCTGGAAACGGCAACAAAACTATTTGTAGCAAAAGGGTATCATCAGACAAAAACAAAGGCCATTGCTCAGGCTTGTGGTATTTCGGAACCGGTCATCTATAAACATTTTGGCAGTAAAGATGAATTGTTTCTTGAGTCTATTGTGAATATTGCGGGGGAGATCTTTCAAGAGATTAATTTTGACCGCGAGACAGATACAGAAGTAGTCTTATCTTCTTTTGTAATGAACCGGGTGCAAAAAGTAGAGGATAGCTTTTCTTTATTTAAACGTTTATTAATTGAGTTATTAGAAAACAAAAAAATTCGTGGTTATTATTATCATAAATTTCTACCTCGTTTGGCCAATCCGATTATTACCTATATTGACCATTTAAAAAAGGAAGACCAGATCAAAGATGAAGTACCTTCGGAAGTGATTGCGCTATCTTTGGCCGGAGTTTTAATTATGGTTTCTATGGCTAAATATCTGGAAGAAGAGTCTGCTTTTTCGGAAATAACACCCGAGGATTTAGCAGCGCAGATGATGGCGATTAATTTACATGGTTTATTAAAATCTAAGGGGGAGAACAATTGACACAGTTGAAGATTGGTTTTCCGCGCACGTTATTTTATTTTTTATATTATCCCTTCTGGTACACTTTTTTTCATGAATTAGATTGCGAGTTAATTACTTCGCAACCGACGACCCAGCATAGTCTTAATTTGGGCGTTGCCGAGACGGTTAATGATGCCTGTTTACCGATTAAGCTCTATCATGGTCATGTGGCAGAACTAAAAGATCAGGTTGATATTATGTTTATGCCCCGGATGGTTAAAGTGCGCAAGATGGAAACAGAAGTATTTTGTCCTAAATTTCTCGGCTTACCGGATATGGTGCGCAATTCAATTTCCGGCTTACCTAGGATTATTGATGAAAAGATTGATTTGAGCAAAGGGAGAAAACCTTTGTGGCATACTTGCAAGAAGATTGCCAAAAAAATTGACAAAAGCGGCGTTGGTGTCTGGTTGGCATATAAAAAGGCCCAAAGGTGTCAAGATAAATTTCATAAATATTTAGCTTTGGGGATGGGTGCACAGGAAGCAATTGATGTGGCCGTTAGTGGACGGAATTTTCAGGAGCCCAAAAAATATGAAACTGATATTAACTTAGCGATACTGGGCTATCCATATTTAATTTATGATTCTTTTGTTAATGTAGGAATGTTTGAAAGATTGAGCCAGATGGGGATCAAACCCTGGACGGTAGAGATGGTCCCGTCTGATCGTTTGGAAGCTCAGGCAAAATATCTGCCCAAGAGTCTTTTTTGGCATTTTAGCAATCGTACCATGCGCGCAACTTATTATTATCTTCATGAACAAAGAGTTGACGGGATTATTCACGTGACTGCTTTTGGCTGTGGTCCTGATGCGATGGTAGATAAATTAATGGAATTAGATGCTAAGAATACGGGAAAAATGCCTTTTTTGACGCTTTCTCTGGACGAACAGACCGGAGAAGCAGGTATTTATACGCGGATTGAAGCATTTGTTGATATGTTAAGATATCGGAGGGGACATCATGAAAATATCATTTCCCATCATGGGTAATTCTTATTTGGCTTTCAAACAACTGGTCAAGGATCTGGGGCATGAACCTATTGTGGCCCCCTTGCCGACGGCGAGAACAATGTCTTTGGGAACCATGTATTCACCTGAATTTGCTTGTATTCCTTTTAAGATTTTGTTAGGAACTTATTTAGAGGCGATTGAAATGGGTGCGGAAGTAATTGTTTCTTCCGGGGGACATGGTCCTTGTCGGGCAGGTTACTATGGAATCTTACAACAAAAAATAATTGAGGATTTAGGTTATGACACTAAGATTATAATTTTTGATTCTTTTGCCAAGACTTATAAAGAGTTTATTTCTAAATTAAGCTGGCTAATAAAAACCGGTAATAAAAGCTGGTGGCAGCTTTATCAAGCGTTTAAACCGACTTGGGCAAAACTAAAAGCTCTTGATGAAATTGAACTTTTATCTCATGATATTCGCCCTTTTGAAATCAACACGGGAGAAACCACCCGGGTTTACCGAAAATGTCTTGAGCTCATGGATGAACCCGTTACCAAGCCGCAAATCCTAGAGGCTAAAGAGGTTTGTTTGAAATTGTTAAAAGATATTCCTCAGGATCAGAGTAGAGTACCGTTAAAAATTGGGATTATTGGGGAAATATATGTATTAATAGAGCCTTTTGCTAATTTAGATATTCAGGCTACTCTCGGAGAAATGGGAGTATATACGGAACGGGCCATGAACTTATTCCATTGGTTGACAGAGAACACCAAAGTGTCTCATCAAGAAAAGAAAATAATTAAGGCAGCTCAGCCTTATTTGAGGGAGAAGATTGGTGGGCATGGGATTAACTCAATCGGGGAAACAATAATCTATGCGGAGCGTGGTTTTAATGGAGTAATCCAAATTGCTCCTTTCTCTTGTATTCCGGAAATTGTGGCGAAAGGGATTTTGCCTCAAGTTTCTCAAGACCATGGTATTCCTGTAATGACGATTTTTTTAGATGAGATGATGGGTAAAGCAGGGATGCAGACTAGGCTAGAGGCTTTTGTTGATTTATTACAGCAAAAGCGAGATTATAAATTAGCATAATTTATGATAGATTATTAACATGGTGATGAACACTATTATGATTTGAGATTAGGAGGAGCATTTGTGAAAAACGCGTATCTTGGTGTAGACGTGGGCTCGGTTAGTACAAATTTTGTTGTGATGGATGAAAAAGGAGAAATTCTGCATGATCTCTATATCAGAACGATAGGACAACCGGTTAATGCAGTTCAGAATGGCTTAAAAGAGTTAGGTAAGGCCTTAGGAAAAGAGGTAAAGATTAGGGGCGTAGGAACTACAGGAAGTGCCCGTAATTTGTCTTCGGTTTTACTCGGAGCCGATGTTGTCAAAAACGAGATTACAGCTCATGCGGTGGCTGTCTCACAACAAGTACCTAATGCTCAAACGATTATTGAAATTGGCGGACAAGATTCAAAAATTATTATTATGCGGGATGGCTTAGTTACAGATTTTGCCATGAATACTGTCTGCGCTGCGGGCACAGGTTCATTTCTGGACCAACAAGCAGCTCGTTTGAATATACCTATTGAGAATTTTGGTGAATTAGCTTTAAAGTCCAAAAACCCCGTGCGTATTGCCGGACGTTGTGCGGTCTTCGCGGAGTCCGATATGGTGCACAAACAGCAACTGGGTTATTCCCTAGAGGATATAGTTGCCGGACTTTGTGAAGCCCTGGTGCGTAATTATTTAAACAATGTGGGTAAAGGGAAGGAAATCCTTGCTCCGGTGGTTTTCCAAGGGGGAGTAGCGGCGAACGTAGGAATTAAAGCTGCTTTTGAGAAAACCCTCAAGACAGAGGTGATGATTCCGCAGCATTTTGATGTGATGGGAGCTTTAGGCTGTTGTATCCTAGCAAAGGACGCTACGAGAAATAGTCAGACTAAATTTAAAGGATGGGAAGCAGCAGAATTCAAGTTTCGCCCGACTAGTTTTGAATGTCATGGGTGCCCTAATATGTGTGAGGTTATCCAGGTTTTTGAGAATGACGTTGTTATTGCTCGGTGGGGTGATCGTTGCGGTAAATGGTCAAATGCCAGTCTTTCTACAGAAGTAAGCTAAAATTCTTCGATAAATTGAGGAGGCAGGAAAGAGTGCAAGAGGATAAGCAAATTGAATCACTAGTTTTGGAGATTAATCAGGAAAAGATGCAGGTGCCCGTAGGGACACCTTTATTAAGTATTATGGCGAAAATGGAAAAGAAGTTTCCTTTTCCGGTCTTAGGAGCAAAATACAATGGGCAATTAGTTGATTTATATACTGAAGTAACCGCACCAGGTAGGATTGAGTTAATTGATATTACTTCGGAAGAAGGAATGAGAATTTACCGGCAGAGTCTAGTATTTTTACTGGCCAGAGCCGTTAATGAATTATATCCCATAAGAGTATTAAAGGTTGAGCATTCCTTGGGGAAAAGTTATTATTGTGAATTTAAAGGGATGGATTATATCTCTCCTTTGGATTTAATCGCTTTGGAAGGGAAAATGAGGGAATTAGTGGAGGCGGAAGAGCCGATTATACCTCAATATTTGAGTCGGGAGATAGCCCTCAGCATGTTACGTGCCCAAGGTCATGAGGAGAAGGCGGCCCTTTTAGAGAATTTTAATTGGCCTAAAATTCGGATTTACACATCAGGCTCTTATTCTAATTATTCATATCGAGTATTAGCTCCTGATACAGGTAAACTAAGAGTGTTTAAGCTTGAGGCTTATGCCCAAGGCTTTTTATTACGCTTTCCCAATTCTACTAATCCTGAGCAAGTGGCTGCATATCCAAATTTGCCTAAACTGGCCCAAATTTTCCACGAGTCGGAAGAATGGCTCAGTATTTTAGGAACTAATAATTTGGCAGATTTATATGCCGGTTGGCATAGTGACCAGCAAAAACGGGATGAATTAATTCATATTTCGGAAGCTCTCCAGGAAAAGAAAATTGCCAGAATTGCTGACGAAATATACAGTCAGCACGAGAGGTTCAGAATCGTCTTAATTGCAGGACCATCTTCTTCGGGGAAGACGACTTTTGCGCAGCGGTTAGCGATCCAATTAAGAGTTTTGGGGTTAAAACCCATTTCCATATCTCTTGATGATTATTTTGTCGATCGTGACAATACGCCCATAGATGAACGAGGCGATTTTGATTTTGAGGCTTTAGAAGCGATAGATTTAGAGCTTTTCAATCAGCAATTACAGGAATTAATTGCGGGCCAAGAGGTAGAGATACCGTCCTTTAATTTTGAATCCGGTTTACGGGAATGG
>Ga0265294_10005557_pt1 | contig 15373 bp, 21 predicted proteins | sample MunlanPumphouse3_FD_192504 | JGI IMG/M metagenome (GOLD analysis project Ga0265294, IMG submission 192504) | Groundwater microbial communities from a municipal landfill in Southern Ontario, Canada - Pumphouse #3 | ecosystem: Environmental > Aquatic > Deep subsurface > Groundwater | place... | reverse complement strand
AACGGCGCAAGCGGGGCCACACTCCTGACCAGCAACTGCCGCCGGAGCAGCCACTTCACGGCCGGGACAACCGGGGGCGGGACCCATGCACGCACGGTCCGGCACCGGAACGCGTCGACACCGTCCGGCCCGATCGCCCCTTCCGGGCATGCCCGGATGCAGGCTCCGCATCCCGTGCAGAGCGATGCGCCACTTGTTCCGGCTCTCTTTCCGGCGCCCTGAGCCGGGGCTCCGGTCACGACACCGCTCATCAGCTGCCGCGGGCCGAAGCGGGGAGTGAGAAGAACGGTATTCTGTCCGATCTCCCCAAGCCCCCCGGCCGCTGCAATATGCTTTAAGCGGACGACCCCCTGCACCCTCCCGTCGACAATCCGCACGGGCAGGTAGAGCGGGACAGGGCGGGCCGCGATCTGCTCCGCATCAAGGCGGCCGGCGAGCCGGACGGCAGCGTTGTCCAGGCTCTCTGCAATCCGGAGCATCTGTTGGGTCTTCTCCTTTTGCGGCATCCGGTACACCGGGACCGGGACTTCCTTCCCGAAGACGATCACGGACCGGGCGGCCGGGAAGAACTCCAGCACCGATGCTCTGTCCGCATCGGGGAGATCTTCGATGCCGACCTGGGAGAAGACGTCGACTCCCTCATCTCTAAAGAATGCTGCAAGATCCATCCCGGCACTTCCTGGAGAAGTATGGATGTGAATCCCTCATCAGGGTATTGGTGAGGCGGAACAACATCGAAGAGGAACCGCTCGCCGACCCGCTGAGGCGCCAGGGCCATAACGAGAACGTCATTGGCAGGGTCCCCTTTGCATATCCTGACAGTTCGGGCGATGTTTGCCTTCATGTATTTAAGAATTAAGATTTTTTCTCTTTTTCTGAGGTGGTGAAGGCCCGGTCAAGACGGTTCAAAATCCCTGACATCCATGTTATGAGATTGCTCACCGGGAGAGATCGCCGGGGTGATGAACCGGAAGAATTCACTCGCGAACTGCTCGTAGTTGAATCCCTCCGCCTCAATCGCCAGTTTCCATCTGTTTTCCATGGAGAGGATGCCCATAAAGGATATCATAAGATACATCGAGGTCAGGAACGGATCGAGATCGGCCCGGATTGTCCCGTCATCGATTCCCTCCGCTATAGCATCCGCGAGAATCAAACGGCAGGTGCCGTACCCCTTTCCAATCTCCGCGGCATAGGGGTTCTCCCTCGAAAACCGTTCGGACCCGTAAAAGTGGATGAGCCGAAGATAATCCGGGTATTCCTGTGCAAACCGGTAATAGGCCTGGCCCATCAGGGTTACTTTGACGATTCCGGGAACCGGCTTTTCCATGCACTCCGTGTATTTCTCCTTCAAGACCCGGATGCCGCGGAGCACGATAGTGGCGAAAAGAGCCTCCTTGTTTTTAAAATAGAGATAGATGGTAGCCTTATTCAGTTCGACCTCTCGGGCGATATCCTCCATGGAGACGTCTTCGTAACTCCGGGAAAAGAAGAGGCGCTCGGCTGCATCGACGATCTCGGTCTTTCGCTGTTCTTTTTCTCGTTGTCTTCTCTCGGCGATTCCCATAGTTCCGCTTCACCCCTATCTGTTGGATTTCCCCGTTTGCCGGCAGGAATATCTCGTTACAGGAAATATTCGGGCTCTTTTCGATCTTTATACAGGGTACTCAACCGCACCGAGGCGTCCCTGACCGGGCCGGGCTTCATCGTTCTCGCGTGCGTGGGGCAGTGTTTGATGCAGGCGCAGCACGTGATGCATCTTTCCGCGTCGGTCGAATTACCATCTTGGTCGATAGCGCCTGTGGGGCATCCCTCTGCACAGGTCCCGCACCGGATACACGCATCGCTGACCGCGATAAAATCAACAATCCACAGCTTCGCGTCCCCCCGGTAAGGACGGCAGCCGGGTATCGCTACGTCACAAATCCGGTCGACCGATGGAACGGCGTTGAGTTTTTCCCGTATCTTTCGCCCGAATGCCTCTGCCTGGTGCAGGTCGCCTGCATCCGGACGATCTCTGGCCGTTGGCGTTTCGGCGCTGGAAAACGAATGCTCCCCGATGAATGCTGCACCGGCGATCGGTTTACAGCCACGCTGAGTCAGAATATCGTTCAGTTCGAGGAGTGCATCGTCATACACCCGGTTGCCATAGACGACAACACTTACTGCAGGCGTATCATGCGCTCTGATCGCCTGCAGCCATTCTATTAAGAGGGCCGGCACCCTCCCCATGTACACGGGGACTGCAACGATAAGCAGTTCGTTTTCCGATGTCTCCAGCGGTTCTCTTCTCGCGTGCGGGGTGGTGATGTCTATAAGTTCCACCGTGCCGTGGTTTATTCCTCGTGCAATACCCTGGATAACCGTTTTTGATGTTCCCGTAGGCGAGAAACATACCAGTTTCAGCGATTCTATCTTCATATGGTCTCCTCCGTTTGATCTGCGCGTGCGATCGTCTTCAGCAGCCAGGCCATGTTCCTTCCGGCTTCTTTTGCCCTTGCTATACCCTCTTCGTCCTTCAAGACGTCTCCGATATCCCGGCCGATACCGATTACCGGGGCTCCCGGAACCGTCATCCCGCTGTAGAGCATGAAATGAAGCAGGGTATCAATGGTATGGTTTGCACCGGATCTCCGCACCGCTGCCGCGGCAATCGCCACCTTGCGCCGGAAGGGCCCGTCGTTCGCCCTGGCTACCACGCCTGCCCGGTCGATCAGGGCTTTCATCTCGGACGTGACGTCAAGGAAATAGACCGGGGAGGCGAGGATGATCCCGTCGGCATCGATCATCTTCTCAATGCATTCATTGACGATGTCGCCGTCAAAAGCACACCGCAGGTCCCGGTTCTCGAAACATCTCCGGCAATCCGCGCATCCCCGGATCATCTGCCCGCCAACCTGGACGAGCTCCGTCTCTATGCCTTCGCTCTCAAGTTCGTCAAAGATCTGCCGGATCAGGATGGACGTGTTGCCGTCTTTCCGGGGACTACCGTTGAATGCAACGACTCTGGGTTTTTTCATCGCTTTCACCGCTTTCAATTCATTGCAGTTCAGGATCCCGGGACGCTGACGCTACCCAGTCGTCGATGAGCGCACGGGTTATGCTGAGTCTTGGCGGAAGAGCCGGGAGATGGTCCCGGTCGAACCATGCGGCGCTCTCGATCTCAACGCCGTCCGGGGCAACTTCTCCGCCGTCGTAATCGGCGACGAACCCGATCATGAGTGAATCGGGGAACGGCCACGGTTCGCTTGCACGATACCGGAGATTTTTAATCGTAATCCCCACCTCTTCATGGACTTCGCGGTGTACCGCATGTTCGATCGTCTCGCCCGGCTCGACAAAACCGGCAACGAGGCTGTACCTGCCGGGCGGCGCCCTGACTCCCCGGACCATGAGGATGGCGTCGTTCTTTCTTACCAGTACGATGATCGCCGGGGAGAGCCGGGGGTAGACGATCCGGTGGCAGGACGGACAGACTCTGGCCCGTTCGGTTCTTGCAGGCTCTGTTGCCGTACCGCACCTCCCGCAGAACCGGGTGGTCCGGTCGTAATCGATGATCTGGACGGCAAGCCCGGCAACGGCAAGTTCCTCGTCCGGGATGAGATCGGCAAGTTCGCGTACGCCGGAATATGCCAGTCCTTCGGGCAGGGGCAGGTCGCCGGAGACCTCGACGGCATAACAGGCAACGGGTCCCCGGTGGCCGAGGTACCGGGCATTCTTCTGCAACCCTTCCGGAAGGTCCGGGGATACCTTCTCATAGATGGTCGGCGTGGTGCCTTTCCTGACGCAGACTCCCCCGTCGCGGACAACCACCAGGCATGCATCTTTTGGGAGCCGGTCCGGTTCCGGATATTGCTTATGCAGGCAGTCAGCTGCAAACCTTGCTTTATGCTCCATGACAACCCCCAATTCCCGGCACAGGCCCGGGTCTTTCCCTTCTACACGTTTCCACGGGATTCCCATTTTTTTGAGCGCCCATGTGACTCATCCCTCCCCCATCGGAGGTATCATCTCCAGGCTTCTGCCCGGAGGTAGTCTCACCAGATGATTATATCTCTTGGTTATATTATAACTGTCGGTTACTTTGTAACTTTAAGTTGTGCACTTAAAACACAGGCGAAAAAATCAGATGCCTGACAGAGGTTCATTCTTTGTTTTTGAAAGGAAATATGCCCAGCAACCCGCAAGAAACCGTACCCGGCGGCGACTGCACGTCACCCTCTCCCCCGGGAACGAAAAAGCCGCCGGAGTCGTCGTGAGCGGGACCACGATTGTCATGCCCCATAGGAGACAGCGAGCACCACGGCAGGGCGCGAGCCCGCTCTGCTCGTGCCCCCGTGCATCGGTGAGATCGACGAACCAGATATCGCCCCTGCTCCGGCGCATCCTAATGCCTCATCGACCGAATCCCGGCCCGCTGCCACTCCTGCAACTCGGTTTCGAGCGCCGCCGTCTCGTCGTCGGTGGGGACGAAGAGGTACTGCTTCGCCCGGTTGACGCCCTTAACGATCTGCTCGCTCGTGTAGAAGGATTTCATTCTCCGGACTGTCCGGTACGCCTGCTGCGGCGGCTGGTGCATCTCGTAGGCCAGATACCCGTAGGTCGCTCCGATCTCAAGCAAAGACGGGCTTTTGTCGAAGAGACCGTTGAGCCCGGCAACAGAATCCGCTTCGGCACGAGATAGAACCAGATCCGTCTCGCACCGGGCAAATTCGTCGGCGTACTGGTAGTACTCCCGTGCGAGAGTTGGCGAGTAGGGTCCCCGGACGTAGAGGCGAAACGGATACGCGAATTCGACGCCCTTCAGCTTCAGCAGGTAGATGAACTTCTGGGCGATGAGCCGATGCTCGAACTGGCCTGTATCCATCCGGAATCCCGCTTCCCGGAAGCAGGCAATAATTTTGCTTCTATCGTCCACAGATAACACCCTCGCAGCCCAGGAGTTTGCAGAGCCAGCCCCGGACACGTTGCCACTCAAGAAGTCCTTCCGGGGTTATGGCGTAGAGTTCGAGTTCCTTCCCTTCGAGCGCCACCTTCTCGGAGCGGAGGTAGCCCATCCCGACAAGTTTCTTGAGGTTTGCATAGAGCACACCGTCGCTCAGGTTCAGCCCGGCCTTGAGCTGCCGGGCGGTGGCCCCGTCCTCCCCGAGCTCGGAGAGCGCCCAGAGTATCTCCAGGCGCACCCGGGAGATGAGGGTGCTGTCCACGTCCTCGGATTCTTCCACGATTGCTATAAGATCGTCAGGCATAAGCGACTTTCAACTTTGAGTAGATGTTGGAGCGGGAGGAGATAATACTTCGGGTACGGATCAGGTATCCATACTGTGGTTTTTCATCCCGGGCAACCTAGCCATATCGCGTCCTTCTTCACCCACGCACACACCCCATGGTGCTGGATGAAGCAAAATCAGGTTGAGTCCACTAGCGAACTGGTCGACAACAAGCAAGTTCTGTATGGGAATGAATAACCCCTGGGTCACCTGTAGGCTTTCGATGCGCCGTAAGCGTGATCTTTTACGTTCGACTATACCCCGGCACAAATGTTTGTTTTCATCGGGGTATAACCGAACTAAGCCGGCGATCCCGGGGGTCTTCTCTCATCAGGGTAGTAGTGAGGTCCCGGGAAACCTGGTAGCCGGCACCAAAAGTACCGCCTGACCTTTCTCGGCCAGGCGACGGTGGCGAGAGCCGGATCTTACCTGCGGGAGTACTCTTTATGGGCCTTCTCGATCGTCAGGATCTTGACGATATTCTCCTCCTGCTTGATGACATAAAATACCGTGAAGGACCTGCCGATATGCAGGCGATAGACTGCAGGAGGGTTAGGATACTCGAGTTTTTCCTTGTTTCCTCCCGGAAACGGGTCTTCCTTGAGTTCCAGGATCTTTTCGACGATGATGCGCCGGGTTTTTGGGGGGAGCCTTTTTACGAACTCCCGTGCCCTTCGCTCGATGACAATGGTAAACACGCTCTCCTGCTCCCCGGCGTGTCAGTCGTCCTGCAGGATCTCGTCCGGGTCGAAGGCTACGAACTCGCCGGTCTCATCAATCTCGGCGATCATCTGCCAATCACGGTAATCCTGCTCGCGCCGGATCATCCCGGCAAGCAGTTCATCGTAGCTCTGCCCGGCTTCCTTGAGGTTGTGCAGGTCCCTCCAGGTAGGTTCTTTCACGGGAATTCGCTTGATCTGATTGCCGGTTCCACTCGTGCTGGAAGACATGTACCTGAGTTTGGGCCCGCGTGGTACTTATACCTGTGCACATTTGCCACAATGTGCCATATGATCACCCCGGTGCCGTCCATGGAGATGCCGCGATCTCTTCACGGCCCCACCCGGACAAAGGCCGCGATCCGAAGCCTGCGGAATAAAAAACCGAAACGGTCAGAGTCCCGGCACCAGCTCCTCCGATCCCGTGATCGCCCGTACAATCCCGGCAACGACCGCCCGCTCCTCCGGCTGCAGTCTCGTGTAGTACAGCCTCGTATCGTTCGCCTCGATGATCGCGACGGCGTCCGCGACCGGCTTTAAGAACCCCTCAAACCCGGCGCCCCCGGACGCGACGATCTCGCGAACGGCGCTCCTGACCGTGGAGACCTCCCCCTTCCCGAGTAGCCGCTTCAGGAATCCTGCCGTAATCCTTCTTGCCGCGTCCGGGTCCACGTGGCCCGCGTGCGCATATGCCGTCCGGATCAGGGAGAGGCCGTTCGCCTCATTTTCGTCCAGCAACTCCTTACGTGCGAGATCAAGCGCGATCTGCATCAATTGCGCCGCCTCGTCCGGGTCACCCGGTTGCGCCTTCCCGATCGTCGCCAGCGCATCGGCTCGTTTCCCGGCGGCATACGAGGCCGACGGCTCCTGCAGGGGTTCGCCCTCCATAACCGCCAGCCGCTCGTGCCAGGCTTCCAAAAACTCGATAAGAGCAACCACGCGGTCCCTGCCGGCCGGTCTGCGCATCGCTCGCCACAGCCAGAAGAGGCGATCCCGGACCTCATACGACGTCCTCTTCCTCATCGGCCGGGAGACGACGTAGCCGTCCGCCTCCAGCCTCCGGAGCTGCGCATTCACCGTTGCCAGGTTCAGCCGGGCACGCTCCGCGAGATCCTTCGGCGTAAGGGGGGTATCCGCGCTGAGGACGGTATCGAAGATGATCCTCCGCTGCCCGGGAAGCCTCCGGAAGACCTCCCGGTAGTAGGGTGTCTGTTCGTCCATCATCCTGAAGAAGACAGCCCGCATATCATCGGTCCCGGCTCTGGAGGCGGTCTCGTATATCTGGACGGCCAGCCGCGGACTGCCGCCGACGAGGTGCAAAAGTCCCTCGATGCCGGGCTCGTAATCCCGAAAATTCTCGATGAAGGCGGTGTTGCCGTCCAGCCGTGCGACCCTCTTCATGAGTTCCTTCGCTTCGGCGGGTTCGAGTCCCCGGAGGTGGAAGACCCGGAAGAAGTTGTAGAAAGGCTCGTCGTGCTCCGATATCCCGGGGAAGAGCGACGGTGCCGACGCAACCACTGAAAAGAGATCCGTCCGCTGGAATATCGACCGCAGCGCCCGGATCTCGCTCTTATCCATCTGGTTGAAGAGCTCGTGCACGTTATCGGCGAATACCGCGATCTGTCTTCCCGTGGCTGCTTCAGCGAGCGTATCGACCGCGGCATCGCGGATCAGGTGGTCGTCGTCGAGCGCGACGATCTCCGAAGTATCGACCCCCATCTCTTCGAGCACCCGGAGAAAGAAGTCGGACGCCCTGAATATCGAATACTCCTCACCCGCGAGTTTCACAGGGGTTATCCGCCCGGAGAGGTCGTCGCGAACCCTGTGGTAGAGCAGGTTCAGCAGGTGCGATTTCCCGGCGCCGTGGGAGCCGGTGAGGAGGAAGAACCGCGGCGTTCCGCTCCCGGACGGCCGATCCAGTTCTTCCAGCATCTCCTCGAGGAGCTTCTCCCGGCCGACGAGGAGGTATTGGAGCGTTTCTTTATCCAGCGCCCCGGGGAAGTAGCGGTAGACGGCTCCGCTACCCGATGTTGGCATGGTATATCCTCCACCAGTCCCGGAGCATCTTCGAGTAGAACCGCAACTCGCCGGGAGTATCCATGGTGACGTAAAAATCGTGGTTCAACTGCGCCAGCAGCGCCAAAAACGCATCTTCGCTCTCTGATGCGGTGCTCCTCCTGAAGATATCGTATGCGATGGCCACAGGCAGGGATTCTGCGGCACTCACCCTGCTTAGGATGGCGCGGGCGGCTTTTGCTTCCTGATCGGCGTAGGTGATCTGGAGACGGCGCGAGTAGTGCTCGAAGTAGTGGCGCCCCTCGCTGCCGAGGATTCGTTTGTTGTAGACCCTCTCGACCAGCGCCGGGGAGGGCGCCCCTCCGGAGATGTCGACCTCTTCCTTCAGGCTGGAGAGGACGATCATGAGGAAGTAGGGGATGCAGGGGTCGCCCACGCAGTCGAGGACGGCTCGCCCGATCTCCGGGGAATACTCCCAGCCTTCTCCCCTAAAAACCCGTTCTACGACGGAGAGCGCGACATCTTTTTCGAACCCGCCGATGGTAATCCTCCGGAAGTCATTGATGACCGGGGTTCCGCCGACGCCGTAGACGACGTGGTCGATGCTGACCGAGCCTCCGACGATGAACCTCACTCTGGGCGAGTCCTGCCGCAGCCGCCGGAACCAGTGCAGGAACTTCCGTGCGTCGTCGGCCTCCATGTTCTGTATCGCAACCGGGAACTCATCCAGGATGATGCAGACCGGCCCGTCGACCTCTGCAAAGATGGCATCCAGGTTCTTCGCCTTCTCGTGCCAGTCGTCCGAGAACTCCGCTCTCAGGCAGCTGCGGAGTTTTGCCCTGAAGACCGGGGTCTCGATCTCGTCGATGCTCTCCTGCAGCCGGGCGAACGCCGTCCCGAGAGCGGAGAAGAACCGGGTCTTATGGTTTGTTCCCCCGCACTCGATCAGCGCCGTAACGAGATCGGTGATGAACTCTCCCGGCGAGTTCACGCTCTCGACCTCGAGGAAGACGCACGGCTTATGTCTGCTCTCCAGGTCTCTCTCGATCTTTCGCATGATCGAGGTCTTGCCGAACCGCCGGGGGGCGACGAGCATGACGTGGTCTTTCTCGATCGTATCCAGGATGAACGCGGTCTCGCGTTCGTGGTCGATGAAGTCGTCTCCCGGTGCGGGACTTCCTACAGGCAACATGCACAACACCCAACTGTTGTGATATATAACGAATCTGTTATATAACGGATTCGTTATCCTCCTGGCAGGCCTGCTTCTCCCGAGGGCAGGGGCCCGGCAGGGTCACAGTCCCATCAAGAAAGGGCGGACAGACCGTTTGAGCGGGTGAATGGCCTGATGTCAGTACTAAAAGTGAAGATGCGTCAGAACCATCCGTACCGTTTGTGCGCCTGCTCGATTGACATCACGGCAAGAACATGGACTTCCTTCTCCGGTTCATGAATGCGATAGAAAGCCGTGAATGTCCGGCTGATGTGAAGTCTATAGGTATCTTCGCGCCCGTGCACATGCAGGCGCTCCTTGTCGCTGCCGGGGAACGGGTCTTCCTGTAGGGTTTTCAGCTTCTCCATGACTATCCGCCGGCTCTTCTCGCTGAGGCTCCGGATACTCTCATGGGCTTTGCGGTTAATCAGTATCCGGAACGTCAACGTCCAGCTCCACGAAATCTCCTTCAGCCTCGATGTTGTCCATATCCTCGATGAACCGGCGCTTCTTCTCCTGGTCCACCATGTACGAGAGGAGGTCATCGAAGGTCTGGCCAGGGTGCTTCAGCTCGGAGACCTCCGCCCATACCCCCTCCGAGACGGGAATCCTTTTCGTTGCAGCCATGATAGTATTGTAAGTCTGTATCCTATTTACAATGTTGCACGCAAGTGACCCGGTGAAAAGTGAGGGAGTTCGGGAGGTGACTGCCTTCAATGAAATACCTTATTTTTGCATTGTTTGAATTTGAATAAGGTTCCCGCAGGTGTCGTCGAAGACTGCTATGGTCACCTGATCAACAACTTCTGTTGGCTCCACCGTGAACTTCACACCCCGTTCTTTTAGTTTTGCATATTCCGCATGGGTGTCTTCAACACCAAAGGACGCGGCAGGGATACCCTGTTCAAATATGCCTTTCTGGTATGCCTGTGCTGCCGGATTGCTGTTTAACTCAAGCAAAAGTTCGGTCCCGTCTTGATCGTCAGGAGAAACGACGGTAAGTCACCTGTAGTCTTCAGCAGAAACATCGCTCTTTTTCACAAAACCCAGCACTTCGGTGTAGAATTTCAGAGCCCTGTCCTGATCGTCTACAAATACACTGGTGAGTATGATTTTCATAGCCGTCCATATTCGGAGAACTATATGTCTGTTTCGGCAACGCATTAGCCCGAATTATGACGTTGTTCTCATGATCAAACTGTTCGAGCACCAGCAGGTGTGAAGTGCGAGAGAGAAGCAAGCATGAGAAGACCACTGGTCTTCAAGGAACGACTTCCCCGGAGGGGAAGGAGTTCGAGCACCGAAGGTGCGAGGTCCGAGCGCAGCGAGCATGAGAAGCCGTCAGGCTTCGAGGGTGTTATGTCCGGCTGGTGAGGGAGTGGAACCTGATAGAGGAGGGGGGCGGTGAGGCCTGTTGGAACAACACGTATCGTCTCGTGGGAGGGCGTGCGAGGGTACTCCCTCCCGACAGAGGGGTTTTGGGATAACCTCGAAGGTTTGAGATCAATTTGAACACCCTTTTCTGTGTATCCCACCTTAAAATGAGATAGAGGTTCAGGGCGCGATGGAAAGAGACGTAGTCGCTGGCCTTCACACCATTTTGTGCCGGGGCAAACAGGGCATGGTACAACAGCTCCTGACCGGCAGGGTGCGGCGGGTCGGGGCAGAAGCAGCGGAGTGTGCAACGTGAAGCCGATCCGCCTCTTCATCAGCAGCGTGCAAACGGAGTTTGCCGGGGAACGGGCGGCGCTCCGTGATTATCTACGGGGCGATGCACTGATGCGGCGGTTTTTCGAGGTCTTCCTCTTTGAGGATGTGCCGACCGCCGCCCCGATGACCTGTACCTGGAAGAGGTCGAACGGTGCGATCTGTATGTCGGGCTCTTTGGTACGACCTACGGTTCCAGGGACGATGAGGGCATCTCCCCAACGGAACGGGAGTTCGATCATGCCACTGCTCTTGGCAAGTACCGGTTGATCTATGTCAGGGGAACATACGATGCAGCCCGGGATCCCCGGATGCAGGCACTCATCGATAGGGTGCAGGGAGGCCTTATCCGGAAGCGGTTCAGCACTCCCTCAGAACTGGTCACCGGACTGTATGCGGCGCTGGTCGAGTACCTGGTGGAGAAGCAGCTCATCCGCTCCGGCCCCTTCGACGCGGCCCCGTGCACGAAGGCGACGCTAAAAGACCTGGATCCGGAGCGTATGGCGTGGTTCATCCGCACGGCCAGGAAGACCCGCCGGTTCCCTCTCGCCGGGGATGCTTCTCCCCATGAACTGCTGGAGCACCTGAACCTGCTCGATGACAGGCAACTGACGAACGCAGCGGCCCTCCTCTTCGGGAAACAGCCGCAACGGTTCCTGATCTCCTCCGAAATCAAGTGTGCCCACTTCCACGGCACCGAAGTGGCAAAGCCCATCCCGTCATATCAGGTCTACAAGGGCACGGTATTTGAGTTGGTCGATCAGGCGATTGATTTTGTCTTAAGCAAGATCGCCCTCTCGGTGGGCACCCGCGAGGCCGGCCCGCAGGCCCCGGTACGCTATGAGATCCCGAAGGAGGTGGTGGCGGAGGCGATCGTCAACGCCGTCGCCCACCGCGACTACACGAGCAACGGCAGCGTCCAGGTGATGCTCTTTTCGGATCGCCTGGAAATCTGGAACCCGGGCACGCTCCCGCCGTCCCTGACTCTCGAAAAACTCCGGCAGGCCCACGGCTCGGTGCCGGGCAACCCGCTCCTGGCGGAACCGATGTACCTGACGGGCTACATCGAGCGGATGGGCACGGGAACGCGGGACATGATCCGACGCTGCATAGAGGCCGGTCTGCCGGAGCCGGAGTTTGCCGTCAGCGACGGGTTCCAGACAATCATCCGCCGGACTCTGGCTCCCGGCCAGGGGGCTCAGCCAGAGTCACAGCCAGAGTCACAGCCAGAGTCACTGGAGATGAGAGTCCTTTTGCTTCTGGCAGTTGCCCCCATGTCCAAAGCGGAGTTGTCAAGGGGACTCGGGCAGAAAGAGATCTCTGGTCAGCTGAACAAGGTTGTCCGTCAATTACTAACTGACCTGATGATCGAATACACCATCCCTGAGAAACCCGGTAGTCGGCATCAGAAGTACCGCCTGACTGAGAAGGGCCGGGCTGCGCTGGCGAAACCCGGTTCCGGAGAAGACATGCCATGAGCACCGTCGGCAAGCGCAAGATGGGAAACCTGCAGCACCGCCTCCTCCTCCGGAAGGAGCCGGAAGGCGGGTATACCGTCACCGTACCGACGCTGCCCGGCTGTGTTACGTTCGGGGAGACTGTCAAGGAGGCGATAGCGATGGCACGGGAGGCCGTTGAGGTTTACCTTGAAGACCTCCGGGAGAAGGGCGAGGAGATTCCCACCGGGGAAGGGCTCTTGGAATACACCCTTACCGTCGAAGCCCATGCCTAAACTTCCAGTGCTCACGCCCCAGAAAGTCGTGAAAATGCTGGAGAAGAAGGGGTCTGGTGATCGGGAGTGACTCACCCTCTACCGACCGCTACGTAAATTGCTGAAGATCGTGACGGCGGAATCGGGAGCCCATCCTCCCTGAGTCCCTCGATGTGGAGTTCGATCGCCTCGTGCATCCGCTCTTCCACTTCCTCGCGGGTTGCTCCGGTGGCCACGCACCCCGGAAGGTCCGGGGAGTATGCCGAGTAGTTGCCGTCGGTCTGCTCGACGATGACAAGAAATCGATACATTATTCATCCCTCATTTTAAGTCCTGCCTGTTTGAGAACGCTGTTCAGCGTTCCCGGAGCAAGCTCGTCCGCCGGGTGCATCCATGCAAAATTACCACAGGGAGCGGACAGGAAACGATCCGCGATAATCCTGCAGATCCCCTGGCTTTCCGGAAGGTATTGTCTGCTTTGCGTGAGAACGGATGACTGTTCCTTAGAGGGGCGATCGGAGATCCAGTCCCGGATCATTTCGAGGGTCAGTTCGATATGGAATTGCAGGCCGAGTGCACTCCCGATACACAATGCCTGGTTGGCCACTCTCTCTCCACGATACACCCGGGTTGCAGCGTGCGGAATGTCGAAGGTTTCCCCGTGCATTTGAAACACCCTGAACTGTTCGGGCAACCCGGGAAAAATCTCACGTTTCGCTGCAGTCACAGGCGACCATCCCAGTTCTGCCTCACAGGGATAGACCGACGCTCCGAATGAAGCGGCGATCAGTTGTGCACCGAGACAGATCCCGAGAACAGGCCGCCCCTTCGCCACCCACTCCCGGATAATCTGCTTCTCTGTGTTCAGCCAGGGAAGGTCTTCCTCGTCGTTGACACTCATCGGACCGCCCATGAGAAGAAGATGGGTCGTAGTTACGGGTGGAATTTCGTTCGTCTCATAGATCGGTACGTGCCGGAGTTCCATCCCCCGTTCCCGGATATATTCCTCGAAAAGGCCGCCGTGTTCGTTCTTTGCATGCTGGAGGATACTTACTTCCCGTCGTTGCATGGCAATCAAGATCCGGTGGAGTGGTTGTTCCGATAATGATAGCGGTTGCCTCTCTTGATGATTGGACCGTTGCAGATTAATGGCAGCATCAGAGAAGGATCGGGTAATGTATTATCATTATCATGCATAGGTCATACGTAGGCCTTACATATGCGTGATCCGTGGGGTGTGATATGATGAGAAACCTGAACCACCGTATTCTCCTCCGGAAGGAGCCGGAAGGCGGGTATACCGTCACTGTGCCGACGCTGCCCGGCTGTGTTACGTTCGGGGAGACCGTCGACGAGGCGATAGCGATGGCACGGGAGGCTGTTGAGATTTATATTGAAGGTCTCCAGGAAAAGGGCGAGGAGATTCCCACCGAGGAAGGACTGCTTGAGTGTACTCTTACCGTGGATGTCCGGGGATGAGCTAATGAAACAAAAGATTATCCGCTGCCCGATATGCCGGAGCACCGACATCTACTGGGACGCCCGTGGCCTCTATGCGACACTGTATCATTGCCGGCAGTGTGGATATCAGGGAACGTTCATCCTGGAATGTGAGGAGGAAGGTAATTAGAGGCTTTGCAAAGGCATCGTAACCACAGGTGGTGAACCGACGCACTTCCTGGAGGTCGCCCGGAACCCCTCTGACCGTGGTCTCATCCCCCGCCGAGCACCTTCACCAGCACCGCCACCACCCCGCCGGCCCCGGCGCTCACCGTCGAGATCCTTCCACACTCGCACCTTGCGGTGCTCGAACTCCGGGCCTGCAGCCCATCGTTACTCGAAGACCTCCGGTCTTCTCACGCTCCGGTTCTGCGAACCGTCGCACATCCCGGTTCGTCTCGTAAGACCGAGCTCCCGGACGGTCTTCTCTCCGGCCATCTAGGTAACCTTTCTGGAGGATGATAGGTCCTCAGGATCAATATCTGGCCGTAAGGAGTGTATCTGAAAACTCTCGACACAAAAGAACGCTTCTCGTGCTTCTATTGTCCCGGCCTCCGGGAGGAGCGGTCGCCTGTCAGTTCCGATTACTTTCATTTCACACCCCTCAGTTTAATGAGTGAGTAGTCTAAACCGTTCAGATGATGAGACCGTCTCACTCTGTAGATGGAAAATTGAAACCGGGCATCATTGCCTGGAAGGAGGTCCAATGAGTCTCCCTGTCATCCAGCTGCTCTCAATGCATGAAGGCAAAACGCTGGAGTTCAAGCGAGACCTCTCATCTCCCAGGAACATCCTCAAAACACTGGTTGCATTTGCCAACACAGCCGGGGGACGTCTATTTATCGGAGTAGAGGACGGTTCAAAGGAGGTCCTGGGGGTTGCAAACCCACTGGATGAGGAAGAACGGCTGTGCAGTCTTATTGCCGACAACATCGAGCCACGGCTTGTGCCCAATGTGGAACTGATCGCTGTTGAGGACAAAACTCTGCTGGGGGTGGAGGTGTACCCCAGTGGTTCCCGACCTCATTGGATTAAGAAAGAAGGTCCTTTTGATGGTGTGTATGTCCGCCTTGGTTCAACGAACAGAAAAGCCGATAAAGAACTTATTGCAGAACTGGAGCGGAGTGCTGCAGGAACGGCCTTTGATGAGCTGCCCCTGCCTGAGCTGACCGCAGATGCACTGGATCTGGTATCCGCCCGGGCGCTCTTTGCAGGGCAGCGAGAGTTGAACGAAGGA
>Ga0265294_10005556_pt1 | contig 15374 bp, 14 predicted proteins | sample MunlanPumphouse3_FD_192504 | JGI IMG/M metagenome (GOLD analysis project Ga0265294, IMG submission 192504) | Groundwater microbial communities from a municipal landfill in Southern Ontario, Canada - Pumphouse #3 | ecosystem: Environmental > Aquatic > Deep subsurface > Groundwater | place... | reverse complement strand
AATGAAATCCAAGTTGCCTAAAGTATTACATTGTGTCGTGGGCTGCCCCATGGTTTCCCATGTTCTTGATGCTCTAAAGGAGGCTGAGGTAGATGAGATAATTATCGTTTTAGGGTATCAGGGAAAAACAGTAGAAAAGACCCTAGGACAAAATTATCGCTATGTCTATCAGGAGGAGCAGCTAGGAACCGGGCATGCTCTTTTACAGGCCTTGCCTATATTACAGGAATATTCCGGGGGCAATTGTTTGGTTCTTTGTGGAGATACTCCTTTATTAAGCGGAGATACTATCAATAAGTTAAAAGGAAAGCACGTCCAAACGGGGGCAAAGGCGACAGTACTTACAGCAACTTTAACAAATCCCCAGGGTTATGGCAGGATTATTAAAGATGCAGAGGGAATAAAAGGAATTGTTGAGGAAAAGGATGCTAACTTAAAGGAAAAAATGATTCAAGAGATCAACACAGGAGCATATATCTTTAACCTCGATAGTATGAAAGAGGGATTAGCGAGACTTACTACCGCTAATGCCCAGGGCGAGTATTATCTTACTGATATCATCAAATTTTTAGTTGACCAAAAGGAGCGGGTGGAGACGTTTCTGCTAGAAAACTCCTTAGAGGCAATGGGCGTGAATAACCGGGTCCAATTGGCGGAGGCAGAAGCTTATTTACGTAATCAGATACTAGAGAAGCAGATGTTACAGGGGGTTACGGTCATTGATCCGGCTCATACTTATGTAGGTAAGTCGGTGCAAATAGGACAGGATACGATCCTCTATCCAGGAGTAATTCTGGAAGGGGCAACAGTAATTGGTGAGAATTGCCAGATTGGACCGGATAGCAGGCTTGTAGATACTAAGATTGGTGCTAACTGCACCATCAATAATTCTACCTTATTGGAAGCTGAGGTGGGTCAAGGTTGTAATATTGGGCCATATAGTTATCTAAGACCGGGGACGGTCTTAGCGGATCAGGTTAAAGTAGGGGACTTTGCCGAAGTAAAGAAATCTTTGATCGGTAAAGGCTCCAAAATTCCCCATTTGAGTTACGTGGGTGATAGTATTATTGGAGAAGGGGTTAATATCGGGGCCGGGACCATCACTTGTAATTATGACGGTAAAAAGAAGCATCAAACAATTATCGGGGACAGAGCCTTTGTCGGGAGTAATACTAATCTTGTTGCTCCCATTCAAGTAGGAGCAGATGCCTATATCGGGGCCGGTTCTACGGTTACGGAGGATATACCGACGGGCGCCTTAGCTATTGCCCGGGGTAGACAAAGGAATCTAGAAAATTGGAAAAAGCACAAGGAAGGTAAGGAAGAATAGGACTAAGAGCAAAAACAGGGAGGAATAATCATGACTAATCATAGGCCTTTAAAAATTTTTTCAGGTACTGCCCACAGGAAGTTAGCAGAAGAAATTGTGGAGTATTTAGGGGTAGAGGTTAGTGCGGCTTCGGTAAAAACCTTTAGTGATGGGGAGATTAATGTCGTAATCGATGAAAGCGTCAGAGGCTCGGATGTATTTGTGATTCAACCTACTTGTACTCCGGTTAATGATAATTTGATGGAATTACTGATCATGATTGATGCCTTAAAAAGAGCTTCCGCTCAGCGGATTACGGCGGTGCTTCCTTATTACGGGTATGCGCGGCAGGACCGTAAAGCTAAAGGTAGAGACCCGATTACGGCCAAGTTAGTAGCTGATATTCTGACAGAGGCAGGGGCCACGCGTGTTTTAGCGATTAATCTTCATGCCGGTCAGATCCAAGGATTTTTTGATATTCCGGTAGATAATTTAAAGGCAGAACCGATTCTCGGAGAATATTTTTTGAATAAGCAGATTGAGGATCTGGTGGTAGTATCACCTGACATTGGCGGGGTAACCAGAGCAAGGTCTCTCGCCGAAAGATTACAGGCACCTTTAGCGATCGTTGATAAGCGTAGACCGAAGCCCAATGTAGCCAAGGTTATGAATATCATCGGTGACGTTAAAGGGAAGAGCGTAGTCATGATTGATGATATTATTGATACGGCCGGAACCATTACTTTAGGCGCTCAGGCCTTGATAGATAGCGGGGCTAAGGAAGTATATGCTTGTAGCAGCCATGCGGTTTTATCCGGCCCGGCCATGGAAAGGCTAGAAAATTCAGTACTGAAGGAAGTAGTTGTGACGAATACGATTCCTCTTGGACCGGACAAGCAATTAGAAAAAATAAAGGTGTTATCAGTGGCTCCCTTGCTGGGTGAAGCGATTATTCGGATCCATGAGAACCTATCGGTGAGTAAACTATTTCGTTAAGCCATCATGAAGAAGTCTGAGCCCCGGTATATGCCGGGGTTTTGTCTTTGAGTTGTGTGAGGGAGGAGGACCTTTATCAATGAAGATGCTTGTAGGATTGGGCAATCCCGGTCCGCGGTATGAACGAACGAGACATAATATAGGTTTTATGGTCTTAGACAAATTTGCGTCAAGCAATCAAATTTTGATAAATAAAAAACAAGGGAGTGCTTTATTAGGGAGCGGTTTTATCGAGGGGCAGAAAGTTCTTTTCGTCAAGCCGCAGACGTATATGAATAAAAGCGGCGAAGCTGTCCTGGAGATTTTAAACTATTTTCGAGATGGCTTTGAGGATTTAATTGTACTTCATGATGATTTAGATCTGAATTTTGGTCGACTAAAATTTAAAAATGGTGGAGGTAGTGGCGGGCATAATGGGTTAAAATCCATCTCACATTTGTTAAATTCTCCTGATTATGCCCGACTAAAAATTGGGATAGGAAGGCCGCCGGAGTATCTAGCTGCTGAAGATTATGTGTTAGGCTCTTTTTCTGAGGAGGAAAAGAAGCTTTTGCCGGAAATTATTACTTCTGCGGAGAAAGGTTTAAACACTTGGCTCTTTGAAGGCAGTGAGGCGGCCATGAACAAATTTAACTCCTTTAACATAGGCATAGAGAAAAAGGAGGAGGTTTAGTTAGGCTTGCATAAATACCGTCCGGTTTGGAGAGACTAGAATTTAGTCTTAACCGGGAGGTAAAAATGACATATTGGGGGGCAGGTCTTTTCGCTGCAGGTGTAGCCTGGGTCACCAACAGATTTGTCGTGAAGTTTTTGGGCGAAAGAGCAATTATTTGGCTCATCCCGTGGTTAGAAGAGTTTTTTAAAACAGGGATTGCGGTCTTCAGTGGAGCCTCAATTCTTTTAACTCATGGTGTGTTTGGTACGATTGAAGCTATTTATGATTATACTGTTTCACCGCGCTGGGGGATTTGGGCCGGACTTTTAAGCATGGGCAGTCATTGGCTCTATGGTGTGGTAACAGTGCTGGTAACTCAGCAAACCTCTTCTTGGTTAGGCGGTATTTTGTCCGCTGGTTTCCTGCATGTTTTATGGAATTATGCCATGTCTGTAAGGGAGGTTTAAAGCGATGCGTTTTATCTATGTTTGTGCTGAGTGTGGTCATTATATTGGTGAGTTGGAATTAGAGAATTGGGATGAAACGATGCTCGGGTTTGATACACTTAATGGTGAAGAAAAAAAGGAGCTCGTTGCCTTTGACTTGGAGCGCCAGCAGGGGATGGTTAGAGCTATTTGTGATGCTTGCTATAAGGAAAAAGCCACCTCTCAGTCTTTTTATCATCAAGTTGATTATCCAGGGATTCATTAGATAATTTTTTTGCTCTAGTCTAGAATGGTTTAAATAGTATATTATATAGGTATAGTATCTTAGCTTTATTGATAGTTATAATAGTTAAAAATTTAATAAGTTAAAAAAAGATGTTATTTGTGGGGGTCTTTGCGTGACGCCCACTATTTGAACGTGAAAGGAAAAGAAGATGGCGTTACAACCCTTGTTAGAGTATTTAAAGAAAGCAAAAGAATATAGTTATCTTTTAGAAGAGATTAAGAAGAGTAGAAACAATCATATTTACGGTGTGACAGGCTCTCAGAAGAGCGTTCTCGCTTCGCTATTGCTTAGTGCAGAGGAGAGACCACTGCTTTATATTGTAGAATCAGCCTTGAGAGGTAAAGAAATTTTTGATGATTTTTGCAATTTACTTTCTAACCAAGGTGTCCAGTATTTCCCGAATTTAGACGCTCTTCCTTTTGAGGTACTGGCGCAGAGTCAGGAGACACGGCGTAAACGTTTGGAGGTCTTGGAGGGCCTTACTGCAGGTAGAATCAAAGTTGTGGTGACAACTTTAGAAGCCCTAAGTAAAACCTTGTTACCTCCAGTAATTTTTCAGAAAGCCTTAATCCAGTTACAGGTCGGACAAAGAGTTAATTTGGCAGGACTGCTTTCTTATTTGGTTGCGGTAGGTTATCAGAGTGTAGAGCGGATTGAGGATAAAGGGCAATTTTCGCGGCGCGGGGGTATCCTGGATATTTATCCCGCCACAAGTGATCATCCTTTTCGGCTTGATTTTTTTGATGAAGAGCTTGATTCGATCCGTTTGTTTTCAGTGGAAAACCAAAGATCGTTACAGGAAGTAACAGAGGTCTTGCTTTCGCCGGCGCTGGAATTTTTCCTTTGGGGAATCGAGACAGAGAAAGGTGCGGCCCAAATAAGTCAAGAGGGAAGCGCAATTTTAAGTAAATTAAGCCGGAAGGGACAGCAAGAAACCTACGAGAATTTTTCTAATAGACTAAAATCAATTGAAGAGTTTATCACACATGGTCAGTATTTTCCTGGACATGAACAGTTACTGCCCTATTTTACGGAGAGAAAGTATACTCTCTTTGATTATTTTTTACAGTCACCCTTGGTGATTTTTGATGAGCCGGGTCGCCAAAAGGAGAGCAGTCAGGCCCGAGAAAAAGAACTGCAGGAAATTTATGTGGCACTTTGGGAAAAAGGCAAAGTGCTACCGGGTCAAGCACATAATTATTTAAATTGGACGGAGATAGGCGACATTCTCCTGCCTTTAAAGACTGTCTACTTTTCGCTGCTACCGCAAAAGCCGTTATTTGAAGAAACTGTTAAGTTATTAGGCGTTTCGGCGAAAACAACCAGTTTATTTATGGGAAAGACACGTCTTTTGGCTGATGAACTAAAGGAATTGAAACGACAAAAATATCTGGTAGTTATTCTGGTTGATTCCGTTGAAAGAGGAAAAAGGTTGCAACAGGGCTTGTGGGATATAGGTGTAGAAACATCTTTCCTTTCCCCCGATTCTGTTTTAAAGGGCGAAAAGATCTATTTAACCACGGGCTACCTTACCAGTGGCTTTGAATTGACCTCTTGGAAAGTAGTAGTTTTTACTGAGCATGAACTGTTCCACCAGCCCAAAAAAAGAATGCCACGTCGGATGTTTCAAGATGGCAAAAAGGTTACGGTACTAGATGATTTACAGGTTGGAGATTATGTTGTTCATCTTAATCATGGAATCGGTCGTTATGTTGGTATTGAGAAACTGGCTGTAGGGGATACGGAAAGAGATTATTTAGTAATTAAATATCGGGGCGAGGATAAGCTCTACGTTCCCACGGGACAGGTAGGGTTATTACAGAAATATTCTTATCAGGAAGGTTTAGCGCCTAAGCTGTCTAAATTGGGCGGCAATGAATGGAGTAAAGTAAAAAACAGGGTTAAAAGCAGTGTGCAAGATATCGCAGAGGACCTTTTAAATTTATATGCGACACGTCATGCTTTAAAGGGGTATCCTTTTTCTGATGACACTCCTTGGCAAAAGGAATTTGAAGAGGCTTTCCCTTATGAAGAGACGGCAGATCAGTTAAAAAGTGTGGAAGAAGTAAAAAGGGATATGGAAAAGTCCAAACCAATGGATCGGCTTTTATGCGGAGATGTAGGCTATGGGAAAACCGAGGTGGCCATACGAGCAGCTTGTAAGGCAGCCTTAGATGGGAAACAAACCGCTGTTTTAGTACCCACAACTATTTTGGCCCAACAGCATTTTAATACTTTCCGAGAAAGGTTTGAAGGATTTCCTGTACGGGTGGATGTTTTGAGCCGTTTTCGTTCGGCGAAGGAGCAAAAGCAGATTTTGCTAGCTTTGGAGAGAGGAGAAATAGATGTAATTATCGGTACCCATCGGCTTTTATCCAAGGATATTAAATTTAAGGATCTGGGTCTGTTGGTGGTTGATGAAGAGCAGCGTTTTGGGGTAGTTCATAAAGAAAAAATAAAAACCTTAAGAAAAACAGTAGATGTGCTGACCCTTACGGCTACCCCTATTCCTAGAACCTTGCAAATGTCTTTAGCTGGGGTCAGAGATATGAGCGTCATTGAGACGCCTCCAGAGGAACGCTACCCGGTGCAGACTTTTGTGGTTGAATATAGTCCTCAGCTGGTACGGGAAGCCCTCAAGAGGGAACTGGGACGGGGAGGACAGGTTTATTTCGTCCATAACCGGGTGGAGGATATTGAAAAAGTCGCTTTAGAGATTCAAGATCTTGTCCCTGAGGCCCGTATAGGGATAGCACATGGGAAAATGAGCGAGATACAATTGGAAAATGTTATGCTGGATTTTATGGAGCGGCAGATCGATGTGTTAGTATGCACCACCATTATTGAATCAGGGCTGGACATTGCTAATGTAAACACTTTGATTATCGATCAGGCGGACAAACTGGGACTAGCTCAGCTTTATCAGTTACGGGGTAGAGTAGGGCGGTCTAATCGTGTTGCTTATGCCTATTTGACTTACAAAAAGGATAGGGCGCTGACAGAGATAGCCGAAAAACGTTTAAACGCCATTCGTGAATTTACGGAATTGGGCTCAGGCTTTAAAATAGCCATGCGTGATCTGGAAATACGGGGTGCGGGGAATATTCTCGGGGCTGAACAGAGTGGACAGATTGCCGCTGTAGGCTTTGATTTATATTGCCAAATGTTAGAAGAGGCAGTTAGAGAAGCGCAAGGTGAAGAAAAACCGGAAGAACAGACTGTGACCATTGATATTTATGTCAAAGCCTTTATTCCTCAAGAATATATTGCGGATAATGGGATTAAGATTGGTTTTTATCAACGTATTAATGGGGTTAAAGAAAAAGAAGAACTAACTCAGCTTGCGGAGGAATTAAAGGATCGCTTTGGGCCATTACCCGATGCAGTAATTAATTTATTACAGATTGCGGCGATTAAACTAGATGCTGCCCAGAATAAAATTGTTTCTATTACCCAGGAACAGGATGTAATCAAAATCAAAATGAATGATGATCATGGTCTGAAGGGTAAAGAGTTAATGGATTTAGCCAGGCGTTATCGGAGACAGGTTAGTTTCAGTGTTTCGGACGGGCTAGAGGTTATGATTAACGTGAGCAACTTAAAACAGCAGCAAAGACTGGATTTACTGGAAAAAATCATAGTGGAAATATCTGCTCTTGCGTTAGCAGAAAAGGTTCTGATATAATGAAGAATGAATTTATATTTGAGTTTGGGAAAGTGAGGTTTGGTAATGAAAAAATATTTGCAATTATTCGTCTGCATGCTCACGTTAATTTTCTTAATAACCGGTTGTGGTGAGAACATCGTAGCTAAGGTTAATGGGGAAAAGATAACGGAAGCACAGCTTAGTACTAAGGTTGAACAAATTGCTTCTCTTAACGGATATGACTTAAATGGAGAAAATGGCGAATTAGTTAGGGGCTTTTTAGAAGAGCAAATGTTACAGGCTTTGATTATGGAAAAACTAGTGATACAAGATGCCGCAGAGAGAAAAATATCCTTTGATAAAGCTGAATTAAAAGAAGAAATGAAAAAATTCAAAGATAGTTTTGCTACGGAAAAAGAATTCAAAGATTTTCTTGCTACTAATAAGTTAAAAGAAAAGGATATGGAAAGTATTTATCAAAACATGTTTGTCTATAATGCCCTGTTTGCAGAAATAACGAAGGATATTATCGAACCCTTAAGTGACCCGGAAGAGTATTATAATGATCACCCAGAGGAATTTGACATGCCGGAGATGGTGCAGGTGCGGCATATCTTAGTGAAAAAGGAAGAAGAAGCTAACGAAATCCTCGCTCTCTTAGAAAATGGTGAAGATTTTAAGGAATTAGCCTTAGAAAAATCAATTGATCCTTCGGCTAAGCAAAATGAAGGTTTGATGGAATATTTCCCCAAGGGGGGCTATATGGTACTGGAATTTGAGGAGGCTTCTTTCGCTTTAGAGGAAATTGGCGAGATTACCCAAGAACCGGTTAAGAGCGAATTCGGCTATCATATCATTCGACTTGAGGGTAGACAGGAAGCCAAGCACTTAACCTTTGAAGAGGTAAAGGACTCCTTACTGGAAAGGTTTCTTGCTGAAGAAAAGAACACAAAATTCCAAGCTTATGAAGAAGAACTATTGAATAATGCCCAAATAGAAAATTTCCTCTCTGAGGATGAAGCAGAGCCCAATGGGGATGAACAAGGACAAGCACAAGAACAAGAACAAGAACAGCAGGAGAGTTCAGACTCGGAGGAAGAATAAACAAGTAATTTTTGATGGCAAGAGAAGCGCCGGTTTTTTCCACGGCGCTTTTTGCTATTTTAGGTGAATAATTGAAAACCGAAAGATATATACTATCACTAAAGGATCCAGAAAACTTAAGAAATGAAAGGGGTGACCAGATGAAGGCTACCGGTATTGTACGTAGAATTGACGACTTAGGCAGAGTGGTTATTCCCAAGGAAATACGCAGGACACTCAGAATTCGCGAAGGTGATCCTTTAGAAATTTTTGTGGATAGAGAAGGGGAAGTTATTCTCAAAAAATATTCTCCTATCGGCGAATTAGGGGAATTTGCCAAGGAGTATGCTGATTCTTTATACGAAGCGTTGGGGCATATCGCCTGTATCGCCGATAGAGACCAAATTATTGCGGTAGCGGGAGGAGCCAAAAAAGAGTTTTTGAACAAAAGAATTGGCGCGGCCGTAGAAAAGGTCATGGACGAGAGGAGGTCTGTCTTAATCAATCAACCCGGTCAGGAAGCATATTGTGTTATTTGTTTGGGCGATGAAGAGGAATGTAAGTATTCAGCTGAAGTTATTGCCCCAATTATTGCCGAAGGTGATCCTATCGGAGCAGTAATTATTATCTCCAAAGAGGCTACGACAAAGTTTACGGATTTAGAAATGAAATTAGCGGAGACGGCTGCATCTTTCCTGGCCAAGCAAATGGAACAGTAAAATATAGGCGACAATGCGGCAAGGGGACGTTTCGTTTGCCACATAATCAGGAAGGGGACTTTTGCATAAAATATGGGGACATTCCGTTGCAAGCGGTGTGTCCCCTTCCTTATATAGTTGTTCCCTGTTATGTGACATGTCCCCATAAATGTGGCAAACGAAACGTCCCCCTGCCACCTTGCCACCTCTCCTCTTGCCACCTAGCCACTTTTTCTTTAGATAGTTTTAGCAGATGTGTGCTATGATAAAATGGTAAGTAATACAAAAAATAAGGGGAGAGTATTTTGAAAGAAATAGTTGTTGTAGGTCTGGGACCTGGTAGTTTTGCTCAACTGTCCATGGGGGCATGGCAGTATTTATCTGAGGGAAGCCCCGTATATTTACGGACAAGTCAACATCCTATTGTGGAAGAATTAAGAGCTCGTGAGCTTGAATTTACCACTTTTGATTATTTATATGAGGAAAAGGCTGATTTTACGGAAGTATATGATAGTATTGCGGCAGAACTAATCGGCAAAGTAAAGAATGATCCTCTCAGCAGCCGGATTATTTATGGAGTGCCCGGACATCCCTTTGTAGGTGAAACAACAGTAAAAATACTAGGGGAAAAACTGAGTGGCGAGACAGGAATAAAGCTAACCGTGATCCCCGGGATGAGTTTTGTTGATGTTTTACTTAATACCTTAAAAATTGATCTGCTCTCTGGCTTTACTATTTTGGATGCCTTAAATTTGTCTAAAGAAAGGTTACATCCGGCGCAGCATCAGATTCTTACTCAGGTTTATAGTCGGTTAGTAGCTGCTGATTTAAAATTAACTTTATTGGAAATATATCCTCCGGAACATCCGGTTACCGTAATTAGGGCTGCGGAAATCAGTGGAGAAGAAAGATGGGCACAGGTACAAATGAGTGAACTCGACCATCTAGATTGGTTTGATCATTTAACTTCTGTTTATCTTCCCCCTTTAGAAGGCTCATCTGTTTTTGACCAATATTCTTTAAAACCTTTGGCTAATGTCCTGGACAAGCTTTTGTCACCAGAGGGTTGCCCCTGGGATAGAGAACAGGATCATTTCTCTCTGAAACCCTGTTTAGTGGAAGAAACGTATGAAGTAATTGAAGCAATAGATTGTCGCGACCTAGAAAAATTAAAAGAAGAATTAGGCGATTTAATGTTACAAGTTGTCTTTCATACGGCTCTGGCTGAACGCGAGGGAGGATTTGATTTAGATGATGTTATTGCAGGGATCACCAATAAAATGGTACGCCGTCATCCTCATGTCTTCGGAGAGGTTGCTGTAGAAGGAACAGCTGATGTTTTAAAGAATTGGGAAGAAATAAAAAAAGCAGAAAAAGGTAATAATATGGTTGAGGGCAGGGTCATGGACAAAATAAATCGGACGTTACCGGCGATGCTCCTGGCGCAAGAAGTACAAAAAAAGGCCCAAAAGGTAGGCTTTGATTGGGAGAATATCTCAGGTCCTTTAGAGAAGATTAATGAAGAATTGCAGGAATTTAAAGAGGTTCTTTCTCTACAGGGGAAGGAGGAAGAGAATAAAGCTAGAATCGAAGAAGAATTAGGTGATATCTTGTTTGCCGTAGTAAATGTGGCTAGGTTTGCCGAAGTTTCTCCTGAAACAGCTTTGTACGGAACGATTCAAAAGTTTATCCGGAGGTTTAACTATATTGAAGAAGAAATAATGGCTCAAGGATTAAAATGGGAGGGAACAAATTTACACTTTCTGGAAGAAATCTGGCAAAAGGCGAAAATAAAAGGTCTATAATCATATTTCAGATGAAATTCTTTGTTATTAAGGCAGGAATTTGGAAATGTTTAGCGAAAGTAGAAAATGTAAAATCTCAAAATACTTGTTGGGAGGGGTAAAATTGAATAAAACTGAATTAGTTAGTGCGGTAGCAGAAAAAGCTGAAATGACAAAAAAAGATGCTGAAAAGGCATTGTCAGCAGTTTTGAGCAGCATCCAAGGTGCGTTAGCCGATGGCGACAAAGTACAGTTAGTAGGTTTTGGCACTTTTGATGTTAGAGCACGGGCAGCTCGCACAGGCCGCAATCCTTTGACCGGAGAAGAAATTAGAATTCCGGCTACAAAGGTACCAGCTTTTAAAGCAGGCAAAGCTTTAAAAGAAGCAGTTGCCAAATAATTAGACTTTAAATAATTAGACTAAAAAATAGATAGTCTTTATTTTGCCATTCATCAGGTTCCCTAGAACCTGATTTTTTTTCAATTATTCTGTTTTATAAATAATATTTTGAGAGGTTAATAACTAGAAGATGAGATTAGATAAATATTTGAAGGTATCACGCATCATTAAACGGCGCACTTTAGCTAAGGAGGTTACAAGCGCGGGCAGAGTTCTGCTCAATGGCAGAGTAGCCAAACCCGGAACTGAGGTAAAGCCCGGGGATATTCTGGAAATCGGCTTCGGATCCAGACAGCTTAAGGCTGAGATTCTTGAGGTTAAAGAGAATGTCCGGACCGAAGAGGCCAAAGATTTATATCGTATTATCGAATAAATCTGGAATGATCAAGAAAGCAGAGAGGGTGGGGAGAAATTGACTTTATATGTTGTGCTAGGAGCGGTTATCTTAATATTGTCCTATAGTGTATATATTTATAATAGTTTAATTAAACTAGGCAATAACGTGGAAGAAGCGTTTGCCACCATGGATGTATATTTAAAAAAGAGGTGGGATTTAATCCCTAACATTGTAGAAACGGTAAAAGGATATGCAGCACATGAAAAGGAAACATTGGAAAGCATTGTTGAACTGAGAAGTAGAACATATGATAATTTGTCCTTAAATGATAAACTAACCACCAACGAAAAGTTAACGGAAAAACTAGCTGTCTTAAAACTACAGGTGGAAAATTATCCTGATTTAAAAGCAAATGAGGTATTTTTAGATTTGAGTGCACAATTAGTAAAGGTTGAAGATGAAATAGCTCAATCCAGAAAATATTTTAATGCGGTGGTCAAAAACTTTAATAATAAAGTAGAAATGTTCCCTAGTAATCTTTTAGCCGGTATTTTTGGTTATAAAACCAAGACAATGTTCGAGGTTGGAATTCAAGAACGCGAGAATGTTAAAGTGCAATTATAGCGAAATATAATTTGAGGAGAACTAGATGAAAACAATAATTAAGCGGCATAAAATATTGTTTTTTGCGGTTATACTATTCTGTTTATGTATAAGAGTGCAATTTGGCTATGCTCAGAGAAACTTTGAATACTACATCTATAGCTATGATTTTAATATTTTGGTTCATGAAAATAACACATTTGAAGTAACGGAAAAAATTCAGACACATTTTTTCTGGCCTAAACATGGCATCGTTAGAACAATCCCCTTGAGAAATAAAGTTGTGCGCTTAGACGGCACAACGTCCTATAATAGAGCAAAAGTCAGTGAGATTCAGGTCAATGAAAAGTTTTTCACTACAACTAAAAATGGACATGAAGTGATTACCATCGGTGATGAATTGGTAACTCTAACAGGAGGAAAAACTTATACAATAAAATATCTCTATGATCTGGGGAATGATCCTGGAAAAGGATATGACGAATTTTATTTTAATTTAGTTGGCAATGATTGGGATACATATATTTGCAATATTACCTTTACTATTACCATGCCGAAAGAGTTTGACGAAGAAAAACTAGGGTTTTCCAGTGGGAAACTAGGTTCTACTAATAGTGCCAATGTTTATTACGAAGTTCTTGAAGGTAATGTGATTAGAGGACACTATTTAGGAGGATCCTTAGAGTCAGGGGAAGCCTTAACAGTAAGATTAGAACTACCGGAAGGATATTTTACCGCCGATTATACAGCTGATTTAATCTTGCTTTCAGCACAAATTGTTTCTATTCTGCTTGTTGTCGTAATATTCCTGATTTGGAGGAAACACGGGAAAGATAATCCAGTGATTGAAACCGTTGAGTTTTACCCACCGGAAGGATTAAATAGTGCCGATATCAGTTTTTTGTATAAGGGCAAAGCAGATTCGAAGGGCATTATTTCCTTATTAATATACCTGGCCAATAAAGGCTATCTCCAAATAGAGGAAGAAGTAAGCGAGATATTATTTATCAAAAATCGGAAGATTAAACTTGTGAAATTAAAAGATTATGATGGAGATAATAAAATTGAAAGAGATTTCTTAGAGGGACTGTTTAAGAATAATACTACTGTAACAGTTTCCGATTTAAAGAATAATTTCTACAAAACCTTAAATGCCCTTATGAGCGAATTAAATAGCAAAAAAAATCGAGAGATAGTCTTTGATAAATTTTCCCTAAAATTATTAGTTGTTGTTGTTTTTATGATGGGGATAATTTATCTATTAACAGTAACCTTACCTGTCTATGTATTAACCGGTAGCATAGGCCTTTCTCCAGAATTAAAGGCGGAACCTCTTTATGTACGGACTTATATAATTGGCTTTATCTGTAATTTTGCGATGTTATGTTTTTATCAAATTATGCCCAAAAGGACCCACTATGGGAATGAAATGCTTGGTAGAATAAGAGGATTTAAAAATTTTTTGGAGACAGCAGAAAAACCCAAATTAGAAGCTTTAGTACTGGAAGATGCCACCTATTTTTATCACATCTTACCTTACACTTATGTCTTAGGTGTGTCAGATAAGTGGATAAAAAAATTTGAGTCTATTGCTCTACAGGCGCCTGATTGGTACCGGGGGAATAGTAGTTTTAATAATCTGAGAACTATTGATCACTTTATGGACACAACCCTTAATACGGTTTCCCAGTCTATGACAGCTAGCCCAAAGCACTCGGGGGGAGGTTCTGCAGGCCGTGGTTCAGGTGGTGGTGGCGGCAGATCCTGGTAAATGTCCCCTAAAAATTAATAGATAAGTAAGTATAGAAAACCTCCCTGATGCCAAACTAGATTTAAGAAAAAGCAGCAGAGGAGGTTTTTTATGCGAAAATCAAGGTTGAGTAAAGTTATATTTTTATTTTCCTTAGTACTTAGTTTAGTTTTAATTGTTTTAGCGATAGGGTGTGCGGGGCAAGAGCGGCGGCCCAGCGGAGAGAGAAAAGAGGAACCGACCATCACTTTATATATAGCCGAAACCGGTGAAAAGAAAGAGCTGAAAATGGAGGAATATGTGAAGGGGGTAGTGGCGGCGGAAATGTCCCCAACCTGGCCGGAAAATGCTTTGGCTGCTCAAGCCATATTAGCGCGCACCTATACCTTGGAAAAGATGGAATCAGATGGCGGGGTTCCGGCACGAGGGACGGATGCCTCCACTAGCGTAGAAGAGTTCCAAGCTTATGCCCCGGAGAAGATCAATGAACACGTGAGTCAGGCGGTGGAAAAAACTCGGGGGGAAACCGTAAAATACCAGGGAAAATATATTAAGGCCTGGTTTTTTGCTGATGGGGGCGGAGTAACTGCTGCTTCAGCCGAAGAAGGACTAGCTTATAAGAAAGAACCCAGTCCTTATATCCAAAGTGTTAAAGATCCAGGGGTTGAGATTACGGAGGCTGAGAACAAAGCTTGGCAGACGACCATACCTTTAGCTGTAGTTAGGGAGAGCGTGAGAAAGGTGGCTGGCAGTGATCCCGGGGCAGTGACTTCTGCGCAGATAGCCGCGAAAGGGCCTTCCGGTCGGGTAATGAGCCTGAAGATTAATGATGTAGAGGTTAGCGGACCGGCTTTCCGTTTGGCGGTGGGAAGTGAAAAGATGCGCTCTACTCTTTTGACTGGCTTTAGTCTTAGCGGGAATAATTTGGTGATATCCGGGAAAGGGTTTGGACACGGCGTAGGGATGAGTCAATGGGGCGCTAGGGCCCTGGCGGAACAAGGCAAATCTCCCGAAGAGATTGTTAATTACTTTTTTAAGCAAGTCGAGATTGTCCAAGAGTGGGAATGAGGTGAAAAACATATGGATGAGCAAGCAACTAACCGGATCAAAGAACAATTGCAACAATTGAGAAAGGAAGAGATGAAACGGGGAGATGGCTTAAGAGAAGGTCTAAGAGAATCTCCCAGTGAATCTGTGGAAGAGTTGTCAGTTTATGATAATCATCCGGCTGATGTGGGCGATGTGACCTTTGAAAGGCAAAAGGATTTAGGGATGATCTTATTTATTGAAGATCGCTTGGCGATGATTGATGATGCCTTAAAAGCCATAGACCAGGGTAAATATGGGTTCTGTCAGATCTGTGGGCGAGGAATTTCTAAGG
>Ga0265294_10005555_pt1 | contig 15377 bp, 12 predicted proteins | sample MunlanPumphouse3_FD_192504 | JGI IMG/M metagenome (GOLD analysis project Ga0265294, IMG submission 192504) | Groundwater microbial communities from a municipal landfill in Southern Ontario, Canada - Pumphouse #3 | ecosystem: Environmental > Aquatic > Deep subsurface > Groundwater | place... | reverse complement strand
CGCTTTGAAGCTCTTAAAAGCCCTGGCCCTTGGACAAAAACCAGCAGGGAACTCAAAACCGTAAAATAAAGCCCCATATCCACAATGCTCCAGTCGAGTCTTGCAATTGCATGCAAGGGAAAAGCGGTATAAAAAAGGTTGAATCCGAAAAAAATCAGAAAATAAAGCCCGAACATATAAGAAAGAAAAGGCAGCTTCAAAAGCTCCTTAAAACCCAGAGCTTCAACCTCGCTTGAGTTTCTACATTCCCTTAATTGATAGCCAAAGATTTTTCTCACATTTTGGCCTTCCGGAAGAGGAGTTTTTCCCCTTTCGGCCAACCCAAAAGCGCACTCCTTAGACTCAGGCAAATAAACCACAATCAGATAGACTCCAAGAAGAGAAATTAGGACTGCTCCGAATACGGGCAAAGCTTCCCCATATTCAGTAACACTCAAAAGTCCAGCCAGGGCAGGGCCTATAATAAAGCCCAAATTAGTAGAAATTGCCATCCTGCCAAAGCTTCGGTTCCGCTCCTTTTCTGGCGTGATATCAGCCAGATAAGCGTTGGCTACCGATACATTTCCCCCAGTTAATCCATCAAGGGCCCGGGCAAAGAAAAGCACTGCAAGAGGGAGGGTAAAAACAAAACTTCCTACAAGGTCTGAGTCTACCTGAAGAAGAACAAAAGCCGGCAGAAAAAGAGCAGCAAGAAAAATTATCCAGGAAAAAAGAGTCCCTAACTGGCTTAAAAGTAGAACTTTTTTCCGCCCATAGATATCAGACCAACGCCCAAGTAAAGGCCCTCCGACTAGCTGGCAGGCAGGATACATGGAACTTATAAGCCCGTAGACAAAAGCATTTCCTCCAAGCCTTTCCACAAGGAAAACAAGGAAAGGTAAAACAATGCTAAAGCCCAGAGTGCCTATGAAGTTTACCGAAAGGAGGGGAAGAAGAGAAGGCTTTTTCACATCCTTTTCCAGAAGCTGACTGCTCTTAAGCTCGCCTTTAATTTCTCCTTCAGAGCTCTCCTCAGGCACTTTTATAGCTTCTTTGCCTATTTCTCCTTCAGCCTTTTTTTTTACTTCTCCTGCTACTCTTTCTGCGGGCTTTCCTAAATCAGCTCTTTCCCCAGGAAGGAGGCTTCTCACTCCCCTCTTCATAGCCAGATATTTGTTTTTCCTTCAGATACGGTTTTGCCTGTACCCCCAGCCCTTTAAAGGCTTTCAGGTTCGGCTTACTTCACTTTTTCTAAGCCAGTCAATATCAGACTGATAAAGAAGCCGCAGATCTTTGAGCCCCAATTTTAGCATGGCCACTCTGCTGACCCCAAGCCCCCAGGCAAGAACCGGGGCTTTAATCCCAAAGGGTTCGGTAACTTCCTTTCGGAAGACTCCGGCTCCTCCAAGCTCAACCCAACCAAGCCCTTCAACATAAACTTCAGGCTCAACACTTGGTTCGGTATAGGGGAAATAGCCGGGCCTGAACCGGACCTCCTCAAAACCCATCTTGTGGTAGAACTCAGAGAGCAGTCCGAGGAGGTCGGCAAAGGACATATCCTTATCCATGACTACTCCTTCGAGCTGTTCAAACTCAGGAGTATGGGTCGGATCAATTGTCTCTCTCCGGTAAGCCCGATCTATACAGAAAGCCTTTACTGGAGGTTTTGGGTGAGCAGCCAGATATTTAATAGTAATCGAGGTTGTATGGGTTCTAAGCACGTTCTTTTCTGCAAGGCTCGAATTCCATTTTCCCCCCCAACCACAAGAATCAAGCGCTCCTCCGGATTCGTGCATGGCTTGGACCACTTCTGTGAACTTTTCAGGAAGAGGGCTGCGACTGGCAAGGTGAAAGGTATCCTGCATATCCCTAGCCGGATGGTCTTGGGGCTGGAAAAGGGCATCAAAATTCCAAAAGGAGCTCTGAACTATATCCCCTTTGATCTCGGTAAACCCCATCTCAAGAAAGATCTGACGCATCTGTTCGATGAGCCTATGATAGGCATGGATTTTTGAGCCGTACACGGGTTTTGGCTTTATATGAATATTATAGGGCCTGTAATTTTTAGCTTTCCAAGCTCCGTTTTTCAAAAGTTCGGGAGTTATTTGAGCAACCTCTGCTTCGATTTGCAGCCCTTCGGAAGCAAGGGCAGAGCCTTTGGAAGTGAGCGAAATAGTCCTGAATTTTTCTTCCTGCTTGGCTACGAGCTTTCTTTTGAGCAAAGCTTTTAAAAGCTTTTCAAGCTTGGGGAAATTTGGAAGTTCAGCAAGCCTTTTTGGTTCGGCTCCAAAAGCAGCAAGGAGCTCCTCGTCCTTTCCAAACTCTGCCTTTCCTGATGGACTTATCACTCCAGCTTCTATTTTTGCCCAACCCTTCCTAACAAGCCATCCTGTTGCAATGCCTATAATTTTTGGGGAAAAGCGAGCTCTGAGCTCATTTAGAGAAAGGGGCCCGTCAAGTCCTTTAAGAACCTGCCGTTCAGGAAGACCCTCTTTGACATAGGTCTTTCCTTCTTTGGTTAGAGAATAGCTTTCGACAACCTTTTCGGAAACGATTGCAAGCCCTTTTTCTTCAAGCAGGAAAGCTGCCTGCATTGCTGCATCCACCTGTACCCCCGAACTATTTTCAAGTTCTAAAGGGCTTAGGGATTCAACTGCTTGCAGGGTAAGCAGGACTTTTTTTTCATTAAGCGTAAGATTTTCCTGGGCATTCATAGCAAGATCAAACCCTGATTTTTTAAAAAGATTCCTTTGAAATATTTCATTCTTTCTTATAATTAATTCCGTACTCGTCAAGCTGCTCGCGGGCAAGTTCCCGCTTTTCCTGATGATCCTTAAGGAAATCATACATAAGTTCGGAAGCCAGCTGCTTGCAAGCGCCACACATCCTTTCTCCAGCAAGGCACTCTTTCCTAATTTCTAAAAGTTCCTTATCGTCTTCTATGAGATGGAAGAGCATAAGTTCAAAGACTGAACATTCATCGGGTTTTCCGCCCTCTTTTTTCTGCTCTTCAAGAGTTACACAGCCTCCGGTTTTGGCCTTTTTGACTTTTTTGGCGCCTGCCTTTGGAGCTTCTGTAAGGGCTATGTGGCTGTCAGGAATACTGCTTGACATTTTGCCTCCCTGCAACCCGCTCATAAAGCGATGATAAGTGGAGGCCGGAGGTAAAAAGGCATAACCTCCGAATTCCAAGGCTACTTCCCGAACGATTTTTTCAAGTTTTTCAAAACCAGAAGGATCAGAAAATTCCAGGATATCCAGATGTTCTTCGTAGAGACGGACCTTTCCAGGGATGCGATTTTTAAGTTCCTTAAGAGCTTTTGCAGGAGCGGCCTTTCCCCTTACACTCATATACTTCTTCCCATTTTTATCTTCCCGAGCCTCAAGCCTGAACATATTCATTTTGCCTGCCAGCCCCCGAGTTAGCCGGAGATGGGGATCCTGATCAGGTCCCGCAGGCACTACCACGGGCTTTGGACCTCCGTATTCGGCAAGTTCAGGCTGGAGGATATCCGCAGCCTGAGTTGCCACGCTGAGCATATGGGAAAGATTGGTTTCTCCAGAAAAACCGTAGATTGCACTCAGCTCTGAAAAATTAACTTTAGTTCCGAGCTCAAACGCCAAATCCTTGACGTTTTCGCATTCGGACTGGAAATAAATATGACCTTCTGGCTTGAAACCAAGCGCTATCAGACTCAGGACATATTCTTCAACCCCTATTTCCTTACATTTAGGCCAAGAAAACCCGCGTACAGAAAAAGCTTCCCTGTCTGCAATCCCGAAAAAGGCATCTGCTCCCTGTGCCTGATGCCAAATAAGTTGTTCCATGACCATCTTATGCCCTAGGTGGACTTTCCCTGAAGGCATAAACCCATCCATCGCAGAAAACGGAGTTCCTTCCCGCATAGCTTTTGCAACCTGGCCATAGTCCCTGTGTCCGAATATGATCTTTCTCCGCATGTACTTATGGGGATTCGGGACCTCGGGCAGTAGCGCTTCAAAAGGAGAAATCCCGAATTCTTCGAATAATTTGGAATAATCACTAATCTCGCCTGAATTCCAGGGGTCAAGTTTCGTGTTCATAAATTCCCTCAATAGCCACCAGTTTTCCTTTGTTCCTAAAGGTTTGGAGTGGCGGTAATTTTTACGGAATAGTTAATATAAATTATTATCCTGATACCAAAGAACGTCCAGAATATATTAAGTGCTGGATAATGTATCGGATATATTAAGTATTAATCCTGTTTTCATTTCAAGAGTATTATTTAAAAACTCAAAGCCGGGAAATTTTTTCAAAGGCATACGGGAGCTTTGCCCCTTCTGGAATTCGATCCACAAGTTCCAGAAAACTCGGATCCTGCATCGGAGGAAGAAAGTTTTGCCTCTGAAAATAAGGAGCAGCCCTTATTTTCTGCCAGCCTTCTTTAAGGGAATTTTCTCGGACATTTCCAAAGCTGAAAGGAGGATAGGGGCCCGGTTTTATGAAGCCTTCGGCCGTGACATGCAGCCAGCGCCGGCCTTCCATGGCCCCGAGCATCTGGCCTTCAAAGTAACTGTTTGCAAACAGCCTTGGCCCTTCCGGACAAGAATTAACTTCCCTATAAAGCTTAAGAATTACTTCCCTATCTTTTTCAGAAAAAAGGTGCTCTTTTCCGGTTTTTGGCATGGCCTCCCAAACTGAAAATTCGTGTACTCCAAGCGCCTTAGCAAGGGCATAAAGCTCCCGGAGCTCCCCTATATTCGAAGAGGAGATATGCGTTGTCATAGCCACAGTTAAGCCAGCTTCAAGGGCTGTTTTTATGGCCGAAATCGCGTTTTTGTAGGCTCCGTTCGAATTCCGGATTGCATCGTGTTTTTTAGGATCTGTAGAATAAATTCCCACCATAAGAGCATGGAGTCCAGCCTGCTTCAGGCGCTTTGCAGTTGTTTTAGAAAAGTCCGTACCCCAAGTAGAGCAGTTCACTATGGCACGTTTTTTATCCACATAATCAAGAAGCTCAAAAACCTCAGCTCTCAGAAGAGGATCGTTTTCCGTGAAGGTAAGAATCATAGCTCCAAGATCCAAAGCTTCGTCAAGGACTCTTTTGAGGGTTGCAATATCAAGCTCGGCTTTTCTCTCTTCCAGAGAAAGTCGGGCCGAATTCTGGCGGGTAAGTTCAATAGAAACGGTTTCAGGAAGGGATTTTCCTATTGCAAACTGTATTTCCGCCAAAAGCAACCTTTTAAAAGCCGGGCTTGGAATCGGAGGCAGCCAAGCAGAAGGAATGATTCTTTGCTCCTCTATCAGAGCCGGTTTTTCCTCTCTCAGCCGTTCATTGATCTTTTTTAGTATGGGGCCAAAAGCCCCTTTCAGAATCCCACTAGCTTCGAGCTGCATCAGCTTCCCGCCTGCCTGCAGCCTGACGGAAAGGCCAGGAACCGAGAGCAGTTCCAAGGGCTCTGCGACCTCGGTCCAGGTAAAGTCGGATTCCATGTTTTTCTCTGGGCTCAATTCTTAATTCCTCCTGCTTGGGTACAAAGTATTTTCAGGCCTGCCTCTGATAAACCAGTAATCCCAAAAAAGAAAGACTTAGGTTAGAAAAGAAGAAAATAGAAATAAAAAGACTTAGAAGTGAAACAGCTAGGAAAAAAGGAAACTTTCCTCTTCCCAGCCCTCATTTATTTTCGGAAAGTTCTAGCTTTTTAAAATTTCAGACAAGATCTGCAAAAGCTAAGTTTCCGCTAATTCTCTTCACTTTTATCTTGACGACATCGCCTTTCTTGGTTCTGGGCACAAAAATAGTATACTTATCCACTTTTGCAATCCCGTCTCCTTTGGATCCGACAGCGTCAATACGCACTTCGTAGGTCCCGCCTTCTTCAATGGCTTCCTTAGTCTCGACCTGGGTTGCCTTTCTCTTTTTAACGGGCCTGTGAGCTCCGCAGGCTGAACACTGCAAGATAAGAACCCTGTCTACCTTAACAATCTGAGTATCCGGCCGGCCACATTCCGAGCATATAACATACTCATCTACGTAAGCCTGGATGTTATTCGCAATCTGGCTCCTCATGAACCTGCCCTGAAAGACAGCCCTGGACCCATCGATTTTGCCTGCGGTTCCCAGTTCCCTGGTCAGGTACTTCATAATATGGTCCGGGTCCCGGTTCAGAATATTTGCAATATTTCCGAAATTGTCTAAGATGGTGGTCTTACCTTCGGCAAAGACTTTGGGCTCAGGGATTACGAATCGAGCGTCCGTGGTCTCAACATCTGGTAATCTGGCAATGGCACGGTCCAAAAGCTCTTCGTAATCGTACATTCCAATAATTCCTCTGGTGATATTAGTATTTTATTAGCGATTCGGTCGCATTCGGGCTGGCAATTTTTGCCTAATTTCACCCGATTAATTGACCAGTTCCGCTCCCTTTTCAATAACAAGCCTGCAGGGAGTAGGCAGTTTCTGCCCGGCGTGCCCAAGAGCTTTCTTTGCAAGCTCAAAGTTCTCCTTCCCAACAGAAACCGTAAAGATTTTCTGCATAGCTTTGACTCTGGCTGCAGTTCCCACATTTTTTCCAAAAGCCGCACGCATCCCGCTTGAGACACGGTCTGCTCCTGCCCCGGTTGCCTGTTTGTTTTCTCTTAAAACTTCGTGGGGGTAGACTCTAAGCTTCATGTAGTACCCGTCCTTGCCTGCGTTATTGAGTAGATGTCTGTTTGCGGCAATACGGGCAGCTTCAAGCGCAGTATGCCTGATCTGGCATTTTTCCTCTGCAAGAAGGGAAAGCTTGATCGGAAAATCGGGATTTGACTTGTTTCCCATATCGTAGTGAATGACCTGACTTCCGGGGACCCCGCCCATGTACTTCCTCCGAGTGTAGGAGCGCTGGCCCACGTTTCTATACATACTTCCTGGTTTTCTTACCATTACTTGATTCTCCTGAAATAGATGATTGGAAATATTAAGGATTTATCAGCAGGATTTCGTAAATAGGATTTTAACGGAATCTTAATGGAGTTTTATCCATTGGGGTTATTCGCATATAAATATGTGCATATAGAGAGACCTGCCTGTATTTACATTTATCTGTAAACAGTTGCCCTTGACCTTTAAAAGCCCTCTGCCTCCTCTTCTTTTTTCCGCAGCAGAGTAATTTGATCTTACGCCCCAAGCTCAAAAGAACTTAACAGGTTTGACTTGTTTTTGGCAGGAGTTTAAAATTTTGGATATTAAAGCTATAATATTGAAAATTTTGGATATTAAGCTTTAATATTAAGGCTTAATATATAAAGGCCTTTGAAGACTTATCCCCTAATACTTTGGAGTTTATAAGTTTTATTGACGCTTTTTAAGTTTAATGGCAGGTTCCGGATATTTATCAAAGAAACCTGTAAGAAGCCCAAAACTGCCAGCAAGCATCATGTTCCCGAAAGGAGCTGCAAAATGTAATTTTGGCGCAAGTTCGGCTCGGAGTTCCTGAGGTGATAATTTTTCAAGCAGTTCCCTTTTCGGCCCCGTTACCATGACCGAGCGAAGCTTATCAAAGCCCGGAGCTTCCTTAATATATGCCCCGTGACCCCTATCCTCAAAAACTTCTTCAAACCCGAGCTTTCCGTCAGCGAGCCTAATTATATAGTCCTGAAGCTTTTTTGCATCCAGCCGAGAGGTATGGTGCTCAAAAAGAGCCTTGATTCTCTGCTCAAGCACAACAGCTCCCAAGGTATGCCCGTTTCCTATATTTACCACAAGGGAAGGCTGAGCTGCAGCCGGATCCAAAAGCCCTCCAAAAATTGCAGCAGGCCCCGTGTCCATAAAGGCTGCTTTTAAGCCCGGAATAGCTGCCTTTTCAAGAGCTTCAGCCTGGGCCTTGATACGGGTAAAAGCAGGTGGAATTTCTCGGGGGGTGTATACAAAATCTTCAAGTGTACCTCCCCGGTCAATAAACTCCTTCATAAGCTCAAAGCGGTAGATTCTGTTACTTTTTTCAGGAGCTTCCCCGTGATCCTGCAAAGCCAAGGCTAGATTCGAGGGCAGAGTCACCCCAAAGCAGGCAAGAGCTTGCGAGACTGCTTCAGGATCAAAGTCCTTAAGAACAATTGCAGCTACTTTTTCTTTTTTTTCGGACTTGTTGCTTCCGGCTAGGAGTTGCTCAGCTTCTGTCTCCGAGACAAGCTGAACTCCAAAACTTTGTACCTTTTCAAGAGAGTCATGAAGGGTGAGTGCAGCCTTTTTTGTGGCATAAACTGAAAGCCCTTCTCTTAGATGAGCTTGTACAGCCTTTGCACAGGGGCCGCCTCCCATTAGATTTCCAGTAAGCAATACAGTTTTTTTGGCTTTCGTGGCCTCTTTTATTTTCTCCGCAACAATCTGTGTAGGGGAGGGCATTACCATAACCAAGCTATTTTCAGCTTCTTTTTCTGAATCAAAGAGCAGGATGTCTTGTGTCCCGGTTCCGATATCCACTGCAAGTACACGCATGTTTTGAGAGATTGAAGCTTAAGGTATTAATAAAATATCGCCTCCATTGAAAGAAAGTATAAAATTAATAGGTCGAACAAAACTTCCCTTAAAAGGAGAAAAAAAAAGAAGAAGAATAATATTATTTATAGATACAAATATAATTAGAATAAAAAAATAAACCAACAAAAGAGCTGATATCCATGAGTGAAGCCTTTAAATCCGTACCCGAACTTCATAAAAATGAAACTGCACAACCCCTGAAATTTGCACTAATAACAATCTCAAGCTCTAGATATGAGAAATTTGGAAAGGTTCGCACTCCCGAAGCTGCAGAAGATCGTTCAGGCCAGCTTATACAAAAGGAGCTAAAAAGCGCAGGGCACAGGATTCTGGCTTATAGGCTTGTGCCTGATAAAATGGAAGAAATCAGCTCAGCCCTAGCAAGTTCCCTAAAAAGTGGAGCCTCAGTTATAATTACAAGCGGAGGAACGGGACTGACTTCAAAAGATCTGACAATAGAAGCCCTCAGTCCCCTTTTTGAAAAAGAGATTCCGGGTTTTGGAGAACTTTTCAGATATAAGAGTCTTGAAGAGATCGGAACCGCAGCAATCCTGACAAGAGCAGTTGCAGGAATCGTGAAAGGAAAAGCCGTTTTCTGCCTTCCTGGATCTCCTAATGCCGTAAAACTGGCTCTTAAAGAAATCATAATTCCCGAAGCCGGACACATTGTCAAGCATATTGGAGAATAAGGAGAGGGTTGGAGAATAGGGAGAGGGGAGAAGAAAAAAGAAGAAAAGAGATTGAAATATTGAAAAAATTTTGCTTTTTTGGAAAAAGCCTTAGCTTTAAAGCTCAGGATCCTTACCTAAATGAATTCCTTTTTATGAAAATAACCCCATCTTATAAAGTGAACGCTGCATCTGCATCTCCTTCTGTCCGGACAAGGGGTTTATGTCCATTTTCCACCACCTGGGCAGAAGGAGGGGCAAAACTTAAAGCAAAAATTGAAGCTTGATTCTTTTCTTATGATTATGTTTTCTACTTTTCTACTTTTTTCTTATTTAAGGAGTAAAACAGGCAGCTTCTAAGGCTTTAGCTCAGAGGTAAGTTCACTCGAGTTGCAAAATTCATATAATGCCAGAAAAGATTATTACCCCAGCTTAAGGCCGAAGCTTTGGAATTGGCCAGATAATGCCTATCAAATCTACCCTTACTGTCAAAAAGCCCAAGAATCATGACTGTATCGGAAGCTGCTACTAAGGCAGGGACTTTAATTTCTTTTTTGCTAAGAACAAAAAGTTTCACATTTTCCAGTTTCAAAAACTCCTCACCTTCTTTTCGGAAATCTGTTACTATTCGTTCAAATACCGAATCATTCAGAGCAAGGTTAATTTCAACTCCTTTTCGGGCAAGTTCAATGAAAAAATCAGGAAGATGGGGATGAAAATAAGAAATAAATATATTTACTTGTTTGGAGGTTGAAATTTGGGCAATGAGTTTTTGATTAAGCTCAAAAACGTAACTCAAGTCTGGAATCATTAGTTCATAATCCCGAAGTTCGTGAATCCTTGTCAAAAACGGTCTTGGAATTGAACAGAGGTTCCGTCCGTTCCAGAATTCTTCGTTTTGCTCAAAGACTTCCAGAGTGTCTACAAGAAATTTCATTTTTTCAACTATAATTTCGCCTATTCGGGTAAGCCTATAAGTTCCGTTTTCCCTAAAAACCAGATTCTGCTCTATCAATATTTTAATCTGAGGAAGTAAAGTTGTCCTTGGGACATTTATTTGCTCAAAACTTTCTTCCCTTTTAACAGGACCGGCTTGCAACAACAAAAGAAAAGCCTTTCTTTTTTCCGAAAACAGCAGCAGACTGAGAAGGTCCCGACTCATGCAAATCTCCTTACAGGATTTTCTGAATACGTTTTTGCTTGCGGATAGCTTTTTGAAATATACATAAAAATATGGAGTGAATTTATATAACTATTTCGAAATATTTTGTATACTAATATACTTGATAAAAAATATAAGTAATAGAAAACATAATAAAGCTTGAATCGGTTTTGTGGCCGGAAAACTTAATAATACGCTCAACTGTGAGGATGCTTATGGAAAAAAATAAACTTTACAGCTTAAAGTCAGAAGCAAACAGCCTCAATCCTATCCTAAATATAGGAAAAAACGGAGTTAGTGACTCCTTAATTGAGGAATTAAAAAAACACATAAAAGCCAACAGGCTCGTAAAAGTAAAGGTCCTGAAAAGTGCAGAAGAAGAAAAAAACCTCAAAGAAATAGCAGAAGAACTTACTGAAAAAACAAAGTCTACCCTTATTGAAATAAAAGGTAGAACCTTAGTTCTTTACAGGTAAATTTCCATTAAAAATTGGAAAATTTCAATATTTTTTAATATTGATCAGGATTTTCAAGTAATTTCCGATACTTTCAAGTAATTTCCGATAGGAATCCTATGAAAATTCGGAAAGCTATTTTATTGTTGAAAAACTTTGTTTTGGCAATCCTTCCTCAAAGCAACACCTTATATAATTCGTTCTATGTTTATAACAACATTTAGATATGCAATAGCATTAAAGCAGATGCGATTATAAAACTCAAGATAAAAATCCAAAAATAAAAATTCAATGAATTACACTTGACTGATTTAACTAAATAAAGAATTAAAATTCAATGAATTACACTTGACTGATTTAACTAAATAAAGAATTAAAATTCAATGAATTACACTTGACTGATTTATTATACACATAAACTATCATAAATTAAATTATAAATTAAATTCCCAGACAACGGTTGAGCGGGGGTTCTTCTGCTTTCCTTTTCTTTTCGTCGAAAATCAGGCAGATTTTGCCCCCACGCATCCGGAGAGATAATTATGCTTGAAGACGAGTATCAACTTGACTTTTTCAAAGATAATGGGTTTGTCCGGAAGCAGTGCTCCAAATGCGGCTCTTTCTTCTGGACAAGGGACCTTGACCGAGAGACCTGTGGAGACGCCCCCTGCGATCCCTATTCCTTTATCGGAAACCCCGTTTTTTCCCGGGAATTCGACATAGCAGAAATGCGAGAGTACTACCTCTCATTCTTCGAGGCTCAGGACCACACCCGCATCGAACGCTACCCAGTAGTTGCCCGCTGGAGAGACGACATTTACCTTACAATCGCCTCAATTGCGGATTTTCAGCCATTCGTAACCTCAGGACAGGTGCCTCCTCCGGCCAATCCTCTTACAATTTCTCAGCCCTGTATCCGCTTAAACGACCTTGACTCGGTAGGAAGAAGCGGCCGGCACCTGACAACCTTTGAGATGATGGCACACCATGCCTTTAACAAAACCGGAAAAGAGATCTACTGGAAAGACCGAACCCTCGAACTCTGTGACGAACTACTTAACTCCCTTAAACTCGATCCTTTTGCTGTAACCTACAAAGAAGAGCCTTGGGCAGGCGGGGGCAATGCAGGAGCTTGCGTTGAGACTATTGTAAACGGGCTTGAACTTGCAACCCTTGTGTTCATGAACTTAAAACAGGACAAAAACGGAACCATCCCTATAAAAGGAGAAACTTACTCCAAGATGGACAACTATATCGTAGACACAGGCTACGGGCTTGAACGCTTCGTCTGGGCCTCAAAAGGTTCTCCTACAATCTACGATGCCATCTTCCCAGAGATAGTAAACGAACTTATGGGGCTTGCAGGCATCGAGCATAAATTAAACGATCCCGAATACACAAACATTCTAGCCCAAAATGCAAGACTTGCAGGCCTTATGGATGTTAGTGAAAAGGCCAACCTCTTTGAACTTAGAAAACAGGTAGCCTCAAGTATTGGTATGACTGTGGACAAACTTGCCACAATCATGGAACCCGTAGAAAAGGTCTATGCTATTACGGATCACACCCGCTGCCTGACTTTCATGCTGGCAGATGGGGTTATTCCTTCAAACGTCAAGGGAGGCTACCTTGCCCGGCTGGTTCTGAGAAGAACCTTGCGCATGATGAAAGATCTGGATATTAGAACACCCCTTTCGGAAATCGTGGATATGCATATCAGAAACATGCCAGAATACCCTGAATTTAGGGAAAATTTCCCAATCATTCAGGATATCCTCGAATCCGAAGAGGAAAAGTTTAACAACACCCTTGAACGGGGTCGAAGGATTATCCAGAAATCTGCAAAGCACTTTAAGAAAAGCGGCGAAAAAATTCCCCTTTCCCAATTAACCGAACTCTACGACAGTCATGGCATCCCCCCCGAAACTGCAAAAGAGGTTGCTTCCGAGCTTGGAGTGGAAGTTGAGTTTCCAGACAATTTCTACTCTCTTATCGGAGAACGGCAGAATAAAGCCGAAGAAAAAGAAGTAGAAGAGTATCCTTATGCAGAAAGGCTCTCTCATCTGCCCAAAACCAAACGCCTTTTCTATGATGAACCCACCCGTATGGAGTTTGAGGCCGTAGTCTTGGATGTTTTTGAGAACAATATCGTGCTTGATAGTACCTTTTTCTATGCAGAAGGCGGAGGCCAGCCTGCAGATTCTGGAACCATCATTGCAGGAGATGCGGTATACAGGGTAAAGGATGTCCAAGTCCAAAATGGAGTAATTATACACAGTGTGGATTTGCCCGAAGATAAACTTGACATAAGCAAAGGAGACATGATCGTAGGAAAGGTGGATGAGGCTCGCAGAATGGCTCTGGCCCGACACCATACCGCAACTCATATTGTAAACGACGCCGCCCGAAAAGTCCTTGGAAACCATATCTGGCAGGCTGGAGCCCAAAAGTTTGAGGACCGATCACGGCTTGACCTTTCCCATTACAAACATATTTCCCCTGATGAACTCAGGCAGATAGAGTTGCTTGCCAACCGGACAGTTATGGAAAACAAGCGGGTTTCAACCGAGTGGATGCCAAGAACCGAAGCTGAACAGGAATACGGCTTCGGACTCTACCAAGGAGGCGTGCCCCCAGGAGATACCATTCGAGTTGTCAAGGTAGGCGATGATGTGGAAGCCTGTGCTGGAACCCATTGCACGAGCACAGGGCTTGTAGGGCCGATTAAGATCCTGAGGACTGAAAGGATCCAAGACGGAGTGGAAAGACTTGAATTTGCGGCAGGAAATGCAGCTGTTCTTGCCACGCAAAAGATGGAAGCTCTGCTAACAGAAGCCGCAAAGACTTTGAGCGTTCCTCCGGACCAGCTTCCCGCAAGTACGGAACGTTTCTTCGGGGAATGGAAGAACCTGAAAAAAGAAAATGAACGCCTTAAAGAAGATCTGGCCAGGGCAAAGGTTTTTCAGCTCCTTGGAAATGCCAAAAAGATCGGGGACTTGAAAGTGGTCTCGGAAATAATTACGGAAGCAGATTCTCAGGAACTTCAAAAGATTGCAACTGAGCTTATCAAAAGCGAGAAGGTCGTAGCTCTACTTGCAAGCGAGGTTGAAGGGGTAAAACTCGTTGCAGCTGCAAGCAAAGAGGCTATTGAGCAGGGAATTAAAGCTGGAAACCTTGTAAGGGAAATGTCAAAGCTCGTTGGAGGAGGAGGAGGAGGAAAACCTGCTCTGGCTATGGGCGGTGGGACTGATCCTACAAAAATCAACGAAGCCCTGAACTGCGGCCTTGAGCTCGTAAAGGAAAGCTTAGCAAGATAAAGGACAAGGACTCTGCCGAATAACCAATAAAGAAAATGAAATGGTTTAATTAAAAAATAATACAAAAAGCAGGCTGCCCTGAAAAATTGGGCAGCTTTTTTATTTTGTAACAATTATTATTTTTAGAAATTACAGAGATTATAAATTGTATAAATTATATGTTTCAATTTTTAAAAAGGACTTCACAAAGGATGGCTGTATCCCCTTTCACAAAAAGATGCACAGTCTTTTTTCCTCTAAGCCCTTCTTCGAGTTCCTTTCGCACAGTCCAGTAGGCTTTGGGATTTATGCCGGCCCGAAGAACAACGTTTCCTACATTTTTACCTTTTAAAAAGGCGTTTATTTCCTTTGGGTTAAAGGATTTGGTCCCAAGCACAAGGTAATGGTTTTTGATCATGGACTGCTTGGCAAAGGCATCCGCCGTAAGAAGCAGCCTTTTTTTATCCACTCTAAAAAGCTCATAGCTGCCAACAAAGGGGCCAGTAAGATCAATCATAGAGTCTATGAGCTCGGGCAAAAGTCCAGCTGCCACGACCGAAGGTTCAGGCTCATAAGCATAGAGTTTCAGCTTTTCGGTTTCTTGGAGCTTTGAAAGGGGGTTTTCCTGTGCAACAAGCCCTTCTCCTGCGGGAAGAGCTACCGCAAGCCGATCAAACTGCTTAAGAGCTCCAAAATAGAGAGTAAGGCGATTGAGCTGTCCGTCAAGGGAAAGATACTCTTTTTCACAAGCAAAAGGAATTCTTTCAGGAGAGAGTTGAGGCGGAGCCTCAAAAGCAAAGTTGCTAGTCTTTTCCCTGTAGGCCTCAAGCACTTTGGGAATTCCAGGCTCGATACTCGAAACCCTTCGCTTAGCTTCTGTAGCAGGTCTTGCAGGATCCGAAAAGACCACATCAACTTTAGGAAGCCTGGCAATTACTTCAGGGTCAAGAGCATCTCCGCAGATGAAAGTCACATTCTTAAGGCCATACATTTCACAGTTCTGTTTTGCATACTCGATTTTTTGAGGATCGATTTCCACAGCATAAACAGCCTCGCACTGCTGGGCAAAAAAGATGGTCTGACCACCTATTCCACAACTGATATCAGCCAGAATCCGGCACTTGAGGCGCTGAGCCCTGTAGCGGGCAATAGGCTCAGGGGTTGCGAATCTAAGACTTTCTTTGTCCCCATTTAGGGGTTTTTCAAACTGCTTTTTCCGTGGCACGTCAATCAGGGAATAGTTAGGAAGGTTCTTCGATTTAAAGGCGACTGAAAAAGGAAAAAAGAGATCTTAAGAAATATATTTTAAATATACCCCT